>Ga0213881_10000395_pt1 | contig 29768 bp, 27 predicted proteins | sample BarmaccoBMER_R08_FD_160104 | JGI IMG/M metagenome (GOLD analysis project Ga0213881, IMG submission 160104) | Barbacenia macrantha exposed rock microbial communities from rupestrian grasslands, the National Park of Serra do Cipo, Brazil - ER_R08 ...
CCGACCCGGTAGCGGCAGACCCCCCAACCGGGTGCCGCTGGATCTCCTCGGCGGTGGCTTGCTGGCGTTCACGCTGGGACTGCTGGTGGTCGGGCTGTATAACCCCGATCCCAACCGTGGGGTGCTGCCCTCCTGGGGATGGCCGGTGCTGGGCGCGGCCGCGGTGACCGGGATGGGGTTCGTGCTGTGGGAGCGGCGGGCAACGGTGCGGCTGCTCGATCCCGCTGGCGTGCGGTGGCGGGTCTTCCTCGGTGCCCTGGGGGTCAGTCTGGCGGCCGGAGCGGCGCTGCTGGTGACTCTGGTGGACATCCAGCTCTACGCGCAGACAGTGCTGGGCCGCGACGCCGCCGCCGCGACCGCGGTCCTGGCCCGGTTTCTGGTGGCGCTGCCCGTCGGGGCGCTGGCCGGAGGGGTGGTGGCGAACCGGATGGGTGAGGTGGTCGTGACGCTGGTCGGGATGGTGCTGGCTGCCGCCGGCTATCTGCTGATCGCGGGGTGGCCGGCAAACGTCATGGCTGCTCGCTATCACCTCGGCCTGCTGAGCCTGCCGCGCCTGGACGCCGACCTGGCGCTGGCCGGCTTGGGTCTCGGCCTGGTGATCGCGCCACTGTCGGCGGCGGCGCTGCGCGCGACCCCGCCCGACCGGCACGGCGTGGTGTCCGCTGCGGTGGTCGTGGCCCGGATGACCGGCATGCTCGTCGGCATCGCCGCGCTGTCCGGCTGGGGCCTGCACCGCTTCCACGAGCTCACCGCTGGGTTGGCCACTCCACTCCCCTTCGGCGTCAGTGCTCCGGTGTACCAGCAGCAGCTCGCCAGCTACCAGCGAGCCCTGCAGGCCGCGCTCCGCACCCAGTACCACGAGATCTTCCTGCTCACCGTGGGGGTGTGCCTGCTCGGTGCGCTGGGCGCTCTCCTGATCGGCCAGCGCACCCCGGCGACGGCGGGTGTCCAGACACCTCAGGCGACGCACAGCGCGGAGTGCTTCGGCAGGGCAAGCCGCACCAGGTAGGCGGACACCGCGTCGTCCACACACTTCACTCCCTGCAAGGCGACGGTGTGCTGGTTGCCCTCGAAGCTGACCAACTTGCCGCGGAGCTGGTGGGCCAGCTCCACCCCGGCCTGGTACGGGGTGGCCGGGTCACCGGTCGTGGAGATCACGAGTACCGGCGGCAACCCCTCCACCTGCGGGTCTGGCGGCCCGCCGCTTGGCGGTACCGGCCAGAAAGCGCAGGCATCCCGAGCCGCCGACGGCGGATGCCCGTCATCGAGGAACGGCGCGGCCTGCCGGTATTGCCGGTCGGCCTGCCAGATCACCACTGGATCCGTTACCGGAGGGTCATCGACGCAGCGGACTGCCTTGAAGGCGTCCTGGCTGCCGGAGTAGCCGTGTCCGTCGCGCTGGTAGTACAGGTCGGCCAACCGCAACAGGGTGGAGCCGTCCCCGGTAGCCAGTTCGATCAGGCCCCGGTTGAGCACCGGCCAGAGCTGGTCGGTATACAGGCCCTGAATCGTGCCGATACTCGCGTCGGTGTAGGACAGCTTGCGGTCGCCGACCGGCAGTGCCGCAGTGGTCAGTGGCCGCACTAACTGCTGGAAGCGGCGGTTGGCCTCCTCCTTCGGGGCCTCCTTCGGGGGCACTTTGAGGACACTGCCCAACCAGCAGCGGGGTTGCCCGAGACACCAGCCGACGAAGGCGTCGAACGACTGCTGGAATCCAGCACCCTGGTTCGCCAAGCTCTCCACCAGGTTCTCGTTCGGTTCCAGCACGCCGTCGAGCACCATCGCCCGCACATTGCCCGGGAACTGGTCGGCGTAGGAGGTGCCGATCCGGGTGCCGTAGGAGTAGCCCAGATAGTTGAGCCTCGTGTCGCCGAGGGCGGAGCGCATCACGTCCAGGTCCCGCGCGACATCTCGGGTGCCGGCGTGGGCGAGCACGTCCTTGCCCACCCGCTGGGCGCACAGCGCGGCGTAGTCCCGGTTCTGGTTCTCGGTATAGGCAATCCCGGCCGGCGAGGTGTCCAGGTCAAGGGTGAGCCGCGCGGCGTCCTGCTCCTGGGTGGTCCGGCAGACGATCTTCGGTTGGCTCGCGCCGACTCCTCGGGGATCGAACCCGACCACGTCGAAGCGCCGACCCAGCTCGGTACCGGCCACCACTGCGGCCAGCGAGGCGACCGCGTGCATCCCCGAGGCACCCGGACCGCCGGGGTTGACCAGCAGCGAACCCAACCGCTCCAGCTGGTGCGTGGCGGGCAGGCGGAGCAGTCCTAGCCACGCGGTGCGCCCGTGCGGGTGGGCGTAGTCCAGCGGCACCTCCACCCGGGTGCACTCCAGCTGAGGGTTCGCGAAGGACTCCCGGTCCCGGGAGGTGGTGGCGAAACCCGGGCAGCTGCCCCAGGTCAGGCGTTGACTGTAGAAGCGCTCCAGGCCTGGGGGCACCGGCCCGGCGGGGCCGTGCTGGTGCAGTGTGAAGCCGGACCCTCCACCTGGAGGTGATCCCGCGACGTCAGCGGGTTGCCCGGCTTCGGCGGCGCAACCGTTGAGGGCAAGCACGATCGCCAAAACAGCACCCAAGCCAGGGCCCAGGAAAATACGCAGACGCAACAGGCGCGGCATCCGGCAGATCCTAGTGAGCCTCTGCGGCGTCTCCCGCTGGCCCGCGGGAGGCGGATGATGAGGGCATGCCCCCGCTGCGTCTGGTTTTGGCGCAGGTGAACCCCTGCGTGGGTGATGTCGCGGGCAACACCACGATGATCGCCTCGCGCTGCCGGGAAGCTGCCGCCGCGGGCGCGCACCTCGTGGTGTTCGGCGAGATGGCGCTGACCGGCTACCCGGTGGAGGACCTCGCAATGCGGGAGTCTTTCGTCGCCGGGTCCGTGCACGCCCTGCAGACGCTGGCAGCGGCCCTCGCGCACGACGACGTCCGGGAGCTGGCTGTCGTCGTCGGATACCTGGACTCCGATACCCACGGCCCCCGCAACGCGGTGGCCGTCGTGCACCGGGGGTGGGTGGTAGCCCGCCAGTTCAAGCACCACCTGCCCAACTACGGGGTATTCGACGAACGCCGCTACTTCATCCCCGGCACCACCCTGACCGTGTTCCGGCACTGCGGCCTGGAGATCGGGATGGTGATCTGCGAGGACCTCTGGCAGGTGGGCGGTCCGATCGCCGCGCTGGCGCAGGCTGGGGTGGATCTGGTGGTCGCGCCCAACGCCTCCCCCTACGAACGTGACAAGGACGACACCCGGCTGGCGCTGGTGGCCCGCCGCGCCATCGAGGTGGGGGTACCGCTCGCCTACGTCAACCTGGTGGGAGGGCAGGACGAGCTGGTCTTCGACGGCGACTCGAGGGTGGTCGATGGGCGCGGGGAGCTGCTGGTACGTGCAGCGCAGTTCACCGAGCAGCTCCTGGTCGTTGACCTGGAGCTGCCCGGTGGATCGGCCAGGGCCGTCGGACGGTACGCCGGGCTGGACGTTGGCCGGGTAGTCCTCACCAACGAGGCAGCGCCGGCCTGCTCACCTGTCCTGCTGGTGCCGAGGACGCCGAGGGCCGAGCCGCTCTCGGAGCAGGCCGAAGTGTGGAACGCGTTGGTGATCGGCCTGCGGGACTACACGCGCAAGAACGGATTCCGCTCAGTGGTGCTTGGGCTCTCCGGCGGGATCGACTCTGCGGTGTGTGCCGCACTGGCGGTGGACGCGCTGGGCGCCGACGCGGTGTACGGGGTCTCGATGCCCTCGCCGTATTCCTCGGCGCACTCCCGATCCGACGCCGCCGAGTTGGCCGAGCGCACCGGCCTGCATTACCAGGTCCAGCCGATCGGGGACATGGTCGAGGTCTTCGTGCGCCAGCTTGGCCTGTCCGGAACCGCTGAGGAGAACGTGCAGGCTCGCTGCCGGGGGGTGACCCTGATGGCGCTGTCCAACCAGTACGGCCATCTGGTGCTGGCCACCGGCAACAAGTCCGAGCTCGCGGTCGGGTACTCGACGATCTACGGCGACGCGGTCGGCGGGTTCGCGCCGATCAAGGACGTGCCGAAGACCGCGGTGTGGGCGCTGGCGCGGTGGCGCAACGCGATGGCCGAGAAGCGGGGCCAGACCCCGCCGATCCCCCCGCGCTCGATCAGCAAGCCGCCCTCGGCGGAGCTGCGTCCCGGCCAGCTTGACGCCGACTCGCTGCCGGACTACCTGCTGCTTGACAAGGTGCTCGACGACTATGTGGAGGGCGACCGCGGTTTCGGCGACCTGGTGGCGGCGGGTTTCGCTCCGGAGCTGGTCGAGCGCATCGTGCAACTGGTGGACGCCGCAGAGTACAAACGCCGGCAGTACCCGCCTGGCACGAAGATCACTTTGAAGGCTTTCGGTCGGGACCGGCGACTGCCGATCACCAACCGCTGGCGCGAACGCGACCCGTCGCGCACCCGCTGAGCCGGAGTCGTCCGAGGAAAGGCTGAGACCTCATGTTCGTGGCCCGCGCCCACGTCCCCGAGCACCTGCGACCCGGCCCGGCCGACCGGCACCGCTGGCCATTCACCGTGCCAGCCGTCGCCCAGCTCCTCGACGAGGGCCTGGAGTTCGCCGCCCCGGTGAGCTTGCTGGTCGGCGACAACGGCTCCGGCAAATCCACACTGGTGGAAGCGATCGCCGAGGGTTTTCGGCTCGACCCGTACGGCGGGCGGGCCTCGGCCCGAGCAGGCCGACCCAACCCGACCAAGACGCCGCTGGGCGAGGTCCTCAAGCTGGAGACCACTGCGGCCGGTTCCCGGATGCTGGCCGGCCCGCGGCTGAAGAAGAAAGGCTTCTTCCTGCGCGCCGAGACCGCGTTCGCTATGACCGAACAGCTCGGCGGAGTGCCCGGCTACTGGGCCGAGGACACCTCGGCCATGAGCCACGGCGAAGGGTTCGTCACGGTATTTAAGGCGATGATGAACGCACCCGGCTTCTACGTCATGGACGAACCGGAGTCAGCCCTCTCGTTCACCGCCTGCCTGCACCTGGTCGCCCTCCTGCACCAGCTCGGCCGATCCGGCTCCCAGGTTGTCTGCGCGACCCACTCACCGATCCTGGCCAGCACCCCCGGGGCGGACATCATCGAGGTCGGCGGCCACGGCTACCAGCGCACCACCTGGGGCGAACTGGAGCTGGTTGACCACTGGCGCCGCTACCTGGACCACCCCGACGCCTACCTACGCCACCTCATCGACGACCAGGGCCACCAGGAGGAGCAGCGCCATGCGGCCGGATGAGCAGGCCATCGCCGACGCCGACGCCCGCTTCACCCAGTGGATGCGCCTCAACCTCGACCGAGCCGCCGACCACTTCGGGCTGACCCTCACCGGACAGTCGGTGTTCGGGTGGCGGCTACGCACCATCGGCGCCCCGGCCGCTGGTGGCGAGGGGCCGGTCTGGCTGCGGGTGGTCACCGAGTTCCCCGAATGGGCACACGGCGACACCTGGACCGGCAACACCGACGCCAACACCCTCACCGGCATCACCAAGCCCCAGGTGATCGGTGTGCACGAGTGGGACGAGCAGAACTGGCGCCGCCAGCGCGCCGAAGTACTCACTCTGCTGCCAGGCACCGCGATCTCGCGCACCAACCAGCTTCGAGCCGCAGTCGACCTGCCCGACGCCTGGTGGGCCGACCTGCGCGAGGGCATCGACGTACTGCGAGCCACCCTCACTGTCCGCGCCTACACCACCAGCGGGCGCGTAGCGCAGCGTACCCGCGCCACCTACGGCACCGAGCTGCACGTGACCGAGTGGGAGACCGTGCACGGGGACCTGCACTGGGAGAACCTGCTCGCCCCGGAGTTCGGGTTGATCGACTGGGAGCTGTGGGGTCGTGGCCCGGCCGGCATGGATGCGGCCACCCTGCTGCTGTACTCGTTGCTGATCCCGGAGGTGGCCGAGCGGGTGTACGACACCTTCGCTGACCAGCTCGACACCCCCGCCGGCCGTACCGCACAGCTCGCCGTCGCTGCCCGACTGCTGTCGCGCATCGCCGACGGCGACTTCCCCGAGCTGGCCGACCCGATCCGCGCCCATGTGCGCCGCCTCGGCGTCATCCCTGTCCGGTGACGCGGGGTACCGGGGCTGGAGGCCGGGTAAACATCCGCTCACCGGGAGCCGATCGTAGCCGACCTCAGCCACTCCCAACGCCTCCATCTCGGCTATCGCCTGCTCGGCACGCTGACCGCCACCCAGGTCGATCACCCCGACTCGCAGCGGAATCGACCAGCGTACCGCCTCGGCGATGTTCGCCCGGGTCCGGGCGTGCAAGCCGGCTCTGCCGGTCACCGCTGCGTGCTGCCCCGGATCGTCGGAGTAGTACGAACAGGCCAGCCGCACCCCCGGCCGTCCGAAGCACTCCCACAGCACCGGCGTGACGTGCACCAGGTTGGAAAATACTTCGACCTGCACCCCGGCGGCCAGCGCATGGTTCACCAGCTCGGGCAACGCCGGGTACAACGTGGGCTCCCCGCCGAGAAACTGCACCGCACCCACCCCGAGGTCGGCCGCCTCGCCGATCATCCGCCGCCAGTCACCGACCGTCATCGACCCGTGCGTACCCGCCGGCCCCGACTCCGCGTAGCAATGCACGCACTCCAACTGGCAACGACCAGTCAGCTCCAACCAGAGGAACGACACACCCGACACGGCGCGCCCCTTCCACCCGGAAGACCACAGATCGGATCAAGGGTCCCAGCCACAAATGGAATCGGCCAAGGCCTGGTCGAAGACCACCTCGATAACCTGCTCTACCGACCACCCGCTCTCCGTGTATCAGCCATTGCGTTGCTGTGCTCCTCCCTGGTGACCACGTCTGAGCACTGGGTGGCGGCCCGGTGGTGGTGTGGGGTGGTGAGTTCGGAGGGAGCGGGTAGATGGCTAGCGGTGGCGGCGCAATCGTGTCAATGGTTACCCAGCACAATGATAGTAGTCGCACTGGCGTCACTGTCCGTGAGACGGTGCTGACGCCGGCGAGTGTCAGTGGTCCGGAATTCGGGAAGCTATTCACTCGTAGCGTTGACGGCGAGATCTACGCTCAGCCGTTGTATCTGCCACAAATGACTATTCCAGGCAAGGGCACGCATAACGTGGTGTATGTTGCGACGATGCACAACTCGGTGTACGCCTTTGACGCCGATCAGGCGACGGTAACGGAACCATTGTGGCATCGGACCCTGGAGCCCTCGATCGCGCTACCGGACACGAATATCGGCCCCCCGGGCTATGCCGATATCGCAATCGAGGTGGGCATCGTGAGCACGCCCGTGATTGACCGTGGTCGCAACGCGATCTACGTCCTGACTGCCAGCAAAGACACTAGCGACTATTCCCACTGGTTGCACGCCTTGGACCTGACGACCGGCGATGACCTATTCGACGGGCCCACCCGAATCGTCGCAACCTTTCCGGGCACCGGCGATGGGAGCGTGAACGGTCAACTTACATTCACCGACCACCGTCAACTACAGCGTTCGGCGCTCACGCTGGCCAACAACCAGGTATACGCAGCGTTCTCCTCCTACGGCGACGCTACGCCGTATCATGGATGGGTCATAGGTTTCGACGCGGACACGCTTCAGCGAACTAACGTGCACGTCAGCACACCGAATTTAAGCGGCGGTGGGATTTGGATGGCCGGACAAGGCCTCGCCGTTGACGCCCTCGGAAACCTGTACTACCTCAGTGGGAACTCGACCACTGAGGTCACCAGCCCCGCCTGGCACCCTCCGGACGGCACCGACTTGCCGGAAAGCGTGGTCAAGCTCAGTCCCAGCTTGCAAGTGCTGGACTGGTTCGCACCCTACAACAGCAAGGACCTTGACCGCACCGACTACGATCTGGGGTCAGCGGGACCGCTGCTGATTCCTGGCACTGACCGCTTACTGGCGGGCGGCAAGCAGAGCAAGTTCTATGAGCTGGACACCGCCGCGCTGGGCGGTCTCCAAACCGGCTCTACCGACCGGGTACCGAACTTCTGGGTGGAGCCTGATAGTGGCTACACCGATGACCCCACAAAAACCAAGCATATCCACGGCGGTCCGGTGACCTGGACCTCCACCCGTGGCCAATGGATCTACGTCTGGCCGGAAAACAGCGTGCTCCGTGCCTACGCCTACCCCTTCACGATCACCGAACAGACCTGCATCCCGGTGTCCATGAGCACCACAAATGATCCGACCGGCATCCCGGGAGGCTCACCGGGCATGCCGGGCGGCTTCTTGTCGATCTCAGCCAACGGCAACGACCCGGAGTCCGGCATCGTGTGGGCAGCCCATCCCTACCTCAGTAACGCCAATCAGCAGGTGGTGGATGGGATCCTGCGCGCCTATAAGGCCTCTGACCTCACCCAGGAAATTTGGAATAGCAAGAAAGACGCCGCCCGTGACGACGTCGGGAAATTCGCTAAGTTCTGCCCACCGACCATCGCGAACGGAAAAGTCTACCTGGCAACGTTCTCTAATCGCCTTGTCGTGTACGGCCTCGAAGCGTGATCAGGTGCTTCTCGCGAGAAGTGGCGGTTCCGTCGTAGGACCGTTTTCGGCCGGGACCGGTGACTGCCGATCACCAACCGCTGACGCGAACGGGCCCCGTTGTGCACCTGGCAGAGTGGATGGCAGCAAGATGGTATCCTGATGGCATGCGTACTACGGTCGACGCTGGTGGTCGCGTTGTTGTCCCGAAGGCGATTCGGGACAGGCTGGCGCTGCACACGGGAAGTGAGGTCGAGGTGATCGAGAGCGACGGCTCGGTCGTCGTGACACCGGTCACCGAACGCGTGCCGATGGCTGAGGAAGCAGGCATCCTCGTCATTGCTCCCACTGGTCAACCGCTCACCGCTGACCAGGTACGGGCGCTCCGTGATGCCACCCGCCGGTGAGCTGCCTGTCTCGTTGCTTCTCGACACCAGCATCGCGATCCCGGCTTTGGTGGCCGACCACGAGCACCACGCGGCCGCGCTCCGCTTGGTCACGAGCAATGCGGTGGGTCTCGCTGGACACGCATGGTTCGAGACCTACTCAGTCCTCACCCGGCTTCCTGGTGCGATCCGACGCACCGGTTCTGAAGCCTTGGAGCTGATGCAGCGAGCGTTCCTCGGCTGGGCGCCGCTGCCAGCACCGCAGGCCGAGGTTCTGCTGGAGCTGTTCGCCCGAGCAGACATCATCGGCGGTGCCGTGTACGACGCACTCGTCGGCGCAGCCGCTGCAGCTGCGGGCCGACCACTCGTCACCATGGATCGGCGGGCGGCATCGACCTACCTAGCAGTCGGGGCCAAGGCCCAGCTGCTCGTACCATGATCCGCTACTCCGCTCGCCTCCGAGGAGGTGAGGAGTCCAGCGGCCTGCTCGGTGAGCTGGCGCACGGCGGGCCGTCGCCGATAAGGGGCAAGGTCACTGACCACCAGCCAGGCTCCCCCGAGGACGACGGAACGTCGCCGAGCCGGTCGTCGGATGATGGTATCGCACCGTAACACCCTGATCCGTCCTGCTAACAAACGCCGCGAGGGAAAACACCGTGGGCAAACACGAGAAACAAGACCCCCAAGACAAGTACGTGGGGAACGGGCACGACCCTCATCGGCCGATACCGGCTGAGGATCCTGGTGGCAAGCACGGGAAACCGGACACCGACGATGACCAGGACAAGAAGTGACCACAACGGCGCCACCCTCGTGGGCTGAGCTGGTGGAGGACCTGACGGCGGAGGGAGTGCTCGGCGAGCCGTGGCGGGCGGCGTTTTTGGCGGTGCCCCGGGAAGTATTCATTCCCGAGGTGATCTGGCGCCGCGACGGGGACGATCTGGTGGCGCTGCACCGCGCGGAGGACCCGCAGGAGTGGTTGCGCCGGGCATACGGGCCTCGCTACGTGATCACTCAGGTCGACGACGGCAGCCCAGCCGGCCCTGATGGGCGCGGCCGGGTACCGACCAGTTCGGCCTCACGTCCGGACATTGTCGCCCTGATGCTGCAAGCCGGACAGGTTCAGCCGGGAATGCGGGTACTGGAGATCGGCACAGGCACCGGCTACACCGCCGCATTGCTGGCGCACTACCTCGGCGCCAGCAACGTCACGACGATCGAAGTCGACCCCCTCCTGGCGGCGCGGGCCCAGGCCGCGCTCGCCACCGCCGGGTACGGCGAGGTCACCGTGCTCACCGGTGACGGGGCGCACGGCCACCCCGCCGGGGCACCGTTCGATCGGGTGCTCCCCACCGCCGCCGCACCCCGGGTGCCCTATGCGTGGGTGGCGCAGACCCGGCCAGGTGGGCTGGTCGTCACCCCTTGGGGTAGCGCCTACAAGCCGGCCGGGCTGCTGTCGCTGAGCGTCAACTCCGACGGCACGGCCACCGGGGGACTCATCAACACCACCATCTCGTTCATGGAACTGCGCGACCAGCGAACTCCCCGACCCGAGATCACCGAGGTGGTGCGCGACACGGACATCCCCGAAGTCAGCGACACCGACTTGCACGCTTCCTACGTCGGTAACGACGACGCACCCTTCGCGGTCGCACTTCAGGTGTCCGATTGCCATGTCGAGTACGTGGCCGCCACCGATGACGACGGCCACTGGTGCGTATGGTTCCTTGACCCACGATCCCGATCCTGGGCGCGGTTTGACTACCACCCCGGAACCCGACGCTGGCCCGTGCACCAGTTCGGGCCACGGCGACTCTGGGACGAGATCACCACCGCCTACCACCGATGGGAACAGCTCGGCCGACCCGCCGCCACGCGCTGGCAGTTCACCATCACCCCGCACGGGCAGCACGTGAGCCTGGCCTAGCGTGTGAGCCTCATCGCGCGCTAGGGCCAGCCCTGGCAATTGGTGTCAGGCTTTGATATAAGCGATCCTGCATGACACGGGGACCGGCGGACAATCGCCGGCCTCGAGGGAGGACGGTCGAAGATGACCGCAGTTGCTGCCCAACCCGCACTGTACGGCGGACCGGTGGGACCCGACCAGAAAATCAGGCGAGTCCGCATCCAGGATCTCATGGCGGCCAAACGTCGTGGCGAGAAATGGGCGATGCTCACCGCGTATGACTACTCCACGGCCGCGCTGCTCGACGCCGCCGGAATCCCCGTGCTGCTGATCGGCGACTCCGCCGCCAACGTCGTCTACGGCTACGACACGACGGTCCCGGTCACCGTCGAGGAGCTGGTGCCCCTGGTGCGCGGCGTGGTCCGCGGCGCCCGCCGGGCGTTGATCGTCGCTGATCTGCCCTTCGGCTCCTACCAGTCCTCCCCGACCCAGGCGCTAGAGACCGCGGCCCGTTTCCTGAAGGAGGCCGGCGCGCATGCGGTGAAGCTCGAGGGTGGCCGCCGGGTGGTGCCGCAGGTCGAAGCGCTGGTCGCGGCGGGCGTGCCGGTGATGGGCCACCTCGGGCTCACCCCGCAGTCGGTGCACACGATGGGCGGCTACCAGGTGCAGGGACGGGGCGAACCCGGTGAGCGCTTGCTGGAGGACGCCAAAGCTCTGGAAGCCGCCGGGGCGTTCGCCATCGTGCTCGAAGTCGTGCCCGCCGAGTTGGCCGCGCGAGTCACCGCGGTGACGAGTGTGCCCACCATCGGGATCGGGGCCGGGCCGGCCTGCGACGCGCAGGTCATGGTGTGGCAGGACATGGCGGCCTTTCACCCTGCCGCCGGCCCCATGCCGAGGTTCGTCAAGGCCTACGCCCAGCTCGGCGACGGGCTCCGGGAGGCCGCGAGCCACTTCGCCGAGGAGGTCCGCTCGGGCGCCTACCCGGGTTCCGAGCACACCTACCACTGAACGGGGCTCAGAGGCCGGTGACCCGGATCCCGGCGTGCGTGTGGTATCGCCTGTTAATCGCGACGAGGTTGGCGGTTAACGCCTCCACCTGGCCGGCGTTGCGCAGCCGACCCCCGTAGATGCCACGCATGCCCGGTATCGCGTCGGCCAGAGCACACACCAGGTGGGTGGCCGCCCGGTCGTCGCCCAACACCAGCACGTCGGTGTCCAGGGTGCTCACCGCGGGGTCCTCCAGCAGCACCGCGGAGACATGGTGGAACGCTGCGGTCACCCGCGAGTCGGGCAGCAGGGCCTGGGCCTGCGCGGCGGCGCTGCCCTCCGGCACCGCCCGCGGGTACGGGCCTTGTTGGTCGAATGCCAGCGGGTTCACGCAGTCGACCACGATCGTGCCGGCCAACGGTGAGCGCAGCGAGGTGAGCAACCCTGCGTGACCGTCGAAGGGCACCGCCACCACGACCAGATCTGACTCGGCGGCACAGCCGGCGTTGTCCGTGCCGGACACCCGCGGTGAGCCGGCACGGTCCCGCAGCAAGGCCGCGGTGTGCTCGGCCCGAGAAAGGTCTCGGGAGCCGATCACCACCGACAGCCCGCCGAGCGCCCACCGGTAGGCCAAACCGCGGCCCTGCGGACCGGTGCCACCAAGAACTCCGATGGCCAGGCGCGAGAGGTCAGCTTGGCTCACGGGTTGATCGCTGGTGAGCGGCGGGGTATCGGGTCCAGGCAGGACACCAGGACTTCCCTGGACTGCGGGTCGGTTACCACCGAGTCGTTCCGGTCCCGGTACACCAGCTCGCCGCTGGCGTCGATCTCCAGCAGATAACCGGCCTCGGCGAGCTGGCCCTCGTCCAGGTCGACCAGCCGTTCGGTGCGGCTGGGTACCACCCGGTAGACCGGCCACGGCAGATCGCCGTAGGTCTGATGGAACTCATCGAGGAGATAGGCCATCTGCTGCTGCCAGGGCAAGGGCATCTCCTCAGCCAGTGACCGGGGCAACACGACGTAGCCCTCGTTGACCCCCACCGTGGCCCGCTCGAGATGATCCCGCAGCGGGGTGGCCGAAGCCGGTCGACCGGCCGGTCGCGGGATCGGGTCTGACGCGTACACCTTCACCTCCGGATGTCAGGCCGCCTTCGCGACCGGCACACCGGGCCGGACCGCGAGCGGCATCAGTTCGCGCTCCTCAAAGCTCACAGCCCGCTGCCGCAGCGGCACCGTTTCATTCGCCGCCTCGACCATGCGGCCGTTACCCAGATACATCGCAACGTGGTGGATGCTATCCGGGTTCGACCTGTCGTAACCCCAGAACAACAGGTCTCCGGGTTGCGCCTGGCGCACCGGCAGCTGGGCACCAGCCCAGTACTGCTGCCGCGCCACCCGAGGCAGCGTGACCCCAGCCGACTCGTAGGCTCGCAACATCAGTCCCGAGCAGTCGTAGGCAGCAGGCCCGGTAGCGCCCCAGACGTAGGGCTTGCCGACTTCACCCAACGCGTAGCGCATCGCCCGCTCGGCAACCTCGGAGGACGCGTGTGGGGGAAGTGGCGCGGCGCAGGACACCCGGGTGAACTCCGCGACATCGCCGCCCACAGCGCCGATCACGTTGACCGCCAACGGTTCCCACTGGTGGTAGCGCGCCGGGAAGGCCGACCGCTCGACGTCCTGCGCGGAATCGCCGGGCCGCTGGGTTTGCCAACCGGGCACCGTCAGCAACACGTCGTAGAACTTGTTGATCTCGTAGACGGGATCGGTGACCTGGGTGGTGCCACCCCACCCCTGGGAGGGGCGCATCTGGAAGATGCCCAGCGAGTCCCGGTCGCCGTAGTGCAGGTTATGCAGCCGGGACTCGGTCATCGCCGCCTGGATGGCGATCTGCCACGCTCGCGGCGGCAACCGGCGCTGTTTGCCGATCGCGATGATCTGCTGGGCGATGGCCCGTTGCTCCATATCGAGGTCACTGACCCGGACGGCCACCCGTGGCGCTTCCCGGGGATCGGTGGACGCGAGAACCGTGCCGCAGGGCGCGCCAAACATGAAGTCGCCGGAACCGACGCCACCCAGCAGGACAAAGATCGCGCCTACCGCGATGAAACCGCCGAAGGAGCCGAGAACCAGAAGCCCGATCAGCCACCGCCGCATGGCTCAACCCACCCGCTCGTAGCTGGCCACTCGCCAGCCGGAGGGAGTGGAAACCAGCAGCAACCGCACCACGACCGCGGTGGTGGGCACGTCCACCTCAGCCGAGTCCTCTCCCACGCTGACGGTCCGCGGTTGACCGGTGATCTGGGCGGCTGGCACGTTCGCCGGGTTGATCGACTGAAGTTGGGGGAACAAGTCGTCGGTGGTGTACGGCCGCAGCTGCTCGGCCCACCGCGCCGGGGTGATGCCCTGCGGGACCGTGAGAAACGCCTGCACCCAGGAACGTGCGACGGTAAGCGCGGCGGCTGGGGCCGGGCCGGTCGGGAAGGGCACCCGAGGACCGCGGCCGAGGTCGGCTCCGGCCGGCCCCGAGGCTGGTGCCGGCGCGACCGAGCTGGCCTGCGGGCCGTGCGACGGCGCTGCGCCGACCATGCTCGTCCGGCTGTGGGGCAGCGCCCACTCAGCTCCGAGGACGATCACGACCAGCGCCAGCATGGTTGCGGCGAGGTGCTTGGGGGAACGCACCGGAGCGCCCCAGAACTTGCGGTAGACGGCGGCACGGCCACGGTGGGTACGGATCGGCACGGAGATCTTTCCCGGTCAGTCCGTGGTCCGGGCGCTGTCAGGGCCAGTGCCGTCCGCGCCGGCTTCCGGGCCGACCTCAAGGCCGGCCGAGGGGCGGTAGAGGACCCACACAGGCTGCCCAGCCACCTCTTCGAGCTCGGCTGGACGCGGCGCGCCCCGGGGATCGTCCAGCGCCGAGGGCACGTACACCGCCTCCTCGCCGATCTGAGCGCGGCCTGCCCCGGTGAGGCTGAACCCGGATGGCAACGCCGCCAACCGATCCGGACGCACCATGCTCTCGATCGAGCTGGTCAGCGCCGCCGCAGCGCCTCCTTGGCCAGAACCACCCAGACCCCCCGGACCGAGCACCGGGATCGCCGCTAGTGCACCAGCCTCGGGACGTCCGCGGCTGCCAGCAACAGAGTCCACGGTCGGCGTTCCCGAATCAGCCTCGGTGCCGCGAGCCTCCTCCCAGAACCGCTCCGACGCCGTGGCCTCGGTGCCTGGCGGCCGCCGCCGTAGCCGGGCCAGTACACCCGGTGGGGAGGACGGCAGCCCACCACCCACCGCACCGACCGCGAGTTCGGTCATCTGCCACATCCGCCGGATCGGGCGGGCTATCAGCAGCATCACCAAGGTGATCATCCCGCCGAGCAGCATCTGGGCGAGCACCGAGAGGTTGCGGGAGGGGTCGAACACCCACACCATCACCAGCGTGTGTAACGCGGCCAGCACCGAGAGCACGGCGATGTTGAGCAGCGCGGCGCCGACCGCGCGACCGACCCCGCGCAGCAGGTCGTGATGCAGGATGGCGACCAGGCCGATCACCGGACCGAGCAGGATCACCACCCGCAGCAGCACCTGGGCCAGCAGCAGCGTCGCCTGGGCGAGCATCTGGAACAGTCCGAACATCACCGCCTGCAACGCGGCCAGGAACCCGACGCCGATCCGGTTGCCGTCTACGCCCTGGAAGTAGCCGTAGGCGCTCCCGGTGCGCTCGGCGACGGCCTTGTATTCCTGCTTCTTGCGGTCCGCGACGCCGGATTTCGGATCATCCGCGCCAGCCGCGATTTCCTGCTTGGTGTAGGCCTGCGCGCGCAGCAGGTCACGACCGAGCTGGGTGGCCTGGGGGCCGTCCGGGGAACCGAACTCCCCCCGCAGCCAGTTCCGGTAGATGATCTGTTCGTGCAGCAGAGTCGGCAGCGCGTCACGCTGCTGGATCCCGACGTCGTAGAGGAAGCCGGTGCGCACCTCGTTGCTGCCCTGGACCAGGAGCCCGTCCAGGACCTGGGTGTACAGCAGCGGGGTGAGGAAGGTGGCGGCCGCCAGCCAAATACCGGCCAGCGCCCACGCCGCGCGTTTGCTGACGGTGGCGAGATCGCCGCGCCAGATCGACCGGAACAGCACGATCGCCAACAGCACCGCGACCAACCCGAACCAGGGCGCGTACACGCTGCGATACAGCGCGTCCGTGCCGGAGACGATCAGATTGTTCAGCGGGGTCAGCAGCCCACCCTCGGCGAGCGCGTAGTGCAGTCCGTTGGTGGCGCCGACGATCACCTTGGCAACGTCGAAGAGCAGGTTGCCGGTCCAGGTGTCAATCACCGCGTTGGGGTTGCGCAGCCCCGAGGGGCCGCAGCCCAGGTCGTAGGTATGCCACACCAGCCCGGCGTAGCCGACCTCGGCGTACACGCTGTTCGGGGTGCCCGCCTGCGGCGGCGTGGAGTCGAGGGCACCAACCATGCCGGATCCAGGCCGCTCCGGGTTGGGCGCTTGTTTGCAGTCCTCGACTCCCGGGATCTGCGCGAGGGCCGGTGGTCCCAGCACGGCCTGCACGCCCAGTACCGCGATGACTACCATCAGCAGCGCCGCGATTCTCCTGCCGCGCGGCATCCGGGTTCTCATGCTCTCGCCCCGACCGGCGCCGCCGGAGGCAGCTCAGCCCCCAGCGGCTCGCCCCGCAGGGCATCCGGAGTGGTGTCCAGCGCGGCACACAGGTGCTCCAGATGGGCGCCGGAGAAGTCCACTCGCACTCGTTCCACCCCGCCAGCGCCGTCAGCGAAGATGAACTGCCGAGGCGCCCGGTCGCGTTCCGTGGCCCCCCGCTCCCCTCCGGGGCGGTGCCCCAGCGAGGCCACCACCTGCTCATATCCCACCCCGATGGGAACCTTGAGCAGTCGCAGCGCATCGGACTGCGCGGGTGTGTCGTCCAGCCTCCCGACGAAGACCGAGTCCAGCAGCGACACGAAGCCCTGGATCTTGAGAAAGTCAGCCGGGATCTGCGACGACAGCAGGACCCGCACGTTCCACTTGCGGGAGTCCCGGGCGAAGCGGTTCATCAGCACCCGGCCGGTCGGGACCTCGGACAGGAAGAACGCCTCGTCGATCCAGACCCCCTTGCGCTGGTCGCGAGGACGCTCGTAGATCGACCGCTGGGTCAGCCAGGCCGCGAGGTTGAGCAGCTCCACTCCGAGCGCCTCGTTATCATTCCAGTGCTCTCGGTCAACGTTGTCCTTGGGCAGGGGCAGCCCGGCCATGGTGAGCACGGTGAGCCGGTCGTCGCGCACTTCGGTGTAGGGGTCGGCACCCTTCTCCGGGATGAGCAGTGACATCCGCTCGCGCATCTCATCCAGGAAATCGGCGACCACGATGGCGTGCTCATGATGCTCGGAAGGATCACGGCGCAGCGTCTCGAACACCTGCCCCGGATGCGCCTCAGGCCGCCCGCCCACCGTACGAACCGCACGGAGCAGCACGATGCGGGTCTTCGCCATCCGGGCGACCTCGAAGGGCAGCACCCCGGTGAGCACGTCGAGCACCAGCCGGCGCCGGGTGGCGGCAGCCAGCGCCTTTTCCCGCCGCCAGGCCCGCTCCGGGTGCTCCTCATCCAGGAAGTGCGCCAGCTCGGGCTCGGCGACCACCCGGTAGGGGTTGAGGATGCCAGGCTGGGCGTTGAGCAGGTTGATCGGCCGGGCGTAGGGGCGGAGCTCGGGCAGCTCACACAGCTTGGCCAGTGGGCCGGAGGGGTCCAGCAAGGTCCAGTACGCACCGGAACGCAGCGTCTTGTACACGATGCCGCCGCCCAGGAAGGACTTTCCCCCACCGAGCCCGGCCACCAGCGCGGTCAACCCGGAGGAGTCCCGGATCTCCTGGGCCATCCACGGGTCCCAGGCGACCGGGCGCCGGGTAGCAGTGCACGTCTCGCCGAGCAAGATGCCGCGCCGGTCCCCCACTTCCGCGGTGGCGGTGGGCACCGCGGACGCCGCCCAAATCACCGAACCGCGGCGGAGGTAGGCACTCGAGGACAGCGGCTCGCCCGGGATGAACTCGCGGGCCAGCGCGTACTGCGCCTCCGGATGCTCGATGGCAATCTTGGGCTTGTAAAGATCAAGTAGCTGCTGGGCCAACCGCAGCGCGTCCCGCTCCGTGGGCCCCGAGACCGCGACCCGCCACCACGACCGCACCCGGGTGCCCAGCGCGGTGAAGCCCGAGGTCATCTCGTCGTCGATCTCCAGCACCCGGGTGGCCTGCCGGACCAGGCTCTGCGGCGGCTCGAGGTCGTGCTCGTCGGTGTAGTGCCGCACCTGGGAACGCACCTTGTTCATCTGCCGCTGCAGCTCGCCAGCCACCTCCTCGGGGCGGCGCACATAGATGCGTGCTGACCATTCGACCGCGGCCGGCAGGCGGTCCGAGCGCTGCACCCAGGGATCGTCGATCTCTGGGATCTGCAGTCCGTGCATCTGGCCCACGGTGAGCACCACGACGTGCCGGGCAATCCCGGCGTTGGAGCCGGTACGACCGCGGACCGTGAGGGTGGGCGCGTAGGGCTCGGCGTAGAAGTCGGCCGCGTCGGTGAAACTGGCCAGGTCCTCGGGCTCCCAGGTGGCGCTGGGCGCTGCAGGAAGGTTGCGCGGCGCGGGCAGTCCCAGCGAGCACGAGCGGTGCATCAACCAGGACATCTCCTCCGCGGTCACCGGCCGACCCTCCAGCCCGGTGACGCCGACCACGCCGTCCAGGTGCTCGACCTCGGCGTCGATCGCGACCAGCTCGGCGTCCACGGCGGTGGGGAACACCCACCGCAGTACCGGCGCGGCCTGTTCCACGACCCGATCCACCAGGGAGCGGGTCTGCACCTGCACGCCGAGGTAGACCTCCTTCTCGGCCATCGAGTGCCCGAGGAGTTGTTGCTGCTCGCCGATCATGTAATCGTCGAAGGACGGCGCACCGGGGGTGTCGGGCAGCCGCCCCACCGCGTTGCGCACGTGCGCCTCGGCCCACATCCGGATCGGGTAGGGACGAGCGGTCACCCGCAGGTGCATCCACCTGCCCTGCAGCTCCGCGTACTGGCCAGCGATGGCGTGGATCAGGTCCTGACGTTGCGAGTCCGAGCGGAACGACCAGCGCTGCGACGCCAACCGGTACCAGGCGTAGACCTCTTGCCCGTTGCGCACCAGGTGCCCGTCGATCGAGCGCACCGCGATGGAGGGGGTATAGGCCGGAGCCACGGCCTCACCGGGAAGCTTGTGGCCGCGCCGGTGGGAATCACTGCGCCGGTGGGAACCACTCCAAGCAGGGGGCGTGGCGAGAACCGACTCGGGACCGTCCTGCCCGGAGTGCTGGTCGCGGTCACTGTGGTGGGGGGGACGCCGGAGCCCGAACACCTGCGCGCTCCTTCCTGCGACGGCCCCAGCGACGGCTCGACCGCTGGCCAGGTCGAGGGCGGTCGCGTTCGACCCGGACCCGCGCCGCGCTGGCGGCACCAGCGCGGAGTGCAGTCACCTTCCGAGGTGCGGTGAGCTCGCGGACCCACATCACGACAACAGCGGTCAACGGGCGTTCGTGGCTGATCCGGGCGCCGATGAACCGGGTGAGGAAGATGGTGATGAGCAGCCCCCAGGCGGTCGAAAAGAAGCTGAAACCGATGCCCAGCTGACGCTCGATGGCGAGCACGACGAGAAACAGCACGATCCCGACGCCCCAGGCCACGTACCGGGCGCGCCACGGGAACGTCGCCTTGGGTGGGCCGAGCCATACCGCGTCTACCCGGTACACATCGTCGTCAGTGCGGATCCGCAACGCCGCATCAACTCCTCACTTAGGCGCTGAACAGATGGGCGATCCACTTTCCGAGGTCCGTCCCTGTGCCGGACACCGCCAGCCCGATGACACCCAACGCGATGATCACGCCTGCGACCCGTCGCATCACCCCGGCGTTGTCTCCCTTGCCCCCCCCTAGCCACAGCAGCAGAACCGCCACCGCCAGCAGCAGCAGTGGCAGGATGTTGTCCAAAATCCAGGCGCGCAGGTTATGCGTGTCAAGCTCGGCTCCCTGGGCGACCACGGTCAACGCAATCATCGCAACCCCCTGGGGATTCGATCATGGTTCGATGCCGGGCGGTTGCCCGGTGGGTAGTGAGTAGACCATGCCAGCGTTTCCGGAGCGTACCCGGCTCGCCACGCCCAGTGGTCACTCGGACGGCGCAACGCGCTCCTGGACGTCTTGGGGTGCGGTGGGCGTGCGGGTAGTCTTCGTGGCGTGAGCGAGACCTACACCGCGGTATACGAACGAGACGGCGAAGCCTGGGTGGTGGGGATCGCCGAAGAACCTCGTGTTCACCGCCGGTGTACCAGTTTGGCACAGGCTCGAAACAGCATCCGGGACGCCCTTGCCCGCTGGCTCAAGACTGATCCCAAACAGCTCCGAGTCGTTGATGACTTCCGTCTGCCAGCCCACATCCGCTCTACCCAGCAGTCGGTGAAAGCGACGCGGACGGAGCACGACCGGAACCGGATGATGGCCAGCATGACCGATTCCAGGTCAGCACTGAGTTGGGCCGAGGATCTGGGCGTCTCCCTGCGGGACCCTGTGACGGTCCAGGCGCTCAAGAACCTCGGCGACAGAGAGGTATCGATCGATACATTTTGTCACACAATTACGATGGCGGAAGAGCTGTCGAGGCTAACGGCGGCCGGTGACTAACGGCTCACGCTGCGGTGCTGATTGGCCCAGGCTGATTGGCCCAGGCTGATTGACTCAGGGCTGATTGGCCCAGGGACTGTTGGGGCGCTCGCGGCGAACTCCACCGAGCATGACGTCCACTCGCTCGTCGAAGAAGCACAGCATGCCGGTGATCGGCACAGCGTCGGGCAGCGGCCGGGGATAGCTCCAGACGATGTCGGCAATAGCGTTCGCGCCCGCAGCACCCGGCAGCGACCAGTAGGACGCGACACCCTTGTAGGCACAGACGGTGGTGGTGTCGCTGGGGTGCAGGAGATCGGTGCGTACATCGGCGGGCGGTAGGTAAAACCGCACCGGCAGAGAGGTCTCGAAAAGCAGAATGGGCCTGCTACTCTCCGCGAGCACCACCCCGTCGCGCTCGATGCGTACCGTTCGCGAACTCTGCCGGATATCAATCCGCTTGAACGGGTCGCGCGGGTGCCCGAGAATGATTTCATCCTCTTCTAACCATTCGTCAAACGCATTGAAATCGAGGACAACGTAACCCGCTAGATCAGGATCGTGGGGCTGGAAAGCAGCTCCGGGGCATTCGTGCTCCGCGGTGCGAACGGTGAACACATCGCCGTCGCTGGTGTGCACGCTGAAGCCCGTCGAGGGGGTAAGCACCATTGGCCCGTCGGCCCGGTGCTTCTCGACTCCGCCGCTGATGACGTCGTCACCCGGCCGTTGCGGGACAAGCTGCGCGAGGACGTCCTCGATCGGGACCGCATACTGCGGCACCACCCGATGCGGCTCCCACACCAGCACGGCCTGGGTGGTGTCGGCCACCGGCGTACCAGCGACGCGCACTCGAACCCGTTTCGGAGTCGGCTGGTACCGCAGATCGGGCAGTGCGGACGAGACGACTGAGGCGAGGCAGACAGCCATGCCGCTGAGGGTGCTCGCCGCTGCCGGGATCCGTCAATCCCCTTGCGTACCGCCGGGTGCCACCGTATTGATCGTGAGATGAGAGAAGATACTGGCAGAGGTCGAGAACTCCAGGGAGTGCGCAACCATGCCCGACGATCGCTGCGGCTCGCAGCCGCTGACCCCGTGGCAAGCGTGGCTGTCGATGTTCGGTATCCGGGCACCGCTGTCCGGTGACGTGACCCAGGACATCGCGCCCTCGATCGGCGGCCAGCTCGGCCTGCTCAACATCAACGCCACCCGCTCGGGCGACCCGGCGTTGGAGCAGCGCATCATCACCCAGGTGGCCAGCTACGGCCGCCAACTCGGCTGGCTCATCGAGGCCGTCGACGTGCTCGCCGGGCGGCAGTCCCGGCGCGGCCTGAGCGAGGCGGACATCCACGTGCTGGATCAGCTCCACGAGCTCACCGAACGGGTCGAGGCGGCCAAGGAGCAGGCGGCGCTCGAGCACATCGAGCGCATCGTCTCTGAGGTGCAGGCCCTGAGCCGGGATCCGCAAGCCAACGCGGAGGCGATCCGGCGGGTGCGTGAAGCCCTGCCGGACAGTGATCGGTAGGCGAGGTCCACACAGGAGGAAGTCGATATGCCACGCACCGCACAGACAGCTCTGGTCACCGGCGCCTCAGCTGGGCTCGGCACGCATTTCGCGCGGCTGTTCGCCCAGGATGGCCACGATCTCGTGCTCGTCGCCCGCCGGCAGGGCAAGCTCGATCAGGTGGCCACCGAGCTGCGCCAGGTGTACGGGATCCGCACGACCGTCCTCGCCGCCGATCTGACTGACCCGAAAGCCACGCTGCACCTGCACGAGGAGGTCGTGCGGACCGGCATCGAGGTGGAGTTCCTCGTCAACGACGCCGGGTTCGGAACCGCCGGGGCCTTCGCCGAGCTGGACCTTGCCCGCGAGCTGGACCTGATCGAGCTCAACGTCAAGGCGCTCACCCACCTGACGGGCCTGTTCCTGCCGGCGATGCTCGCGCGTCGCAGTGGCCGCATCCTCAACGTCGGCTCGTTGGCGGGCTTCCTGCCGGGACCGTTCATGGCGACGTACTACGCCTCCAAGGCCTACGTGCTCAACTTCACCGAGGCGCTCAGCTACGAGCTGCGCGGCACGGGCGTCACGGCCACGGTGCTCTGCCCGGGCGCGACGGCGACCGAGTTCGCGCAGGTGGCCAAGATGCAGAACGCGGCCCTGTTCCGCAGCTCCGCAGACGCGGCCTCGGTGGCACGGTATGGCTACCGCGCGATGATGAAGGGCAAGACGATCGCGATCCCCGGCCTGTGGAACAAGATCTCCCAAGAGTCGCTACGGGTGAGTCCGCGTCCGGTGCTCCGCAGCATCGCCGGACGGCTGAACAAGCCCTGATCGGCCCTTGCCCGTGACCGGCATCGTGATCAGATTCCCGCGAAGGCGGCCACAGCCAGACCGAGGACGAGCAACGGGCCGGCGAGGCGCAGGTGCACGAACGCCAACGCTGCGAACCACAAGGGCCACACCGGCACTGGGCGTGGCGGCTGCGCTGGGCGGCCCTGGCGGAACCACGGCCACACGGTGACCAGCCGGTAGAGCCCGCCGAGGGCGAGCAGCGCCGGCCAGCTCAACGCGCCGAGGAGCACGCAGACTACGATGAGCAGGTAAAAGCCTGCCATCAGGGCCAGCGTCGCACCCCGGGCCCGCCGCTCACCCAGCAACACCGGCAGCGTGCGGATGCCCAACGGCTCGTCGTAGGGGATCTTGTCGGTATGCTTGCCCATGAGCACCGACGTGCACAGCAACGCATAGGGCAGCGACGCCAGCAGCACCTGCCAGGTGATCGATCCCACCGCCGCGTAGTAGGTGCCACCGACCATCAGCGGTCCCCACACCACCAGCACGTCCGCCTCTCCCAGCCCGTGCTTCTTCAGCCGCAGCGGCGGTGCGGTGTAGGCCACCGACAGCACGAACCCGGCCAGCGCGAACGCCACCACGGGCCACCCCCGCGCCAGGGCGAGCACGACCAGGATCGCCAGGTCGGCAGCGTTGATGACCAGCACCGACACCACCAGCGCCCGGCGGGTGACCAGCCCGGAAAGGATCGGGTGCGGGGCATACAGCGCCCGGGGGTAGCTCGCGGTGTCCGAACCGGCGCTGGTGTCATAGAGGTCGTTCATCAGGTTGTTGGCCAGGTGCGCGAGGGTGATCCCGATGATGGCCAGGACGAGCCAGCGCCAGTCGAAGGCGGGCGCGCGGGCGGCGAGCAGCGCGGCTACCAGACCGGCGACCAGGGTCATCGGCAGCACGGCCGCGCGGGAGATCACGATCCAGCGGGTCACCGCGTCGATCGGACCATCGGGTGGGTTAGACGTGCTCAGGGCGTAGCGCCAGGCGCGCACCCGAGAACGAGCCGCAGCATCGGTCACACCGTCGAGCCTGACGGCTCCTGCCGGGTGGGTCAACGGAAGGCGTGCACTACCGCGGCCATGTCCTCGCCCGCGTGCCCGGCACTGGCCGCAACCGACATGAGGTCGTGGATTGCCCGCATCAGCGACGGGTCGTCACCGGCTTGCAGCAACGCCTCGACGATAAGCTCCGCGTCCTTCACCGCACCCGCCAGCCCGAACGCTGGCGCGAAGTCGCCGGTGATCATTGCCTTGCCCTTGAGCTGGGCGTACGGGCTGTCAGTGCCGCCACCGCGGATGGCATCCAAGAACAGCTGCGGGTCCACTCCGAGGTCACGGGCCAGCGCGATAGCCTGCGCGGTGGCAGCGGTGATGGACAACACCCAGGAGTTGAGCGCGAGCTTGAGCGCCTGCCCGTCACCGGCCCGCTCGCCGACCCAGATTGTCTTGCTGCCGATCGCCTCGAACACCGGCGCCACGGTGGGCTCCAGCTCGCGCGGTCCCCCCGCGAGCACGATCAGCTCGCCCTGCTCGGCGGGCTGCTTGGTGCCCAGCACGGGCGCGTCGATGAAGCCACGGCCATGCTGGCTGGCGAGCTGGGCAAGCCGCTGGGTGTCGGCGAGACCAACGGTGCTGGTCTGGGCCCACACCGCGTCCTGCCGGGTCGCCTCCAGCGCCCGCCCCATCACCTCGGCAACCGCGTCACCGTCGAACAGCATCGTCACGATCACGTCCGCACCGGACACCGCGCCGGGGGCATCCGCGGCGACCTTGGCCCCCTCATCGGCCAGCGGCCGGGCCTTGTCCGCGCTGCGGTTCCAGACAGTGACGTCCAAGCCCGCCCTCACCAGGCTGCGGGCCATCCCCGCGCCCATGATCCCGGTGCCCAGCACCGCCACAGAACTTGTCACGTCGGCTCCTTCCGATCGCCGGCCGTTGGGTTAACCGGGCTTACGGGCGGCGAGCCGTTCGACGGTCCCGGCCGCGAACCGGTCGTGGCGTTCGATCCGGAACCCTGCGGCGCGGACGTGCTCCAGAGGTCGGCGCCGGAAGTGCTCGCCACCCAGCGGGATCGTCACCCACTCCAGGACGCGTTGGGTGGCCCGCAGCACCGGGACCGAACTGGCCACGTGGTCGGCAAGCAGGAGCACTCCCCCCGGTCGCAGCACCCGGGTCATTTCGGCCAGGGCCCGCCGGTGGTCGGGGATGGCACACAGCGAGAAGGTGCAGACTACCGTGTCGAAGGTGGCGCTGGGGAACTCCAGCGCTTCGGCATCCCCCACCTGCAGCGTGACCTGACGGCCGAGGTCATCCGCGCGCCGCCGGGCGATCGCCAGCATGTCCGGGCTGAGCTCGATACCGGTCACCCGGGTCTCGGGCGGGTAGTGCTCCAGGTTCAAGCCGGTACCGATGGCGACCTCCAGCACCTCACCACCCACCTGCTGACAGATCCAACTCCGGGTGTCGCCGAACAGCACCCGGTCGAAGAAACGCATCTCGCCGTCGTAGGTCTTGGAATGCTTATCCCAATACCGGCGCCATCGCGCACGCCGGGCGCTCTCGGTCACCCCGCCACCACCTCCCGAGGCACCACCGATGATGACGACGCACCGCTGGACCTGCGCTGGCACCGACGAGGGTAGCGTCGCCCAGGCCAGTCAGTCCATGCAGGTGTAGGGGCGTCGGGGAGCGGGCATCCTCCCGCCATGGGATCACCGGAAGGTGCGATGCGAAGTGTCACCCCAGACCCGCTAGGGCACGACGACGATGTCGTCACCGAGAGTGAGGCGCTCGACGAGGATGAACTGGGTGTCGATCCGTTAGAGGGCGGGATGGACCCGCCCGAGGACTGGTCGGGGGCCACTCGATACGGCACTACCCCGATAGAACAGGCCACCGACCGTCCGCTGACCGAGCGGCTGGCCGAGGAGCGCCCGGACCTCAGGGTCGAACCGGGGCGGGACCGGCCGGTGGCTGTGACGCCCCTGGAGGAGCTTGACGACTCCGTCGACGACGAGATGCTCCCGGAGGAGCCCCCGCAGGGGGAGGGATGAGGCGTGACTGATATCACACAGCTGATCCTAGACGATCATGAAACGTTCCGTCGGGAGTTCGCCGCGCTGGACGACACCGGCGAGCCCGAACAGCTACGGGAAATCTGGGAACCTCTTGCGGTACTGCTGGAGGTGCACGCAGCGGCTGAGGAGGCCATTTTTTACCCGCAGCTGCTGCGCCGGGGGGCCGATGCCGAAGACGAGACCCTAGACGCGATCGGTGACCATAACGACATTCGTGACGGAGTGCGCGAGGCAGCACGACACCCGATCGGTAGCCCGCCGTGGTGGGATGCCGTCCGGCACGCCCGAGTAGCCAATAGCCGCCATATGGCCGAGGAGGAGGACGACGCGCTCTCTGATTTTCGCCGCAACACCCCACTCGGGGTACGCGTGGACCTGGGCCACCAGTTCCTGAAGTTCAAGACCGATCACTCCGAGGCCCAGGACGTGGACACCGACGATAAAGATCCGCAGGGGTACGTCAGCGCGGTAGAAGCGGAGATCTCCGCAGGCGGCAAGCAGGAGTCCCTGGGCATCGGCAGCCTGAAAGGACGTTGACGATGACAGATCATTTGTTACGTCAGTACGCACCGATCCCACCCAAGGGGTGGCAACAGATCGATGAAGAGGCCAAGAACCGCCTGACTCCCCAGCTGGCCGCACGCCGCCTGGTCGACTGGTCAGGCCCGCACGGTTGGACGCATTCGGCCACCAGCCTCGGCCGGACCACACCGGTGGAGACCGCACCACCGGGGACGAAATCCGAGACGCTTCTCGCCCGCCAGCGGCAGGTCCTCGCGTTGATCGAGTTTCGGGTGGGCTTCACGGTGGAGTGCTCCGGGGTGCAGGATGCCGAACGCGGCGCCAGCGACGTGGACTACGCCGATCTGGACCGGGCCGCCCACGACGCCGCGTTGATCGAGAACCGGGCCGTGTTCCATGGCTGGCCGGAGGCGGGGATCACCGGCATCGTGGGGTCTAGCTCCCATCCCCCGGTGACGCTGAAGCACGACGCCAAGACCTACCCGCACGCCGTCGCTCAGGCGACCAACCTGCTTCGCCAGGCCGGCATCGAAGGTCCGTACGCCCTGGCCATCGGCCCGGAGGGATACACCCGCATGGCGGAGGCAAGCGAGCAGGGCTACTCCGTGCAGGAGCACCTCATCAAGATTCTCGGCGGAGACATCGTGTGGGCTCCCGGCTTGGACGGTGCCGTGGTGATGAGCAAGCGGGGCGGCGACTTCATCCTCAGCGTCGGGCAGGACTTCTCGATTGGCTACACCAGCCACGATGCCGAGCTGGTGACGCTTTACCTGGAAGAAAGCTTCAGCTTCCGCGTCACCGAACCCGACGCGGCCGTCGTCCTCACGGGTGGGTAGGCGCTCTCGGGTGGTGCCGGTGAGTTTGTTCCCGACTGGTAGGGGGTAACCGCTGAGGGCTGGGAGGGACCCTAGAGGGAGGTTAGAGTGCCATGTCGATGACACAGTCTTCAGTCGGCGCCCGGGGAACGGCCATGACGATGCAACGCAGCCGGGGCGCGGGGAGCGCCTTCCTGCTCGTGCTACTAGGCCTCTGGGGCGCCATCATCCCCTTTGTGGGGCCGTACTTTGGTTACACTTTCGGCGTCAACACCCCCTGGTTTTTCACCTACGACCGGTTGTGGCTGGATGTTCTGCCCGGTATCGCCGTGCTGTTGGGCGGGCTGATCCTTGGCCCGAGCGCGAACCGCGCCAGCGGCGGGTTCGGAGCCTGGCTTGCCCTGCTCGGCGGCATCTGGTTCACGGTCGGCCCAGTACTCAGCCAGTTGTGGCGGGTAGGCGGGCTCGCAGCCCCCATCGGTGCTCCGGCGGGGCCAAGCCTGCTCCACGTGCTGGAGCAGCTCGGCTACTTCTATGGCCTCGGAGCGCTGGTCACCGCCCTGGCGGGGATTGCTCTGGGTCGGATGAGCATACGCTGAGTGCATGACAGCACATGAGGTAGGGCCTTAGCGCTCCGCATCGGCGGGGCGGCAGAGGAGATGACATGCAACGAGGCAGTGGCGGAGGCGGATCGGGGGGAGCAGCTTAGGCCGGCTTGAGCGGGTCGTGACCCAGCGACATCAGCCGGTGGCGCCACCCGGTGCGGCCCGCGACGGACTCGCGATTGCCTCGGCGCTCGGCGTGCACCCGGCGGATCACTCTGCGCATCAGTTCGATATCCTCGGGGGTGAGATCGGTCCGGCGCTTCCCTAGGACATGCAGCACCTGCTGGCCAGTCAGGGTACCTGCCTGCTCGGGAAGGCTTTCGGCCTCAGGGCCCGCGGAGCAGGTGCGCAACCAGTCGGCGAGTTCGCGGGAGGACATGTTCACCACCCGGTGGAACTCGTGCCACACCTCATCATCGTGCAACGCGGCATTCGCCATCGTTCTGCCCCCTTTCTGCCGCTGTGCGTCGCGGGGGGTGCCCCGCTTACTACGCGCCCAAACCCGACGGCCCCGGTTCTGGGGGCTCGGGGGGTTCAGGGCGTGGTCCGGCGGGGCCCGGGCGTCGGGGCAACGGGCCGGGATACGGATCCGGCGGGGGTTCCGGGTCCGGTGGGACGGTGTTCACGGGGCCCACCTGCCGGCTCAGATGCTGGCAGAGCCACCTGGTGGCAGTTCGATCGGTAACCACGATGTGTGGGTACCCGCCCGTGGCGCTGTCAACTCACGGCGATGCCGATAGCCAGCAGTGTGACGCCGACGAGCAGCCAAGCCACGTAGTCACCGAGGTGACCCGAATGCGTGCTCCGCAGCGCACCCAGCGGCAGCCTCACTGCGTGCACGATCCCGCGCAACAGCCGCGGCAGCCGGTCGCTATACACCGCAGTAACGGCGATGAGCAGTGCCAGCAGGGTCGACACCATGTCGAAAAGCAGGCCAGAGAGGCTCCACGTCTCGGCCCCTGGGGTGGGCGGGGGCACAGCACGGATGCCGTCCAAAGCCGCGGCGGCGTAGCCAGCGGAGTCCAGCAACTGTTGGGCGGCGTCCTGAGCGGAGGCGGCCAACCCCGGGAGCAGACCTAGGGCGAGCCCACCGGCGAGCAGGGCCACCACAGGGGCGAGCATGGTGGCGGGGACGCTGCGCACGGCGCCCTCGGTTTCCCGGTTTTCGTCAACGCCTCGAGTTTCGCCGTGGACGCTGATTTCTCCTTGGACACTGGTTTCTCCTTGAATACTGGGCGGGATGCCCATCCCCACAAAGACGCGCATGCCGGCCCGCAGTACGGCCCCGCCGGTCAGCGCGGAGACTCCCACGAACAGGGCGCTGGGCCAGCTGAACCCTGCGTGGGAGAGACCCTCTTCGGATAGTGTCTCGCCCAGCCCCGTGCCGAACGGGGGAAGTGCGGCCAGCGCAAGGCCCCCGGCGAGGAAACAGACCCGGGTGAGGGGCAGGTCACGGCCTCGGCCGTGCAGTTGCGCCTCATCGACGCTGCCCCGGGTATTGAGCAGGATCCCGGTGCAGAGGAACAATGCGCCCTTCACTGCGGCGTGCCCGAGAACGTAGACGACCAGGCCACCGACCGCCGCCGGCTCGAAGGCACCCAGAGCAACGAGGAACACGCCGACGTGCCCCACAGTGGAAAAGGCGAGCAACCGTTTGAGGTGGGATTGGGCCTGGCACATCACCGCACCGATCACTGCGGTGAGCACGCCGGCGACCATCAGCACCGGCCGGAAGCGCTCAGCCGGAAGCGCCGAAGAGAACGCCGTAGAGGCGGTTCGGGCCACCCCGTAAATGCCCAGTTCGACCATCACCCCGGAGAACAGCACGCACACCGGCGAGGGCGCGACGGCGTGCGCGTCGGCCAACCAGAAGTGAAACGGCACCGCAGCGCCCTTGACGAGGAAGCCGGTGAATACCAGCGTCGCAGCTAGGAGCACTAACCAGTCGGTATGGTGACCAGCCAAGGCTCGCTG
>Ga0213881_10000396_pt1 | contig 29760 bp, 28 predicted proteins | sample BarmaccoBMER_R08_FD_160104 | JGI IMG/M metagenome (GOLD analysis project Ga0213881, IMG submission 160104) | Barbacenia macrantha exposed rock microbial communities from rupestrian grasslands, the National Park of Serra do Cipo, Brazil - ER_R08 ...
GTGCCGGCATTTATGATTTCGATAATGACGGCTTCCCGGACCTATTCTGGGTGACAGGAAGCGTCTATCCGGAAATCGAGGCCACGCTGCCGAACTATCCTTTCAAGAGTCCGCGTATTTTGTTTCGAAACTTAAGAAACGGCAAATTTGAAGAACTGTTGGATCAGGCCGGCCCCGGCGTCTCGGCTGTGCATGCGAGCCGCGGCTGTGCTTTCGGTGACTTCGATAATGATGGGGATATCGATATCCTCATTATGAATTTAAACGAGCCTCCGTCACTGCTCCGGAACGATGTCACTGGCGCTGGGCACTGGCTAAAGGTGAAGCTGATTGGAACGAAGTCGAACAGAAGCGCGACCGGAGCGCGTGTGACAGCGCATTACGGCGGCAAGGTTCAGGCGCAGGAAGTGCTCAGCCAGTCGAGCTTTTATTCAGCAAACGATCTGCGTCTTCATTTCGGTTTGGGCGCTGCGGATACGGTGGACCTCGACATCCGCTGGCCGAACGGGCAAACGGAGAAGATCTCGAAGGTTGCTGCCGATCGACTGGTCGTGATTCGCGAGGGGTCGGGGGTTATCAAGACACAAGCGTTTCAAAAGCGCTCGTCATGAAAACCTGCAATTCTACGCTATTGTACGTTTCGAAGCCTTGAGTTAACATCGGGTTACAAACGCTTTGGAGGAGTTCTAAGGGATGTCTAAGAGAATTTTCGCGTCATTTGTTTTCTTGTTTGCATTTTGGCTTTGGCTCACACCAGGTGTAGCGCAGGAGATTTACGCGACACTTACTGGAACGGTGACCGACCCTACCGGGGCAGTGGTTCAGGGAGCCACAGTCCTCGTTCACAACAATGAGACGAATACGGATATTAGGACGGTCACCACTGACAGCAGCGGGAGCTTCACGGCGACCAATCTCCCCGCCGGCGGTTACACGATCACGATTAAGAGCCCTGGCTTTCGAAGCTACATAGCAGATAACGTCGTACTACATGTCGCCGAAAAACGGACCGTCGATGCGCAATTGCAGCCCGGCCAAGTCACCGAGAATGTCACGGTAAACGAGACAACGACACCGGTTCAAACCTCGTCTGCAGCGCAAGCGGGTACCATCACTGGCACACAAGTTCGCGAGCTGGAGTTGAATAACCGCAACTTCGAGCAATTAGTCACGCTTCAACCCGGCGTCACATCTGGTCTCCCGGACATCGTGGGTTTCGGAATATCGAATACCAGCTCCGTCGCTGTTAACGGAGCTCGAACGGGTGCAAATAATTGGACCGTTGACGGAGCTGATGTGAACGACAGCGGTTCCAATCTGACACTACTGAACGTGCCAAGTGTAGATGCGATTCAGGAATTCACTCTTCAGCGAAGTACGTATGACGCTCAATATGGCCGAAGCGGTGGCGGGCAAATATTAGTCGCCACCAAGTCGGGGACAAGCGAATTCCATGGTGACGCCTATGAATTCGTCCGCAATGACTATTTCAATGCCAACGATTTCTTCGCTAACTCCGCCGGCACGCCTCGTGCCCCCGAGCGATATAACAATTTCGGTTTCACGATCGGCGGTCCGTTATTCATTCCGAAGATTTACAAAAAGAGTGAATCGAAGACATTTTTCTTCTGGTCAGAAGAATGGCGCAAAGAGCATCTTCCGAGCACATACGTTCTAAATGTGCCGACAGCGGCTGAGTTGGCGGGTAGCTTCCCAGGAGTAACGCTAAACCCGGCATCGGCGCCCGCTGGATGCATTACGAACACCGCAGCAGGCGGAACAATCAATCCTTCATGTTTCAGCCACAATGCGACGGTTTACATTGCGAACATCTATTCCAAGTTTCCTGGTAACGCAGCCGGAGGCAACCAGTACATCACCAACGTTGTGGGCCTCAACAATTACCGCCAGGACCTTGTCAGGCTCGATCAGAACATCAGCGATAAGGTGCACGTTTTCGGTCGTTTCATGCAGGACCGTGTTCCCACGACCGAGCCAGGTGGACTATTTGCGGGATCAAACTTTCCGGGCATCTCATCGACCGCGACCAATGCTCCAGGAAAAAACGTCGTGGCGAATGTCTCCTGGACTCTCTCGCCGACGGTGGTCAATGAGACTGCTTTCAATTATTCCTGGGGTGCAATCAATAGCAACATCACGGGAATCATCAACTCGCCTTCGTTTGTAAGCGCGCTTAGCGGCGGCCTCCCTTACAGCGATCCTTATGGCCGGATACCTGGGCTAGCAATTACTGGCTTTAACGGCGTCGGAATACCTGTATCGCCTTACTTTGAGCGAAACATCGATAAGAATATCTTCGATAACTTCTCTAAAATTCTGGGGAATCATGCGATCCGTGCAGGTATCAGTGTGCAGTGGATGACTAAGACGGAAAACGCTGTTAATCCAACGAATGGAAGCTTTACGTTTAGAAGCGCCAACGGCAATCCAGCATTCGCAAATTTTCTACTGGGTGATGCCTCTTTGTTCTCCCAAAGTAGCCGGGACATTATCCCTCACCTGAATTACTTCAATCTGGAAGCTTACATTGAAGATGACTGGAAAATCAGTTCTAAGCTAACTCTGAATCTTGGGGTTCGGTACAGCTTCTTCCCGTCGCCGTCGGACTCTAACAATGTCTTAAATAATTTCGATCCGCTCCTTTTTAACCCCGCTCTCGTTCCTGCGATTGATCCAACTACGGGGAACTTTTTGCCGGGCCAGGCTGTCATTCCAGCAACCTATACCAATGGCATCATCTTCCCGACTGGTGCGGCATGTTCGTCCGCAAGGGCGATCTCTTCTGAGGTCACTTGTTCACCTTATAGCAAACTCGTAAATCCGAACTCAAACAACAATTTTGGTCCACGTGTCGGCTTTGCCTGGGATCCAACCGGAAAAGGCAAAACCGCTATACGCGCCGGCTATGGCATGTATTTTGATCGGACTCTCAATGGCATTTGGGAACAGAATGCATTCAGTGACCCTCCTTTAGTTCAACAAGTACAGATCGTGAATACGAATTTCGATCGACCGACTGCCGGAGTTGTGAGCGTGCCTTTAGGGCCGGTTAGCATCACAGCCACAGGAAACCCGACCTTTAAAGTTCCCTCTTATCAAGACTGGAATTTCTCGGTTCAGCAGCAAATCCTTCCGAACACTACCTTTGAAATTGCATATGTAGGAAGCAAAGGCACCCACCTACTGGGGGAAATAGATGCGAACCAGCCTCCGCTCGCGCTTCGTGTAGCAGATGCAGCTGCCGACGTAAACGCGATTCGCCCGTATCTCGGGTATGCAGCATTTTATCAAAGAGACCCGAGATTCAACAGCAATTACAATTCTCTGCAAGTTTCCTTGAATCGGCATGTAACTGAGGGACTAACTTTAGGAATCGCTTACACCTGGTCGAGAAATCTTACTAACAATACGGCTGATCGCTTTGCACCGATTTACGACACATACAATTCCGGCTTAGATTACGGCCCAGCGTTTCTCAACACACCGCATATCTTCATTGCGAACTACGTATATCAGTTGCCTTTCTTCCGCGATCAACGAGGCTTTATCGGACATGTTCTGGGTGGATGGGAACTCTCTGGAATTACGACCATTGAGTCAGGTTCCTCGCTCACGATTACTCAGTTCAGCGACCCATTTAATTCATTTGATTGGGGCGTTCCGGGAACCTATCCAGGCGGTATCGGCATCGACTATAATAGTTTCTTGGCTCCGCGAGCCGATGTAGTCCCGGGTGCATCAGTAACCGGAGCAGGGAACGTGGCGCAGTGGATGAACACAAAAGCCTTCACTGATGCGATCGGCCACTTCGGGACCGCCGGACCAGGCTTAATCTTGGGTCCAGGTGAGCAGAACTGGGACCTCGCGGCGATCAGAAACTTTAAAATTAGCGAGCGCTTCAGGCTACAGTTCCGAGGCGAGTTTTTCAACGCTTTCAACCACGTAAACTTCAACTCGGTGGATACGAATGTTGACGATTCGACGTTCGGACGGCTTAACGGCGATCACCTCCCGCGCAACATACAACTCGGCGCGAAGCTATACTTCTAGCTGGTGCGCCTTGTTGTAACCGCTCTTACTCTCGCGAGTTTCGCAATAGCGCAAGACTTACAAACGTGGTTAATACAGGGTTCGCAGGACCTTCAACGAGGTGATAACATCGGCGCGGAAGCAGCTTTCCGCCATGCCCTCGAGCTCGAGCCGCAATCGATCGAGATTCTGAATAACCTGGCGATCGCACTTGCCCGCGAAGGAAAAGGAAGCGAAGCCGTTGCAATTTATAACCGCGCTCTCAAACTCAAGCCTGGCGATCCAGTCACGACCCGCAATCTCGCGATCGCGTACTTCCGCGCGCAACGATACAAGGAAGCTTTCCCGCTTTTCGAGTCACTATCAAAATCAGCACCGGATTTTCAAAGCTTAGAGCTTGCCGGGTTATCGCTCTTCGCGCTCGACCGTTATCAGGAAGCCGCGGAATACCTGGAGCGTGCCAGCAAACTGAGTCCCTCCGATCTTCCAACTCTCGACATGTTGGGGAAGGCCTACTTGCGCGCGAAGAACCATGACAAGGTAGCGGATGTCTTTGCACGAATCATGGCGGTCAACCCAGATTCGGCGGAAGCGCACTCGATGATGGGAATGGCATACGACAAACTGGCTCATGATGACGAAGCGCGCGCGGAGTACGAGGCGGCGGAAAAGGCTAATCCGAAACTGCCGGGCGTCCATTCGGGCCTCGGGGTGATTTATTGGAAAGAAGACAAGATCGACCTTGCAAGGCAGGAATTTGAGGCCGAGCTAAAGAACTATCCCGACGATCCTGTCTCGCACTGCTTGCTCGGCCAAATTTTGCAGAAGTTAGATCAACCCGCAGATGCTCTGCGGCATTTCCAAGCTGCCGTTGCCGCGAACCCCAAATACAAGGAAGCGCTTTTCGAGCTTGGAAAATCTGAGCTCGCAGTAGATCAACCCCAAGCAGCCATTCAGCCGCTGCGCAAAGCAATTGAAATCGATCCGAATTATGTGCAGGCGCATTATGCGCTTGGAACGGCGCTGCGAAAATTGGGCCGCTTGGCTGAAGCGTCGCGGGAGATGGCCATATCGGAGCAGATCCAGGCGCGCCAGCGTGCTGAGGACATAAAGCATGTGACTGCCGCAGGCCGGATCGAAGCCCCGCCACAGTGAAGTTTTCCTGTGAAACAATGAAATTTGTTGATGCGAACCATCCTTGGATTCCTCGCGGTCACGGCTGGGTTCGCACTCGCGCAGACGCCCGCACCGGCGAGAGCCGCGCGAGCTGCATCGGTTAGCGGTCAAGTTTCAATCGGCCGCAACGGGCAACCGTGGGCCGTGAGCGCCGGCGACTGGGTGCCTCCGCAGCAGGTGATCTCGACAGGGAGCGATGGGTACGCAAGTTTTAGAGTTGCGGGAGGAAGCAGTTTCGAAATTTTCAACAACTCTCGCGTGGTATTCCGGCAAAACACAACCGAGAGCGGTGACCTGCTGGATGTGATTGACGGGCGGGTTCGCGTCCATCTCCAGCCTAGCGCCACTCAACTTCAGCAGCGAATTTTTTGTCCGGTCGCAAGCATCATCGCGCGTGAGCCTGCCACAATAGCGCTGGCAGTGGATGAAGATGACGACGTTCGAATCGATGTGATTGAAGGCTCCGTTCGCGTGCAGCATGCGTTCTTTCCCCAAAAGGAACCAGTGCTTGTAACGGCTGTCGATGCAATCCTAGTTGAGCGGGATGAACGCATTTCGCGCCGCCTGGATCGTGGATCGCTCTATCGATTCACCGTCCGATCAATTAAGGACGTTTGGTCGGCGATCACCTTCGGCCACACAGGCTCGCGAGATGGAGAGGCCCAGTTCAGTAGCGACAGATTGCTCGCAAAAGCCTCATCATTCTGTATTCAACTTTCCGGTCCATGAACTCAAGAAATTTGCGCCTTCTAAGGCTCATCGTTTTGGCCTCGTTTGGCATCGCGTGTTGTTCAGCTCAGTCGTCGCAGACCCCGGCTCGCCCGGCGAATTCGCCTACTGTAGCGCCAGGTCAGGTTCCACCGGTATCGGGTCTAGAATCGCCGTGGGATGTGAAGAACATCATCGCGGCCTTGGTGAAGGATAACGAACAACTGAAAACGCTGATTGCGAACCTAAATCCGCAACAATGGTACGACAAGAAAGGCGCTCCAAGTACCTATGTCCTTCAATGGACAACTGCACAAAGGCAGGTCAATGACGTGGTCATCGCAACACGGGCATTGTCGGCTAGGACGGAGAGTCTTTCGCTTGCACTCGATACTTACTTTCGTCTCGAGGCGCTGGACACAAGCGCGCGATCGCTCGATGACGGTGCGCACAAATATGGAGACCGCGCTGCGGCTGACAGACTGAGTGAGTTGATTGCGCGCAATTTCACCAATCGAGAACGATTTCGCGATTATCTTCGCGACCTGGCGTCCAGCAAGGAACAAGACTTCAAAATTGCCGATGAGGAAGCGCAGCGTTGTCGCGGTATTATCAGCAGAGAGCCTCCGGCTTCAGCGAGAAGATCGAAGAGCAATTAATGGAAGTAAGCGCCTTTACTTGTTCAATCTGTGGTGAAAGCTCGCGCGATATTTGCGTCTTCTGCACAAAAGACGCCTGCGCCAATCACCTGTGTGAGCGGTGCCGCCGGTGCAGTGACTGTTGCGAGTGCGAGGCGCGATTCCGCCATCATGAGCGAAATGGCGAGATCGATCTCCACACTGCCCCAGCGAGTTTCCCGCCGAACGGGGGTGGCGGCATCAAGCCTATTTCGCCAGTTGACTAACCGCGCTAGCTGTGGCCCGTTTCCGACGCGGCTTCAAAGTCGCTTGTATTAACTCTTCGCGATCCCCACTCAGCCAAGCAGCTTGAATTTGTTTCTCATCCAGTCCCGCAATCCTTCCGGCCAGGATGAAACCAGGCAGTGCATGCTGCAGGTCGCGCCAACGCGCCATTTCTACCACCGAGGCGAGGGCCCGTTGCCGAAGCAGCTCGAGCGTTTCAGGGTCCCGCTGTTCAGTAAGATTCACCAACGCTAAACTTGCGTCGCGACGATCGGACCAGACAACGGAATTCATCAGCTCGATAAACCACGTCAGTTCAATTCGGATCTGCTGCTCTGGATGAAGCTTCGCGCCAACCGCAATGGCCTTGAGAGATCGCATTGCGTTCTCGCGAACGGTATCTTCCTGGTCCTGTAATGCATACTGAAGGCCGTCGATAATCGTCTTTGAACTTCGTGAATCGCGCGGCCCATATTGCAGAACGTACGCAGCAATTGTTCTCTGGTCGGCGCTTCCGGATTGTCGCAACACCTGATCCCCTAGTGCCAAATCGCGCGCCACCATCTGCACGAAGTTTTGCTGCAATTCGCGGCACTGCGGGTCGGCCATGAGTGAATAGCCGTTGGTAAGATCCTCATCAGCATTCCGTCCACGAATGCTTTGCGCTACGGCATCCATAAGCGCCCGGTAATTCTCGACAATCTCTTGAGGAAGCGCGACATCTCCGGTGGGGCTTGGGCGGAAGTCAAAATGCGGAGAATTTTTCTCTTCAATACCGACATAGAGAATCATTTTCCCCTCGTTACAGCAAACGGCTTCGATGCGTGACGCAACTACTCCGGGGATTTTGGCGATGCGCGCCTCGGCATCTTCGCGTGAGCTGGGAAGAACATCTCCTTCGCTAACCCCGAGAGCGTCTTTGATCTTCTTGACCGAGACCTTATGTGCGCCGTAAATCTCGATAATCCCGACCCGGGGACTAATGTCGCCGGCGCTGAGGAGCAAAGCAAAAGCGAGCGAGATGAACCAAAGTCTCACGTCACCAGTATGAGACGTGACGACGTAAGGCTCGATTTACGCTTGCTTTTCGGCAAGGTCGCCTATAACGGGCAGCTTCACTTTCTTATTGGTGTACGCGGCATACATCATATACAGCCACAGTAAGAAGAAAAGCAAGCCGAATAGCGGGTACAGGAGGAATGCAAATCCATGAGTCAGGAACGACACCATGCCCCACACAATGTAAAACGCAATGACAGCCAGGTTTGCAAAGATCGACTGAAAAGCATGAAATCGGACGGTTTTATTTTGGTTGTAAGGAGCAATAACGAGGAAAATAATGCCGGTTACCAGACCGAAGAGATAGCAGAGCGCGCCGGCGACATTCTCGGTCAGCCCGGGAGCGGACGTTACCGGGGGAGGAGTGGAGTACGAGCTACCCGTCGTGCCTGTAGTGCCGGCCACCGCTGTACCGCAATTCGGACAAAAGCTACCCGTCACCTGCGCCCCGCAATTGGGACAAAAAGCCATAAAGATCCTCCTGGAATAAATGCTATTTTTACGAGTCTAATCCAGATTTGACGCAAACGCTACGCCGTAACATGACGCCTCAGGACCGGCCGCAATGCAAGATTCACTAGTACCATTACTACCGAAAATAATGGCAAAAGCATCAGACCGCGACGGTAATTCTGATTTTCAGCGAGTGAGCCGATAATGGGTGAACTTACGGCGAGGCCGATCCACCCGCACGTGATGACAATGCCTAAAGCCGTTGCAGCTCCACGATGAAAGGTGTCGCCGACGATGGCCAGCGTTGTTGGAAACACTGGCGCCATCGTGAGACCAGCGCAAAAAACTGCGATCGTAATGCTTCGCTGCGACTCTAGGTGCAACATCGCATAAGTTGTAATCGCCATCAGAATCGCCGATATAAGCGTGACAGTTAACGCAGGAACTTTGATCAACACTCGCGAGACCACCACCCTACCGAGCAAAATTCCAAAGGCGAAACCATAACTGACTACGCCGCCTGCGGAACGAGAATCAAACCGCGCCGAGATGAGATAAGCCTTTAACCAGTTCCACACGCCCACCTCGCATGCAACATAGAGAAAAAGGAAAAGGCACAACAGGATCAGCGCGGGGCGGGATAGCAGCAGTGGTACTTCATTTAATCGAAACCCCGCCTCGCGGGAAGGGCCGGGCATGCGGGTCGCAGCATTCACGACGAGGGCGATGAACGTGAGAGCAGCGACTGAATAACAAAGGACCACCGGCGTCAGGAGATAACTCGCGGCGTAAGTAGTTATGATGCCGCCGAGCCCAAAGAATAGATTCAGAAAATTGAGCGCTGAGCCTCTTCTGGTTGGCTCAACCGCCCCCACTAGCGCATTAGCGCCAGTGACGACAACCCCCCCGCCAATCCCGAGCACGAAATAAGCGAAAAGCAAGCCGCCATAACCGCCTGCATTGGGAGCTGCGACCAGCGAAGCCACTATCAGGATGAGACCCGTAACCAGCGCTAGTCTATTGCCTCTTCTGTCGATCACTGGCCCGGCTGAAAGGGAAGCGATTACTAACCCGAGCGCCTGCGCCATTCCGAGATTGCCCTGCTGAGAGGGCGTGAGCGGATAAGACGGCAGAAGGGCGCCCAAGATCGGGGCGATCAGGCCGTATACAAAGATTGCAAGCGTCGCCGATAAAATCAGCATTCGAGAAATAGTATCAAACCATTGTTGCTGCCGCGCTTTGGCATCAGTCGTTCAGACATCGATGAAATCCTGGAGTATTTCGTTGGACAGCAAGACGGCACCCGGCGCGAGCCGCAAGCGAGTTCCGCTGCGCTCGATCATACCGGCATCCAGCCATTTTCGGATAGGCTGCGCAAAGCGGGTCCATTCCTGAGACGTGGGTTGAATTCCAGCGGTGAGCCGCAATCCAACGAAGAAGCGCTCTTCAGAAGGATCCGTTGGGGTCAGCTCGCGATCCCCGCCCGATAAACGTTCATGCTGGGCGAAATAGTCGCTGAGCGTGTCCGGATTCGACCATCTTTCTCTTCCATTAAATGAGTGGGCGTCCAATCCGAAGCCGATATAAGGCTCAAGGCGCCAGTACTTCAAGTTGTGCCGCGACTCCCATCCCGAGCGCGCGAAATTCGAAATCTCGTATCGGTTTAGCCCGAATCTGCGCAGCGTGTCGACAGCGAGCTCATAGAACTCTGCCGTCTCGCTTTCAGTTGGAAGATGATTCGCGCCGTAACGCGCGCCTCCTTGCAACACTTCATTACCCAGCCGGCTCTCGTCATCGATTTCGAAGATGTAAACAGAAGCGTGCGGCGGATGAAGCCGTTCGATCCATTCGAGTGAATGTGCCCAAGATTCCTTCGTCTGCCTCGGAAGCCCGCTGATTAGATCCATATTTATGTTGTCGATTCCGGCGGCGCACAAAGTCTCAACATCCTCCTGGACGGTTTCAGCAGTGTGATGTCGTCCAGTCTCGCGGAGCTCTGCTGCAACGAACGACTGAACTCCGAGGCTCACGCGATTGATGCCCGCGCGCTTCCATTCCGGGGCGTGCTGTGCGCTAACCGTTCCCGGCGCGCATTCGAGTGTAGCCTCGGTGACGGCCTGCTTGGGGATCGCGTTCATGAGCGCGCGAAGCGTGTCTTGCGGCATGAGACTCGGCGTGCCTCCGCCGAAATAGATTGTTTCTGGGAGCCAACTCCAGCGATGCGCCGTCACTTCTTCCAACAGCGTGCGCTCGTATTGAGCGCGTGTTTCGAGGCTGGACACGCCCGACGCAAAATTGCAGAAACTACACTTTTGCATGCAAAAAGGATAGGAGATATAAATGCCAGGCACGACGTTTATAACTGAACTGGCTCGCCCAAATGCTGCCCAATCGCCGACGCAATCAATTGATCCAGGGTCTCGCCGGTTTCCGGCAAGATGAAAGACTTCTGTCCCTCATTCCAATCAAGTTTGAAACTCTTAGAATGCGCCGATACCCAAATCTGGCGAACGGGCGTGTTGGGGCTGATTACGAATTTCGCTTTTGGTTCTTCAAACTCGATCGCGAGAGCTCCTGAATTGAAATCCGGCTCGAAATCATACTGGTCGGAGGCGCCGGAGAGTTTCCTGTAGAGCGATTGGAGCGCCGCGTCCGCTTTTGTCTTGAAATCCTGTTCGTCCATGTGATCGCTATTTACATTGTCTTCTTAGCGCGACGGAAAGTCTGGAACTTTAGCATCCCGAATGTCATCTCGTAACTGCACAGCGCGCTATGGAGCCTTCGTGTGTCCGCCAAACACTGATTCCCGGCACAAGCAAGCTGTTTTCAGATTATCTCTACGATGCCGATCAAGTAAAAGGCTTCTATTTCAAGCACTTCAGCGACAATGCGGCGTTCGCGGAATCGGCGGAACGAATCGATTTTTCAAACCACCGGCGCGCTTCCTTAGTGAAAGCGCTTCGTGAACAGAATGGCGAATCTGCAACCCTTACGAAACTCGCTAAGCCGGGAACAGTCGCGGTCGTAACCGGGCAGCAGGTCGGTCTGTTTTCCGGGCCAGCGTACACGATTTTTAAGGCGCTCACCGCTGCAAAACTCGCGAAACACTTGAGCGATCAAGGTATTCCCGCAGTGCCTGTCTTCTGGCTAGCGACGGAAGATCATGATCTTGCGGAAGTCGATCATGCATGGGTTTTTAATCACGTTGCGGAACCCGCGAGAGTAAGTGTGCCCGAGCCGGCCATGACGGGCGGCCCAGTTGGTGAAGTGGCGCTCGGGCAGATCCCTTTCGACGAGCTGAGGGCAGGTCTCGGCGAATTGCCGTTTGCGGATGAAGTCGTTGAGCGGCTCGAAAAGAGCTATGGGGCGAAAGCTGCAAATACTCCTACGCTCGGCTCCGCTTTCGGATCCTTTCTCCGCGAGCTACTCAAGGATTGCGGTCTTGTCTATCTTGACCCGCTCGCGCCCGCGGTTCGGGAAATGGCGCTCCCGTTTATCACTCAATCCGTGCATCGTGTACCGGAGTTGATCCAAGCCCTTCGCGAGAGGAACCAACAGCTTATCGCGGCAGGGTATCATACCCAGGTCCACATCGACGAGACCACGTCATTAGTGTTCCTGATCGACGAAGGAAAACGTGTCCCGCTGCGTTGGAGCGAGGGGCGCTTCAGGGCCAAGGACAAATCCTATTCTGCGGAAGATCTGATTTCGTTAGACGGGAGCTTATCGCCTAACGCGCTTTTGCGGCCGGTCTTGCAGGATTACTTGTTGCCCACAGTCAGCTATGTGGGCGGGCCATCGGAGATCGCCTACATGGCGCAAGCGCAAGTGCTGTACGAAAATTTGCTCGGCCGCATGCCTGTTATATTTCCTCGAAATAGCTTCACGCTTCTCGACGCGCGTGCGGCGAAGCTACTGGAGCGTTATCGTCTGCACGTTACTGACGTCTTTGCTCACCGGGAACAGGTAAACAGCCGGATCGCCGCGCGGCTTGTACCGGGCGGACTCATTGAAGAGATTGATTCGGCGCGCGACACGATCTCTTCCACACTCGGGAGGCTTCAATCGCATCTGGCCGATTTTGATCCGACGCTTGAAGCGGCGGCGAACAAGAGTGGGAATAAGATGTTGTACCAGCTCGACAAAATTTCGCGCAAAACCGCGCGCCAGAGAATGAGGCGCGATGAGCGCGTCATGCGGGATGCGAGTTACTTGACGGATCTTATCTTTCCCTTTCGCCACTTACAGGAGAGATTCTATTCGATCATTCCTTTTCTCGCGCAACATGGTTGGGACTTGCCGGGGCGATTGATAAAGGAAGTGCACTTAGGGTGTCCCGACCACATGATCCGCACGATTTAGCGCGGAGGAGCGCCCATCGGTTGTTATACTCGGCTTAATTCCGTAACGCGCTGGAGTGGCGGAACTGGCAGACGCACGGGACTCAAAATCCCGCGTTCTTCACTGAACATGTGGGTTCGACCCCCACCTCCAGCACCACCGAATTTATCCCATCGACTATCGAGTTCGAAACCACAAAGGCTGTGATACGATGAACGCCAATTTACTCTCCATCAAATTTCGCAAAGGAGAACCTCAGTGAAGTACAGCATTCCTTTATTCGGCTTCATGCTGGCTGTAGCCGGATTCAACGCACCAATCAACGCCCAAGCGAATGTGACCAGTTTCGTCCCTTTCGATGATTTTCTGCAAAGCGCGAAGTTAGCAATCGCTGGCGATTATCTCTCTCGTTCCGGTAATCGAGTGAGAGATGAACAGGCGTTTGAAGAGATGCGCCAGCACATCCTTACTATGTACGAAGGCGTAACGGTAACTCACAGCTTCGTGCTGGACGATAGCCACTTCGATTGCATCCCGATTGAGCAGCAGCCCACCGTCCGGATTCTCGGTCTGAAGGGCATTGCAACCCCACCTCCCGACTCAATGCTTCCGAAGGCTCAGGCGGATAGCAACGCCGCAGAGGGGATCGCGAAGCCTGCTTCCCAGCTTGATCCAGATGAGCCATTCGATCGGTTCGGCAACTCTGTCGCGTGCGAGGAAAATACAATCCCGATGCGCCGGATCACTCTCGACGACATGACTCGATTCCAGACCTTGCAGCAGTTTTTCGAAAAAGGGCCGAACGGAGCCGGACAGGCGGTTGAGACGAACGGGTTAGAGCCGCCCGCCGCGGAGTCCCATAAATACTCGTTCACCTATCAGAACGTCAAGAACTGGGGCGGCAACTCCAACCTGAATCTCTGGAGTCCGCATGTCAATACGTCGAAAGGTGAAGTGTTTTCCCTTTCCCAGGAGTGGTACATCGGTGGAAACCAAACTGCGGAGGTGGGCTGGCAAAATTATCCAGACTTTTATGGAGGACAAAATTCGAGATTGTTTATCTATTGGACCGCAGACGGCTACCACAAAACCGGTTGTTATAACCTGACCTGCGCTGCGTTCGTGCAAGTCGCAAACCATGGCGACTTAGGAGCGGGCTTCACGCACTACAGCAAACAGGGCGGCACGCAATGGGAGTTCGCCGCCGAGTATTACTTATATAAGGGCAACTGGTGGCTTGCCATTCAAGGGAAGTGGATTGGCTACTATCCGGGCTCCATCTATCGTCACGGCCAGCTCTCGAAACACGCCCAAACAATCGAGTTCGGGACGGAAGGCGTCGCCAAGGATCCATGGCCGCCGGAAGGCAGCGGTCAGTGGCCTTATAGAGGTTTTGGCTACGCTGCGTTCCAGCGAAATCTGTTCTACATCAACTCTTCATCCAACGGCATATGGGACAGTCTCACTCGCGTGAGGCCATCGCCGAAGTGCTACAGCATTCGTGGACCGTATTCGAGCGGCGGTTCGGGCTGGGAGGTTTACTTCTACGAAGGCGGCCCCGGCGGATCCGGGTGTTGAGCGAACGGTTCGATTACACCTGCGACAGCGTCTGTGCTTGCGTCATAATTTGACGGGCCACATGCCGAAACCCTGGCATGCGCTTTCGAATCTCCGTTTCGGAAAAAGGCCCAAACGATTCGGTCCACACCTTCTGAACCGCAGCGGTGACAGCGCTCTCGGTCAAATCCTGCACCCTCACGTCAGATAGTTCGGATTGGATTGTACGAGCTTCGTATGCGTATTCGTCGCGCGGAGCGCCCAATTTCAACAGGCCTTCGATATCCTCTGACTCAAGGACCTTTTCGATCGCCGAAACCGAAATCATTGCATTTTTCATTCGTAGTACGCGGTGATAATTCTTCCCACGTTCCTTCCCGCAGTCTCCTCGATGACAGTGATGCCGTTACTTCCGTTATAAATGTTCACTGGAGTTCCATACTTTCCCAAAACTGTAGTAACCTGACGACTCTCTTTGGCGGTTTTCATTCCTTCCCTGACTTGCTCAGCCGAGATATTCCGTTCAGCAAGCCTGCGTTCAGCATGTTTTGTGAGGCGAAGCCCAGCGTGTTCTGGATCACCTACGATCCCCGATTCCATAGTAGCCTCGATTAGCGAGTCCTGAATTAGAGGGCGGTTACTCCCTGTTTCACTTTCCACAACACCTGCCGCAACATTCCCAGCCATGTTTCGGCATCGGAAGCAGGCAGCCCCAAGCGTCTCACCAAGCGTCGCAGTTTCAATTCTGCCGATTTCGAAGTGCGCTCCTGAACGTATCCCGAGCGTTCGAGCAATTCCAATAAGACGCCAGTAATCCGCTCCAGGTCTTCACCTGTCACCGATTTCGCTGGTTGGAATCCTTTCTCCGCCGCGCTCTCATCTCGCCGCAGTTCATAGAGGCAAATTGCAACGGCTTGCCCGAGATTCATTGAGCCATGCTCTTCGCGCGCCGGTATGCGCAGCAGCCAGTGACAATGGCTCATGTCTTCGTTCGACAAGCCGAACTTCTCAGAGCCGAAAAGCAGCGCTACCGGAGTTGACTGAAGCTGCTTACGAATCATTGCGCCCGCAGCTTCCAGCCGGTTCAGCGGAACATGCAAATCGCGCCGCACAGCCGCCGTCGTGCCCACTACCAGGGCGCAATCGCTGATCGCCTCTGCGAGATTCTCAAAATTTTGCGCTTGATCGAGAATATGTTGCGCCCGAACCGCCGAACGCGCTTCTCTAAACGCGACTTCGTACGGATTTACGACGCGCAGATTGCGGAAGCCGAAATTGCTCATCGCCCGCGCGGCCGCGCCGATATTGAGTGGATTGCGTGGCGAAACCAAAACGATCCGCAAAGGATCGGAAACTACTGCTCCAGGTATGTGTAACCGCTCAGCCCTTCTTCGTAGAATTTCAGTAAGCGACCCGCTTCTTCGTACCCGATGCGCTGCTCGCGAACCGCTACTTCCACATCTTTCCGAAATTGGTCGAGCAGAATCTGCGAGCTGTACTGCACATAGTTCAATACCTCGCGTACCGTATCGCCCTGCACAACCGTTTCGAGCACAACATCCCCATGTTCATCAAGCGATACGTGTACTGCGTTTGTGTCGCCGAATAAATTGTGCAGATCGCCAAGTATTTCCTGATACGCTCCCAGCAGGAATGCGCCGAGAATATAGGAACCATCATTGAACGGATGTAGTGGCAGCGTCTTCTTCACGTCACGCCGGTCAATGAACTGATCTACCTTCCCATCGGAGTCGCACGAAATATCTCCCAACACGCCGTGGCGCGTCGGAAGCTCGTTTAGCCGGTGAATCGGCATGATCGGGAAAAGCTGTTTCACCGCCCAGTTATCCGGCATGCTCTGAAAAATAGAGAAATTGCAGAAATACGTGTCCGACAGCATCCCGTCCAAGCCCTCGAGCTCTTCCGGGAAAAATTCGAGTTCGGCCGCCAGCTTCAGGATCTTCCTACAGATCGCCCAAAAGAAGTTTTCCGCTAAGCTTCGCTGATCGAGCGAAAGATATCCAAGGCTGAAAAGGTTCAGTGCCGAATCGAGTGCCTGCTGCGCATCGTGATACGTCTCGAGGAGATTCTTCTTATTGATCGAGCGGTGAGTTTCGAAAAGATCGATCAGGCACTGTTCCGAATCCTCCGCAACGCTTCCTGGGAGTTCCTCTTCGCCCAATCCGCTCACGCCCAGCACATTGAAAACCAGCACGCTATGATACGCCGCTATGGCCCTTCCGCTCTCGCTGATAATCGTCGGGTGCGGAACTTCCGCCTCGTCGCAGATGCTTTGGATGTGGTAAACGACATCGCGCGCATACTCTTCAAGCGTGTAATTTACGCTTGATTCAAAATCCGTCTGCGACCCGTCATAATCAACGCCCAAGCCGCCGCCCACGTCCAAGTACTTCAATCCCGGCGCCCGCTTCTTCAGCTCGACGTAAATTCGCGCCGCTTCAATGACCGCACCCTTGATTTGCCGGATATTCGTGATTTGACTCCCGAGGTGAAAGTGAAGCAGTTGTAGGCTATCGTCCATCCCGCGTTCTTTCAGGAAATTCACCGCCTTCAGAGCTTCACTCACGGTGAGCCCAAATTTGGATCGATAGCCACCGGAAGACTTCCACCGGCCCGAGCCGCGGCTCGCAAGCTTCACGCGGACACCGAGCACCGGTTTTACGCCCACTCGTTCCGCATGTTTCGCTATCAGCTCGAGCTCCGTAAATTTCTCGATCACCGGAATGATGCGCCGCCCGATCTTCTTTGCGAGCATCACCATCTCGATGTACTCGTCATCTTTAAAGCCGTTACATATAATCGGGGTTTCGTTATCGGCGATTGCCAGCACAGCGAGCAGCTCTGGTTTTGATCCCGCTTCGAGCCCAAAACGATACGCCCGCCCGAAGTTAAAAACCTCTTCGACTACTTGCCGCTGCTGGTTAACTTTTATCGGGTAAACGCAGCAATAATCTCCTTGGTATCCATGCTCACGAATCGAGCCATCGAACGCTTGGTGCATCTCTCGCAAGCGGTGTTGGATAATATCTGCGAAGCGGATCAGAATAGGGAGCGATATGCCGCGCCACTGCAGCGTGTCAACAAGTTCTTTCAAGTCGATGTGACGGCCGCATTCCTTCGTCGGGTGAACCAGCAGGTTTCCGTTCGTCCCAACTGAAAAATAGCCTTTTCCCCAGCTCGCGACATCGTAGAGCTCCGCTGCGTCGCTAACGGTCCAACGATCGGCTGGCTCCCGTACTTGAGCCGCAGTCGCGACCTTCGTATTCAACTCGGGGGATTCCTCCTTGAGGTGGGGTCTAGAACACTAGAAGGCGCGCAGCGATTCGCATCCTCAACCACATTAAAACATGGGTTGCTTCATTTGTCTCTGGAAAAACTTCGCGGAGGGGACTGGAGCTTTTGCTCAGATGTGCTGGCGAGTGTCGTCTAACCCGGCAAAGTAGCAGTTTCTAGCCAGAAACTTTTGATCTGCCCCGCGGCCGAAATCAACCCGTCCAGTGTCGAAGGCTTTCTCAGGTACGCGTTCGCGTGCGATTCGTACGCGCGTCTCACGTCAGCTTCTGCTCTCGACGAGGTCAAAACGATCGTGGGAATTCGGCAGGTCTCCGGATTGCTCTTGATCTGCGCCAAAACGTCGTGCCCGCTCACCTTCGGCAGATTCAGATCCAAAAGGATGATGTCCGGGTGCCACTTTTCTTTTGGCTGCGGACCCTGAAAGAGAATGTTCAGCCCTTCCGCCCCGTCCTTTGCGACCCGCAAGCGGATGTCCGCGCGGAGCTCCCGGAACGCTTCCTGAAGCAAACGAACATCCCCCGGATTGTCCTCGATCAAGAGAACATCGATTGGTTTATGGGGCAGATCCCTGAATGCCGTCACAAAGTCCATGAGCGAGGACACTAAACCCCCTGCTCTCTCATGTAGACTGCCCCCGCCACATAAAGTTGCTCCCCACACGACGGTTCACCTGAGGAAAGTTCCAGTAGTACCAATCCTGAGGAGTCATACTCAGAGCCTTTCCCAGAATGAACGCAGAATTTTTAAAGCGGCTTTGCACTTAGGTCGATAGAAATTCAGGACGAGCACTCAACGTAATTCAGCGCACAAAGCTGTAGAACCGAGTGCCCTAGGTTGAAACTTTGGATCTCCTCAATTTAGACGTCACCGAGCCCCCGGCTCCGAGAACGCGCAGCAAACTGCTGATCGTCGACTCTTCGGATACGAACCGCTGCGCGCTGAAAGCGGCCCTAGGCGAGCTCGAACACGAAATCGTTGAGGCAGCATCCACTTCAGAAGCCATATCAGCCATTTCCTTTCACAAAGTCGATCTGGTCCTGATCGATTCCGTCGCGCCCGAGCTCGGCGGGGCCGAGTTCTGCCGCATGCTTAAGAAAGCAACTGCAACTCAGTTTCTTCCGGTATTTGTTATCGCGCCCTGCGAGGACATCGATAACGAGGTCCGCGCGATTGAGGCCGGAGCGGATGAATTTTTGACTCACCCCGTACACCCGAGAGCGGTTCGCGCGCGTATACAGGCCAGTCTGCGCCATAAGGCAATGATCGATTCGCTCGATCATTCCGAAACGGTGCTTTTTTCCCTGGCCCAGTCAGTAGAAGAGCGGGACCCAAGCCTTGGGCAACACTGCCAGCGGCTCGCTTTGATGGCGGCTGCCATGGGCGTGAATTTGGGCCTTCCGCCGCAAGAGGTATTGGCCTTGCAGCGTGGCGGATACCTGCACGACATTGGCAAAGTTGCGGTACCCGATTACATCCTATTCAAGCCCGGGCCTCTGACTCCCGAAGAGTGGGAGATTATGAAGAGCCATGCGCAGCGAGGCGAACGGATCTGCAGCAGCATGCGGTCGCTCGCGCCTGTTTTGCCGATTATTCGTCATCACCACGAACGGTGGGATGGCGCTGGATATCCAGATCGATTGAAGGGCGAAGAGATCCCGCTTCTTGCGCGAATCCTTCAGCTCGCCGATATATACGATGCGCTGACGACAGCGCGGCCCTACAAACCGGCTTTTAGCTCCGAAGAGGCTGCGCAGATTATCAGAAGCGAAGCCGAGCGGGGCTGGCGCGATCCGAAACTGGTCATCATGTTCTGTGACCTGCTGCCAATGTTCCGAACGCACACACCGCCCGACGTATCACGAATCTCTTTGAACGCGCTGGCCGAATCCATCGAGCGATACCGGAAAACTCCGGGTAGTATTCAGCGCTCGTCCGCCCAACGCAGCTCAGATGAATTAAAGCGCGTCAGCGGATTATAATCGCTGCGGGACACTCTTGCCACGGCTTATAGGGCCAGATGTGGCCTCTTTGCGAGTCTTAAACCAGGAAATCATCGGGTGTTGCCGCTGCCCTCGCCTTGTCGCTCATCGCGAGCACATCGGTCTCGTACGGAGGCGTGCTTACCGCGGCCAGGAATATTGGAGCCGGCCGGTCCCAGGCTTTGGAGATCCCGAAGCGCGGCTGCTCATCATCGGGCTCGCTCCCGGAGCGCACGGTGCGAATCGCACAGGCCGGATGTTTACCGGCGATCGTTCAGGAGACTTCCTCTATCGCGCGCTTTGGGAAACCGGTTTCGCTAGCCAGCCGGAAAGCACGTCACGTGACGACGGGCTCATCTTGACCGGCACCTACATCACAGCGCCCGTTCGATGCGTCCCACCCGATAACAAACCCAGCCGCGAAGAAATCATTGGATGCGGTCCATACCTGGTGCGCGAAATTGCGCTTCTCAAAAACGTCCGGGTTGTGGTTGTGCTCGGTGGCATCGCGCTCCGTGCGTATCTTGCCGTGCTCCAGCAATCGAACGTGATCCGCTCGCGCGCGCATTTCCGGTTTCGACACGGAGCCTGCTTCGAGACACATCCCGGAGGACCGCTGGTCTTGGCCTCCTATCATCCAAGCCAGCAGAACACATCTACCAGACGATTGACCGCGGACATGTTGCGCGGAATTTTCGAGCGCGCCAGTCAACTGCTCGAGGGTGCTAAACCGCAGGAGGAGGTGGCTGCGGCGGCGGAGAGTTCGGGGTTTGCGGGTAAGTAGATTGGGGCGGGTAAGTCGGGGCGGGTACGTACGCCTGACCTCCGCTTTGAAATAGCCGGCGCGTCTCGTCGTTCAGCAATACCCAAAGTCCGTAAATCCCGAGAGCCGTTCCGAGCGGAATGTGAAAAAGGTGCAGAACAGAAATCACGATCATCAGCACCCGCGCCCACGGCTTGAACTTCATCAGAGCCCACCCGCCGATAATGGAGGGCGCGCTCAGAACAAACAAAAACAGCGCGATTCCAACACCGATGAAGGCCAGCATCGGCGCCGCCATCACACCATCCTGATCCGTCCTCCACGGACCTGCCGACGCGCCCGCAAGTCCTGCAAGACCGCCAAACACTACCAGTACGACAATCCCGGCCAGAGCGCCCAGGCACCCCATCACGATGTTCAAAATACCCAGGATCTTTACGCGCTCTCTCATAATCCGTCTCCAAGGTAGATCATACGCGAAGTAGAATGGGTCATGAATAGTACCAATGGATCTGCCTAGTTCCGTTTTTGGTTTCCTATTTGCCGCTGAATCGTTGGGAACGCGAATCCGGAATGGGCTATTCGACGACACATTTTCCGGCATCTACCGGCTCTCGCTCTTCGATTGGTCGCTTCTGATACCGTACTTCGGAATCTTGGCGATCCTTTCCATCTATGGCTTGCATCGGTATGAGACAATGCGGCGCTATATCAAGCACCGCCGAAAACTTCTCCAATGCGCGCCGGCGAAATTTGATCAACTGCCGAGAGTCACGATTCAACTGCCGCTCTACAACGAGCGATTTGTAGTTGACCGGCTGCTCGAGGAAGTGGCAAAGATCGAATATCCTCGCGAGCTGCTTCAGATCCAAGTGCTCGACGATTCGACCGATGACACGAAAACCAACACTGAGCGGCTCTGCAGAGAGTATCAGGAAGCGGGAGTCCCGATTGAATATCATCACCGGATCAATCGCCGCGGCTATAAAGCAGGAGCGCTTCAGGAAGGTTTGGCTAGCGCGACGGGCGATCTGATCGCAATCTTCGACGCCGATTTCGTGCCTCCTCGCGATTTTCTTACGCGCACGGTACACTTCTTCGTTGATGCGGGCGTCGGAGTTGTACAGACGCGTTGGAGCTATCTCAACAAAGAATTCAATATTCTGACTCAGGTGCAAGCCATGTTGCTCGACGGGCACTTCGCTTTGGAGCATGGCGCGCGTTGTGGAGCCGGTCTATTCTTCAACTTTAACGGCACGGCAGGCGTGTTGCGGCGCAAGATGATCGACGATGCAGGCGGCTGGCAGCACGACACGCTCACCGAAGACTCCGATCTCAGCTATCGCGCCCAAATGAAGGGCTGGAGATTCATATACGTTCCGGCCCTCGAATGCCCATCGGAGCTGCCGGTCGACACGTACGGCTTTCAGGTCCAGCAGGCACGCTGGGCTAAGGGCCTCACGCAGGTAGCGAAAAAACTGCTCCCGCGAATCTTCAAAGCAGATTTGCCCCTAAGAGTAAAAATTGAGGCTTTCCTGCACCTCACGCCGAACATTTCATATCCTCTGATGCTCGCCGTTTCCATGCTCATGCTTCCGGTCATGATCATTCGCTTCTACATGGGCGTGTTTCAAATGGTGCTCATCGATCTGCCGCTCATCGTGGCTTCGTTCTGGTCCATTTCAGTGTTTTACCTGTACGCTCAAAAAGAGCTCCATCCCAACACCTGGTGGAAATGCATCGCGTTTCTACCCATGTTGCTCGGAGCAGGAGTGGCCCTGACCGTCAGCAACACAAAAGGCGTTCTCGAGGCGCTGTTCGGAATTCAGAGCAGCTTCACGCGCACGCCAAAATATGCCATCGGGAGCGGGGAAATGAGTGTCCGCCGGGCGGCGTACCGAAGCCGCAGCGGCTTCCTTCCTTATGTTGAACTGGCTATCGGCGGCTATTTCGCGTACATGATCGATTTCGCGATAGAAACCTACAACTTTTTTGCGATTCCGTTTCTGCTCCTGTTTGTGTGCGCGTATTTTTGGGCCGGCTGTAGCACGCTTTATCAGGAATATCAAGACCGCATACAGTGGCACCGCGCACGGAAGCTGGCCGAAGCGCAATCCTAAGTATCCATTAGCGCGTACCGGAATACGCCGGAATATTCTGAAACCTATTCCCATTGGCAGGTCCCCTCTTTCCATAGATACTGAAGCAGACGGATGCCGAAAAGGCGGTTATGAGGCTATGGAACGCAGTTCCTCATCCGCTCCTTTTCTCCAAACTGTCGAATGCCTTGGTGTGGTCCTTCTTCCTTCTGAGTGGCCCGCTTTCTCTCCAAGCGGGCCAATTTTTTTCGATCGAGAACCTCGGCAGTGTCGGTAATAGCGCAGGCACGGTGAGCGCAGTCAGCAATTCCGGTTTGGCGGTCGGATTTGTAACAGACAGTTTCGGAGACCAAATCCCTGTGACCTTCAACGGCCAAGTCAATCCGCTGGCAGGCTACGGGCAGGCGAATGGAGTGAATGCTGAGGGAACAGTTATAGGCACAACGTTTTCAGGCAGCACGCCATTCGTAACCGAATGGTCGAGCGGCCAGATCACGAATACCGGAATTTCAGGTTACGGCACCGCAATCAACAATGCCGGAGAGATCGCAGGCGGGTATGAAACGTCGACCGGCCAGTTACACGCGTTTACTTCAACAAGCGGAAAACTTTCGGACCTCGGAACTCTGGGCGGTAATTGGAGCTCGGCGAACAGCATCAACGCCTCCGGTCAATTAGCGGGAACCAGCTCGACGCGTGCAGGCGTCTTCAATGCCTTTTTCTCAAATGGCACGGGGCTGGTGGATCTCGGGACATTCGGCGGAGCATCGAGTTACGGTCTGGCGATCAACAACTCGGCTGAGATCGCCGGCAGCGCGCAGAAAGCTACAGGTCTGATGAATGCCTTTTATTGGACTGGCGGCGCGCTGCACGATATGGGCACGCTCGGTGGATCGCAAAGCTATGCCTACGGCTTGAATAACGCCGGCACAATCGTCGGCTCGTCTTGGATGCCGGGTAATCTCGTCATGCACGGGTTCATCTACTCAGGCGGAGTGATGATCGATCTCAACCAACTGCTTCCCATAAATTCAGGCTGGACCATCAACGCGGCATACGGCATTAACGATGTAGGCGATATCGTTGGTATCGGAACTCTGAACGGTCAATCCTATGCCTTCGAACTTTTGCCCGATTGGGCTATGGCGCAGACACCCGAACCTGCCAGTCTGCTCCTCGCGGCTGTCGGACTGCTTGCGCTCGGGAAACTGAGGCGATCCTCCCGAGGGTAGCCCGCTACCGTCTGAGGGAAACCTTGAAGACGGGATGTGAGTAAGTACCACTGACCCGCACGGGAAGAACTGCGCTTTCTCCATTTTTTTTGAAGAAGGGATCGAGCGGGATGAGAAGAACAGACTTGATTCCGCTTGCGGCTTTAGAAATGCTGACGTGCATCGCAAGATTACCTCGGAGATCGATTCCCTCCGTCGTTATATCGTAAGTCCCGCCGCCTCTTGCAACAGCTCCCGGTACAACGAACGATGCCGCTCGGACGGTCGCTATTCCGTTACGGAGATTCACCTCGCCCTTGAAATCTTCCGTGATCCGGGGCGGTCCGTTTCTGGTTTTGACCTCATCCTTCCTGCCGCGCGCCCGCGCGCTTAACTCGTCGACTTTCTCCTGTGTGCTCGGATTTGTGAAATCAGCATCCGTGATGCTGAAACCGCCGTCGAGTTGAACTCTTTTGATGAATGGCCGGTGTGTTGGCGGGAGCACGACATGTGCGCTCAGGGTTATGGGGCCGTTCAGGGGAGCTTCATCTGCCGTCACGAACAGCCGCAATAAATCTTCAATCCGAGATTCGCGAGAATCGAAATCCAGCCTCACGGTTTTCCCTTGTGCTCCGCTAATCGTGCCGTGAGCGTTCAAAGTGGTGCCCCGAAAGTGAGCTTGCGCCGATTCAACCGCGACATCTCCATTTGTTCCATTAACGACAGCCCGGTATTCAGCCGTTAGCCCAAGCGAGTGGCGGCTGCTCGTGACTTCAAAATTCGGAATCGTTGCGTTGCCTGCGATTTGGGCCTGCCTTAACGTTCCGTTGAATCGTCCGCCGCCTGAGAGGTCGCCCGCGATCACCTTGTATGCGCCCAGGTCTGCGTGCAATAACCGAAAGGAACCGGAGATCTCCGTTTCACCAATTCTTCCCATCTTCAGCGGTCCAACCGCCCCGGAGACTCTCAGTTCTCCCGGCGGGTTTGGATTCTGCACCTTGGCGCGGAAATGGATGGACTTATCTTTCGCGACGTTTCCGATGGCCAGTTCGGGAAACTCAAAACGGATCGTCTGCCCGCCCGGATGCCTCGGAGCGAATTCGAGCATGGTTCCGTTGGCAAAAAGGTCCGTCACCGTGGTTTTAATGGCCGGCTCCTCGTGTTTTCGCACAGGCGGAGGCACATGAGCGGGGATATAGATCTTCAAACCTACTAAATCCATCCGCTTGATCCGGTGTGTAAACGTGATCAGGGCCAACCAGCTAGCGCGGCAAGTAATTTTCCTGATACTTGCGATCGGCCGAACGCCTGGTGCCTCGCCGCGCGTGAATGTTACGTTTTCGGCGATATAGCCCGGATTTGGGAAAAAAGTCTTCTCGAAACGTGGTATGTGAACTTCGCTCGCAAATACCTGCTCGAGAGATTCGATCGTGGCTCCCCTGGTGAACGGCCATCGTGTTGCGAGCACCAACAACACTCCCGCCAACAGAACTCCTAACGTGACAGTGCCGATCCTAAACAGGCGGACGAGTCTCGCGCGATGTGTTGCGGGTCCGCGCATTAGATCGGGTACTGCCGTGATCCGGGATTGTCTTGGCGGCCCCGAAGCTTACTGCCGGACCGAGGCAGCTCGCGCCCCTAAATTCTGTCCTTCTGAGCTCAATCGCGAGCGTTTGTCTTGCGCCGTCTTGTGAAGCTGCTCCGTGAAGCCTGGAATCAATTGCCCTAAAAAGTCCTGAAACGTGCTCGCCGCGACACCAATCATTGCGCCTTTAATGTTGTCGAACATCTCCAGCGCTTTGCTTTTTTGGAGTTCTGTTCCGCGTCTGTGCTCGCGCGCAGCATCGCCTCGATCATCTGAATAAAAGCGCTTGGATCGTGATTTTCCGCCCGTTACGGAACCCAACAGCAATCCTCCGCCCACAGCCAGGCCGATCATCAGCATCGGCCGCTTCTGGAACTGAACGCGCCAGTCGGTGACTTCTTCGACCTTCGATTGAAGCTCGTTCAGATTTCGCCCGAGTTGTCCGCGTTGAGCCACAATTTGGCGTTCTATTTGGTTTGACTTTTCACCCATTCAACGTTCTCCTTCATCGTTTCAATGGTCTTCTCCGGTGTTGCATGAACGGCCTTGAATCGCTTCTTTCCTGCCATTAGCAGCAGCACGGTCACAACGGCCATCAGTGCGAAGAGCAACAAAGCTGCGCCCCACATCGGCATAACCGTCGCGAGTGCAAACAAAATGGTCAGCAGCAGCAACCAAACGGTAAACAACGCAGCCACAGCGCCGCCGGCCATCACCCCCGCCGCTCGGGCGGCCTTCGTCGCCTCCTCAGTTACTTCCGTCTTTGCTAACCGTACTTCCGATCGAATGATCGTTTGCACGTTAGCGAGGATGTCCTGCAGGACATCGGCAATCGACCGGCTATTTTCTCCAGCCATCTCGCGCACCGGGGCACTCCGAGACTTTTAGTCTTCCCGAAAAGCGCGGCCAATCAAGAATCCGATAGCCACGGCGACCAGCAGCGAAGGTCCGGGATTCCGCTTGACGATTTCTTCCACGTCGGAGAGCATTGCTCTGACATCGTGCTCTCGAATGTATCCGGCAGTGGATTCCAGCTTCTCGGCAGCAGAATGCGCTACGCTCTTTACGGTTTCGCCGCCGGGCAAATCTTCGGCTTTCTCGTGAAGGGTTGAGGCCGCGCTTTCTAGGGCGTCTGCCGCAGGTCCGCGCTTCTCATCAATTTTGTCGCTTGCTTGTCGTCCGGCATCAGAAACCTTTTGTTTGGCCGTCGACGCTGCATCACTTACCTTCTCCTTTACGGTCTGGGCCGTGTCGCTCAATCGGTCGGTAAATTCACTCGTAGAACTTCCAGCTTTGGTGGGCATTGCAATCTCCTCCTCCTCGCTTGCACGTAGCCTAGCGAGTGGCTTTCCACTGTGTTGATCTCTGCGGCGGAAAATTGTTGCTCTCACGCCAGCGCGATTTCCACTCGCTCGCGGGGGTACTTGCGCGCCAAACAACACTCAAGAGCCGCTCTCAGGTCGTCATGCACCCGTGCTTTTTCGGGTAGTCTGCACCGGGAGGAAGCAATTTAGAGCAAGCGGCGTCCACCTAAACGGAGGACACCTGAATGCCCGGAGAAAACACGATTATTGCGGCGTTCCCTAACGTTTCCGACGCTCAAGCTGCGGCAACAGATCTACAAGCGGCGGGTATCTCGCGTAGCGACATCTATATCGAGACTGGCGCAGACAAATCCACACGTTCAACGACCGAATCCACTGAAGGCGGAATTACTGGCTGGTTGAAGTCCATTTTTGGAGCCGATGACTCGGATCGCTCCGAATACGAGAATTTGGTAAGGCAAGGCAACTGCTTGCTGCGGGTTGACGTGGATCAAGAAGATATCGGAACTGTCGAAGAGATACTCAACCGTCACTCTCCGATTGACGTACGTGCCGAAACCGGCCGAGCCACGAGCGCGAAGGGGGCCAAAGGCGCCACAGACGCGATCCCGGTCGTAAGAGAAGAAGTTCAGGTGGGCAAGCGCCAGGTCCTCCGAGGCGGTGTGCGCCTCTACTCCCGGGTCGTCGAGGAGCCGGTCGAAGAGAAAGTCACGTTACGCGAAGAGCGCGTGCGGGTACAACGCCAGCCGGTAGACCGGCCGGCAACCCAGGCTGATCTTTCCGCCGGACGTGAACAAGTCGTCGAAGTCCAGGAGTTTGCCGAGGAGCCCGTCGTCGCCAAGCAGGCTCGTGTCGTAGAAGAGGTTCGGGTCGGAAAGGAAGTTTCTGAACGCACCGAAACCGTTCGAGATACGGTTCGGCATACAGAGGTAGAAGTAGAGCAAACCCCCGCAACGAGCCAAGGCAGGTTCGATGACTCCGATTTTCGTAGCGACTTTCAAAAGCGCTATGCCTCGGGCGGAGTCGCATATGACACGTACCTGCCGGCGTATCGCTATGGATACGAGATGGCTTCTGATCCCCGCTACGAGGGGCGATCTTTCGATGAAATTGAAACGGATCTTCGATCGGATTACAATCGCCGGTACCCTCAAAGCACTTGGGAAAGAATGAAAGACGCCATCCGCTACGGCTGGGACAAAGTTACTGGTAAGGCGCGGGCGACGGCCGGCTGAGGAGAAGACGATGTCGCTTTCAAATCTTATGGGCGTTCTCGAACAGTACGCGAATCCGGGAACAGTGAACACCGGGAACGCGGAGCAGGATTTTGAAGAAGTCTCGCAAACTGCTTCAGAATCGCACCTCGCAAGTGGTTTGGCCCAGGCTTTTCGCTCCGATCAGACGCCGCCTTTTGGTCAGATGCTTGGCAACTTATTTAGTAATTCGAATGGACAACAACGAGCAGGGATCCTAAACCAACTTTTAAGTTCGGTCGGAACAGGTGCTTCTGGCAGCGTTTTGGGAAATCTCCTCGGAGGCGCATCTCAGGTTTCGCCTGAGCAGGCACAACAAGTGTCGCCGGAGGCCGTTCAACAACTAGCCGATCGGGCCCAAAGAAACGATCCCTCAATTATAGAGAAGGTGAGTGGGTTTTATGCTCAACACCCCACGCTGGTCAAAACTTTGGGCGCGGGTTCGCTTGCGTTAATCATGTCTCACATGTCGCGCAGGTCGTAACTTCGCAGCTAGTAACTTAAGGAAGCAGCGCGTTCGCACGCCTCGTATCACGATTTCTGCCGAATTTTCCTGCTTCAATTAATCAGAAATCGTATAGTCTGGGGACATGATCAGATACATTCTGCTTTCCTCTCTGCTCACGACAGTTCTGTTTGCACGAGAAACCACCCCGGACAAGAGACTGCACAATTCGGCCAAGGCGCTGAGCCAGATCATGGCCGCGCCGGACAAGGGAATTCCCCAGGAGCTGATGGATAAGGCCCAATGCATTGTCATTGTGCCGGGTCTAAAAAAGGGGGCGTTTGGAGTCGGCGGTAAGTATGGACGCGGATTCGCCTCATGCCGCAAGTGCGCGCGTGGATGGAGCGCTCCGGCGGCAGTAGCGATCGAGGGCGGAAGCTTTGGGCTTCAATTGGGCGGCTCGTCTACAGACGTCATCATGCTCGTCATGAAAGAGAGCGGCATGAACCGGCTGCTCGGCGACAAGTTCACGATCGGAGGCGAAGCCGCGGCAGCGGCAGGTCCAGTGGGCCGCCAAACGAGCGCGAATACGGACGTTTTGATGCGCGCCGAAATTCTGTCCTGGTCTCGTTCGCGAGGCTTATTCGCAGGCCTGTCACTTGAAGGCGCCACGCTCCGGCCTGACGGCGGCGAAGACAAGAAACTCTTCGGACGCGATATCACCAATAAAGAGATCTTGGAGGGCGGCGTTCAGACACCTTCGGCTGCTCGCAACTTCGTGAGCACCTTAGATCGATATTCCACGGCGGCGATCGCGGAGAACTGCATTTCTTTAGGGGAAAATGCGATTCATTTCGCGACTGGCCAGTCCTCTATTCCGACTGGCTCTGAACGAGTGATGTCCGAAGTCGCAACTCAACTGAAAGCGAACCCGGATTGGACATGGGAAGTCGATGGTTATACCGATAACGTCGGGGATAAGTCCGCCAACAAGAAACTTTCTGAAGACCGCGCTAAGTCGGTAGCTGACTGGTTAGTTGATCATGGAGTTGACCGGAGCCGGCTTTCGGTGAAAGGCTTCGGCGAATCGAACCCGGTTGCGGACAACTCCACGCCGCAAGGACGGGCCAGAAATCGCCGAGTGGAACTCATCCATCGTTCCTGAACGCGGAAGCATACTCTTAACGGAGGCTTATGATCCAACTGAAAGTGAATGGTGCGGCCCGACAATACGACGACGACCCTGAGATGCCGCTGCTCTGGTATTTGCGGGACGAGCTCCAGCTCACCGGTTCCAAGTTTGGGTGCGGGATGGGCCTGTGCGGCGCCTGCACAGTGCACATCAATGGTGAGGCTTCTCGAAGCTGTCTCACTCCCATGAGCGCGGCCGCGGGAAAAGAGGTCACAACCATAGAAGGGCTGAGCGAAAACGGAACGCATCCAGTGCAACGTGCGTGGGAGCAAATTCAAGTGCCGCAATGTGGTTACTGCCAGAGCGGTCAAATCATGCAGGCCGTCGCTCTGCTGAAAAAGAAACCG
>Ga0213881_10000397_pt1 | contig 29753 bp, 26 predicted proteins | sample BarmaccoBMER_R08_FD_160104 | JGI IMG/M metagenome (GOLD analysis project Ga0213881, IMG submission 160104) | Barbacenia macrantha exposed rock microbial communities from rupestrian grasslands, the National Park of Serra do Cipo, Brazil - ER_R08 ...
TCTATGCTGTGACCGGCCTAAATCTGCAAAACCCCTGTATAAAGGGGGGTTCTAGGGAGTTTCGAGCCGGATGCGACACGTAACCTTGGCGGCTACTGCCGCCGCCCTCGCCGCGGGCGCCGCTCTCGCCGGGCTGACCGGCTGCGGCAGCACCACCAGCAGCAGCACCGCCGCTAGCAGCGGCGGATCGAGCACCGGCAGCAGCACTTCGGCGGGCAGTTGTGCCAACTCCGCGATCCAGGGCGAGTTGTACAGCAAGGGCGAGCTCACCGTCGCCACCGACCAGCCTGCCTACAGTCCGTGGTTCGCCAACAACCAGCCCAGCAACGGCCAGGGCTACGAAAGCGCCGTCGCCTACGCCGTGGCCAGCCAGCTTGGCTTCAGCAAGGACCAGGTCAAGTGGGCGTACGAGCCGTTCGACAGCTCGTACGCGCCTGGTCCGAAGAAGTTCGACTTCGACATCAACGAAGTGTCGGTCACCCCGCAGCGCTCCCAGGCTGTCTCGTTCTCCGACAGCTACTACGACGTGCAGCAGTCTCTGGTCGCGCTGAAGACCAGCCCGATCGTCACCAAGCACTCACCGCAAGATCTGAAGACCTATGTTTACGGCGACCAGATCGGCACCACCAGCCTTACCTTCATCAACAGCGCCATCCAGCCGACCCAGACGCCGAAGATCTACAACACGCTGAATGACGTCAAGCAGGCGCTGCAAACCAAGCAGATCGCGGCGCTCGTCACCGACACACCGACCGCGCAGTACATCTCCTCCTCGGAGATCCCGAACTCGGTGATGGTCGCCCAGTTCCCGTCCACCGGAGAGCACTACGGCCTGCTGTTCGCCAAGGGGAACCCCCTGGTCGCGTGCGTGAACAAGGCGCTCGCCACCCTCAAGGCCAACGGCACGCTGCACCAGTTGCAGAACAAGTACCTGCAGATCTACACCAGTGTCCCGACCATCCAGCCCTGAGCCGGGGACGGGGAGAGACGACGCGGGAGCTGACGGGCTGGACGACGGAGCTGCCGGGCTGGCTGTGCCAGCGGGGTTCCGGCGATCGCGGCTGCTTGGCGCCCCGAGCGGCCGACGGGCCGTGGCCCTGTCCACCACCAGCACGATCGTCGTCATCGCGGCGCTGGTCCTGCTGTTCCTGCTGGCGCCGGGCAGCGCCAACGTCCGGCACACGTTCTTCAACCCGACGGACATGTGGCGGTCGTTCGTCGGCAATCCCAAGCAGGGTTACTACTCGGTCGGCACAGCCATCTGGCTGAACATCCGGATGTTCGTCGCCGCCGAGGTGCTCATCCTGATCCTGGCCCTGGTGATCGCGGTGGTCCGCATGTCCACCGGTCCGGTCATGCTGCCGCTGCGGATCGTCGCCACGATCTACATCGACGTGGCCCGCGGGGTGCCGCTGATCCTGCTGGTCTACATGCTCGGGTACGGGCTGCCCGCCCTGGACCTGAAGGCGATCTCGACCCAGTCCGCCGCGGTGTACGGCGTAACCGCCCTGGTGCTGTCGTACTCGGCATACGTGTCCGAGGTGTACCGGGCCGGCATCAACTCGGTGCACCGCAGCCAGGTCGCCGCGGCCCGGTCGCTGGGCCTGTCGGAGTGGAACGCGCTGCGGTACGTGATCCTGCCGCAGGCGATCCGCAACATCATCCCGCCGCTGCTCAACGACTTCATCAGCCTGCAGAAGGACACCGCGCTGGTCAGCGTGCTCGGCTCGATCGAGGCGAACCGGGCGGCCGAGATCTACAGCAGCAGCGTGTTCAACTACTCCAGCTTCGTGGTGGCCGCCATCCTCTTCCTCATCCTGACGATCCCGCTGGCGCGCTTCACCGACCGGCTGATCGCCCGTGACCGCGCTCGCCGCCTGGCGGGGGCGTCGCAATGAACGAGAACGAGGTCCTGCGCATCGAAGGCCTCCGTAAAGCCTTCGGGGGAACTGTCGTCCTGGACGGTATCAACCAGGTCGTCGGCAAAAACGAGGTCGTATGCCTTATCGGGGCATCGGGTTCTGGTAAGTCCACGCTGCTGCGCTGCGTGAACCTGCTGGAACGAATCGACGCGGGCGAGATCTACCTGGACGGCCAGCGCATCACCGACCCGGGCGTGAACCACGATCTGGTGCGCAGGCACATCGGCATCGTGTTCCAGTCCTACAACCTGTTCCCGCATATGACCGTGGCGAGGAACGTGACGCTGGGGCCGGTCAAAGGGCTTCGGCTGCCGCGAGCCGAGGCGGCGGCGGAGGCAGAGGCACTGCTGGGCCGGTTCGGCCTGCTCGACAAGCGCGACGACTATCCGGACCGGCTGTCCGGCGGGCAGCAGCAGCGGGTGGCGATCGTCCGGGCGCTGGCCATGAAGCCGCGGCTGCTGCTGCTCGACGAGGTGACCAGCGCGCTCGACCCCGAGCTGGTGGCCGAGGTCCTCGACGTGATCAGGGAGCTGGCGTCGGGGGGGATGACGATGGTGATCGCCACGCACGAGATGGGGTTCGCGCGGGAGATCGCCGACCGGGTGTGCTTCCTGGCCGACGGGCGGATCGTCGAGGAGGCGCCGCCCGCGCAGCTGTTCAGCTCCCCGTCCGACGAACGGACGCGGCGGTTCCTGCGGCGCATCGTCGAAGCGGGGCGCCTGTAACTTTCGCCGGGAAGCGCATGGCTATCACGATCACCACCATTGCCACTAGACACCCACCAATGGGGAGGTTACGTTCAGGTAGTACCGAACAACGTGGAGCGAACCGAACCAGGAGCAGGCGTGAAAACCGCACGGTTCTGGATCCTCATCGGCGTCCTGGTGAGTGGATCCGTGTTCGGGCAGCTCTATACCTCGAATGCGCTGGCGGCTACCACCGACTGCGAGCCGCTACCCGCCGCATCGGCGTCGGCGTCAGCCTCGGCGAGCGGCAGCGCGCAAGCATCGCCGACGGAACTCTGCGTCAGCGTGGTGGCGGCCGAGTCGGGCGTCCAGGGCGGACAGCAGGCCTCGTTCACCGTCCAGGTGTCGACCGAGAACGGAACGGCTCCGGGCGTGTCGGTCACGCTCAGCGCCGCGCCAGCCGGCCTGCCGCCGGCGTTCACCGGGTCGTGCCCGGGCGGCAACGGCGGCGCCGTCTGCCAGCTCGGCAACCTGGCCAGCTCCGCCGCGCTGCAGGCGGCCATGCCCACGATCTCCGAAGCGTCCGCGGTCACCCTCACCGCGACCGCAACCTCCACGGCCACACCGGCCGCGCTCCCGCAGGCATCCGCCACGGTGTCCGTCACCACACCGCCACCGTCCAGCTCACCGCCGCCATCCAGCTCACCGCCACCGTCAAGCTCACCGCCGCCGTCAAGCTCACCGCCGGCCTCCAGTTCAGCGCCGGCCTCCAGCACGCCACCAGCGTCGTCCTCGGCGCCGTCATCGACGGGCTCGTCCACCACGCCACAGACATCCCAGTCCTCGTCGACGTCCTCGTCGGCAGGTTCGTCGACGGGCTCGACGACAGGGACAGGGTCGACGACAGGCTCGTCGACGACGAGCGGCGGACAGGTTTCCCCGGTCCCGCTTGGATCCCTGCCAACGCTCGACATGATCTCGCCGATCGCGACGATCGACCCGACGGGCGACACGAGCGGCATGTTCCCGGTGATCACCGCCAGCCCTACCGACTCCGCCCCGGGCAGCATCGCGCCGGGCCAGGATCCGCGGATTCGGCAGCTACGGGTCGCGGACAACTCCACCATGCCGGGCGGGATGCCGATCGCGGCCGCGCAGGTGCTCGGGCTCGGGCTCCTCATGATGGCCGGACTGCTGGCCACCACGAGGCTGACGGTGCGGAGACGATCCGGCAAGCCGGGTCAGGGCGGCAAGGACCACGCACCGCGCCCGTAGAGTCAGCGGGAGAAGTACGGTTCCGGCCGGTATCACCCAGTACGTTCGTGGAAATGGGTTTGCTGGGTTTTACGGTGGAGGGGGATCGCTGCCGCTGAGCCGCGATAGGTGAGAATCGGTCTCGTGACTCAAGAAGCCATGGCGCCCCACACGGCGTGGCGGCGCGGCCAGACGCCCCTGCGGGAGTTCCTGCGCACTGAGACCGGCAGCGCCATGGTGCTGGCCGGGGCAACCGTCGCGGCGCTGATCTGGGCGAACATCAGCCTGTCGTCGTTCGACTCGTTCTGGGGGACGCGGCTGTCCGCTTCCGTGGGACGTTTCGGGATATCGATGGACCTGCAGGAGTTCGTGAACTCGGGGCTGATGGTCATTTTCTTCCTGGTCGTGGGCCTCGAGGCGCGCCGCGAGTTCGACATGGGCGAGCTACGCGTCCGCTCGCGGCTGACGCTGCCGTTGCTGGCGGGCGTGAGCGGCATGCTCGTGCCGATCTGCATGTATCTGGCCGTCAATGCCGGACGGCCGACCGCGCATGGCTGGGGCATTGCGATGTCGACCGACACCGCGTTCGCGCTCGGCGCGCTGGCGCTGGTCGGACGCGGGCTGCCTGACCGGGTGCGCACCTACCTGCTGACATTCGCGGTCGTCGACGACCTGGCCGGCCTCGCGGTCATCGCCATCTTCTACAGCGGATCGATCAAGGCGGAGCCCCTGCTGGCGGGCATCGGGTTCCTGGCCGTGGCGCTGCTGGTCAGGTCCCGCGGCGTGCGGTCCGGGCCGGTGTACTTCGTGCTGGGCGCGGCCGCTTGGGTGGCGTTCTTCAAGTCAGGCGTGGATCCGGTGGTGGTCGGACTGGTACTCGGCCTGATCTCATACGCCTATCCGGCGCCACGGGAGGCGCTGGAGGAGGCGTGGGACGCGTTCCGGCTGTTCCGCGAGCAGCCGACGGCCGAGTACGCCCAGGCCGCCCGGGATGTGGTGCGCACCGCGATATCGCCGAACGACCGGCTACAGCAGCTCTTCCACCCGTGGTCCAGCTACCTCATCGTGCCACTGTTCGCGCTGGCCAACGCGGGGATCCCGCTGTCGGGCGGGTTCCTGGCCCGAGCCTACACATCCCCTGTGACGCTGGGCATCATCGTCGGTTACCTGGCCGGGAAGCCGCTCGGGACGCTGGGCGCGGCGTGGCTGGTGTCACGATTCACTCACGGACGGGTGACACCGCCGGTCGGGTGGGGCGCGGTGGCGGGGGCGGGCACGGTGGCCGGGATCGGCTTCACCGTGTCGCTGCTGATCGCCTCGCTGGCGCTGAGCGGCGAGCAACTCGCGGAAGCCAAACTCGGCATCCTGTCCGCCGCGCTGTGCGCCACGTTGCTGACCGGGCTGGTGTTCCGGGCGGTCCGGCGGCTGCCGTACCCGCGCAAGGCGCGGGCGCTGCTGGGCACCGCCGAGGTCATCACCGACCTCATGGTCCCCGTCGACCCCGAACGCGACCACATCCGCGGGCCGGTGGAGTCGCTGGTCACCGTGGTGGAGTACGGCGACTTCGAGTGCCCGTACTGCGGGCAGGCCGAGGCGGCCGTGCGTGAGTTGCTACGGGAGTTCGGCGATGTGCGGTACGTGTGGCGGCACCTGCCGCTGCGCGACGTTCACCCCCGGGCGTGGATGGCCGCGGAGGCGGCGGAGGCGGCCGGTTTGCAGGGGGCGTTCTGGGAGATGCACGACCTGCTGTTCGAGCATCAGGCCGCGCTGGGCGTACCGGACCTGGTTTCGTATGCCCGGTCGCTCGGCCTGGATGTGGAGCGGTTCACCGCCGATTTGCGCTCACATGCCGGACGTGACCGGGTCGCATCCGATGTCGACTCGGCCGATCTGTCGAATGTGTCCGGTACCCCGACGTTCTTCGTGAATGGCAGCCGCCACTACGGCGCCTACGACATCGACACCCTGTCCCACACCGTGAAAGCCGCCTTCGCCCGGGCGAAGATCACCGCGTTAGCTCGACGGGCCTGTGGTGTTGCGGTGTTGCGGTGTTGCGGTGTTTGGGGCTGCAGGTAAGGGGATGGTTGGCGCAACGTGCTCCTTGGGTGGGGGTGGTTGGCGCAACGTACCCCGGACGGCGGCCGGCCAGGCTCGGACACTTTGGGGCTTTTGTCCCGTAGGTCACTGCGCGGGGAGGCCGTACCACGCGGAGATGCCGCCGACAGTCTGGTCGGGAGGACGGCCGAGGAGCCAGTCGAAGAAGGACAGCACCGGTTCACTCCCCCGGGCTTGGACCAGGACGGTCCGCACATGCCAGGCCCGCATCTGGCCGGTCAGCTGACTGCGCAGCGCCGGGCTCCGCCCGACGTGATGCCCGGCGCTCAGATAGCTGAACACGCCCTCGACGTTCTGGCCGACGGGCAAGGACAGCGGCGCGACGAACCGGCCCCCCGGCGATTTGTAGCGCATCCCGGCGGCGACCTGCCACAGCATCGGGTACGCGTCGCGCAGCAATGGGAACGGAAAGGTAAGCGCCACGCTGGCCTGCGGGATACGACCAACGGTCCCGGAAGCCGCGCTCCTGGAAGCGCTCCCGGAAGCCGCGCTCCCGGAAGCGGTCCCGGAAGCCGTCCCGGAAGCCGAGCCAGCCGTGAAGTACCCCGGCACTTGCGTCACATTGAGCCAGTATGGCCACGAAGGCAACAGCGGCACCAGCACCACGACGGTGAGCACGGCCGGCACCAGCGCCGCGACCAAGGCGCTGAGCCTTTTGTGCAGCCTCTCATGCACAGCCTCGATGATCATCGCCAGCATGACCGCCGCGCCGAGCATGACGTACAGCGAATACCGCGCGGCGATCGTGCTCTCCAGCAGCGGGATACGGTTGAAAACCGCCTCCGGCAACGGCACGGATTTGACCACGTGATGCCCTACCACCAGCCGCGAGCCCAGCGACAGCACGAACGCAACCACCGTCACCACCGCGACGACCCGCATGACCGGTCTCCGCCGCCACAGCAGGATGGCCCCCGCCAGCAGGATGATCAGCAGCGGCACGCCAAGGTACAGGCCGTTCTCGCTGCCGCCGGAGAACGTGTCCGCCAGCCGTGCCGACGCGGCGGTCCTGAGATACATGTCCGAGCCGGGGACGACCGGCGCCAGCAGGTTCCCCCGGTAATTGGACGTGGTCTGCACCGCACCGGTCACATGCCCCGGCCCCGCGACCAGCAGCCACAGCGGATAGGCGAGGCAGATCCCGGCGAACACCGCCGCGACGCCCACACAGCCCAGCACGGAACGCCAGCGCTCCCTGACCATTGGCCAGGCGGACCTGCCACCGGCCACCGCCGCCACGAACAGCGCGGCACAGCCCACGATTACAGTGGACGCCAGCACTTCGGGTGATATGAGAAACTGCGCGACGCCCAGCCCGCCGAGCACTACCCCCCAAGGCCACCAGTGATGGCCCGAGGCGACCTTGCTCAGCACCAGGAGGATGAGCGGCGGCAGCGGCACGAACACCAGGTTCAGGTGGGAACTGCCGTGCTCGACAAGGTACGGCGAGAACCCGTACAGCAGCCCTCCGACGAAGGCACCGGGCCACCAGCACACCCACTGCCGGACGAAAACGTAGCCGCTGATGGCGGACAGCGGGAATGCCAGTGTGAAGAACAAGGTGGTGGTCACGAATGCGTTCGACAGCACCGTTACCGGAGCCCCGAGCAAGCCGAGCAGCGGCATGCCGATGCCGGTGATCGCATTGACGCCGACCGGATAGTTCCCCCAGTTCGTGACCAGCGGGTTGTGACCGTGAGCCAGGGCGTAAGGCACCCAGGCCAGGAACCAGGCGTCGGTCGCCGGGTCGCCGCCCTTCCCGGCCATCATCGTGCCGCCCGCGTGCCAGTAGCTCCAGTACGGTATGGCGGCCAGCGCGAAATACACTCCGACCGCGATCAGCGATGCCCGGCGCACCCATGAATGCTGCCACAGCTAGGGTGTAAATCGGGGACAGCAGATACCAGGGAGGCTAAATATGAGCGCGCAGCCGAATGCCGCGGCGGCCGGGACCATCGACATCGGCGGCGATCTGACCGTCAACCGGCTGGGCTTCGGCGCCATGCGGATCACCGGAAGCGGGATCTGGGGGGCGCCGCCGGACCACGACCGGGCCATCGCCACCTTGCGCACCGTGGTCGAACTCGGGGTGAACTTCATCGATACCGCTGACTCGTACGGCCCGGAGGTCAGCGAGAACCTGATCGCCGAAGCCCTGTACCCGTATCCGGATGATCTGGTCATCGCGACCAAGGGCGGCCTGGTCCGCCCCGGGCCGAATCGCTGGGATGCCGCCGGCCGGCCGGAACACCTCCGCGAGGCATGTGAGGGAAGCCTGCGCCGCCTCAGGCTCGATCAGATACCGCTGTACCAGTTCCACCGCCCCGACCCGGCCGTGCCGCTGGCCGAATCGGTCGGCGCCATCGCCGAACTGAAGGCGGAGGGCAAGATCCGGCACGTCGGCCTGTCCAACGTCAGCGAGACACAGCTTCGCGAGGCGGAGAAGATCACCCCGATCGTCTCGATCCAGAACCGGTACAACGTGGGCGACCGGCGTTCCCAGCCCGTGGTTGACCTGTGTGAGCAGGAGCAGCTGGTCTTCCTCCCGTGGGCGCCGGTCATGGAGGGCAACCAGCACGCCGCGGTCCTGGCCGCCGCGGAGAACCACGGGGTGACCCCGCATCAGATCATCCTGGCCTGGCTGCTCGCCGTCTCGCCGCAGATGCTGCCGATCCCGGGCACGGGCTCTCCCGAGCACGCCGTGGAGAACGTCGCCGCGGTCGCCGTTGACCTCACCGCGGAAGAACTGGCCGCGGTCAGCTACGGCGGATGATTCCGGCTATGGCCGATGAGCGCGGGGGCGCCACGCCGTCCTAAAACCTATGGAGACAATCAGATCCGCCGACGGGACCGTCATCGCCTACGAGCGGACCGGTGACGGCCCGCCGCTCATCGTCAGCGTGGGCGCGGTTGATGACGCTCGACGGCTATGATCACAACGCCCCACCCGAGGTGATTACCCCGATCCTGATCGAGTTCTTCAAGACTTCCCTGCCTGTCCCCCCTAACCCCTAACCCCCTGACCCACCCTAAGGAGCGCTCAGCGTGACCGAGACCGGCATCGCGATCACAGGCGGCTATGTCGTCCCCGTTGAGGGGTCGCCGATAGACGGCGGGACGGTCCTGTTGGACGACGGCCGGATCACGGCCGTCGAGGGACCCGGCTTCGCGGTGCCGGATGGTTACCGGGTGGCCGACGCCACCGGCAAGTGGGTGCTCCCCGGCTTCATAGACGCCCACGCGCACGTCGGCGTGCACGAGGAAGCCGAAGGCTGGGCAGGTAACGACACCAACGAGATGACCCGTCCGGTCACCGCGGATGTCCGGGCCCTTGACGCGATCAATCCCGCCGACATGGGCTTTAGCGACGCGATCATGGGCGGCGTGCTGAGCGTCAACGTGAACCCCGGCTCGGGAAACCCGATCGGCGGGCAGACCGTGGCGCTCAAGTGCTGGGGCCGGACGGTCGAGCAGATGCTGCTCCGCGAGCCGGCCGGCCTGAAGTCGGCGCTCGGCGAGAACCCCAAGCGCGTCTACGGCGAGCGCAAGGAAACGCCGTCGACCAGGCTGGGTGTCGCCGCCGTTATCCGCGGGGCGTTCGTCGACGCGCTCAACTATGAGGCAAAGCTCAAGAACCTTTCCAACGAACGGCCTGTGGTTGAACGGGACCTCAAGCTCGAGGCCCTGCTGCGGGTCCTGCACGGGGAGATCCCGTGGCGGCAGCACTGTCATCGGGCCGATGACATCGCCACCGCGATGCGGATCGCGCGGGAGTTCGGCTACCGGCTGGTGATCGATCACGGCACCGAGGCGCACCTGCTGGCCGACCAGATCGCCGAGGCCGGGATCCCCGTGGTCATCGGCCCGCTGTTCACCAGCCGCGCCAAGGTGGAATTGCGTAACCGTTCGATGGCGAACCCGGGGCGGCTGGCCGAGGCCGGCGTCGAGATCTCACTCACCACCGACCACCCGGTGGTGCCGATCCACTTCCTGGTCCACCAGGCGACACTCGCGGTCAAGGAGGGACTGGACCGGGACATGGCGTTGCGCGCTCTGACCATCCACCCGGCCCGCGTCATCGGCTGCGCCGACCGGATCGGCTCGCTCGAGACCGGCAAGGACGCCGACGTGGTCATCTGGTCCGGTGACCCCCTGGACGTGATGAGCCGCGCCGAAGTCGCGTACTCAAGCGGCCGCGAGATCTACCGCTACGACTACGAGACCCGGTCCGGCGTCTTCGCCGAGCCCTAGGCGCGTAGCCTGCCCACGATGTGTGCCGGGGCCTTGGCTGGCGATCCGGCGTCGTAGGGCGGCTGCGGGTCGTATTCGATGCGGAGCTGGATGAGCTGGGCCGTCTCATCGCCGGCGAGCCGGCCGGCCAGCGCCAGACCCATGTCAATGCCGGACGAAACCCCGGCCGCCGTCACGTACTTGCCGTCGAAGACGACGCGCTCGGTGACCGGTTCGGCGCCGAGCTGTCCGAGTTGCTCCATGGTCAGCCAGTGCGTGGTCGCGCGCCGACCCTTGAGCAAGGAGAGAGGCGGCGAGACAGGACACGCCATGGCGTTCCCGCTCGCCGGTTGGCCGCCTACAGCCCAAGGCGGCCAAAGGCGATCGGTAACACCATCGCGGCCCCCGCTCCAGCAACGACGGAGACGCCACTCCGGCGGCTCGACGAGCTGAGACACCGAATCTCGCCAGCAGACGACTCCGCCGGATTGTCCGGAAGCGCCGGACGAAGCACTCTTCGGCAGCAAGTAAGTAATCGAACACGGTGGGGACCGACCGCGTCAAGCACGGTGAACCGAGGGGAAAGCACCATCGCGATCTGGATGTTCCCCTAGTTTTGTTCGGCCGGCCGGAACCGGCGGCGGTATTCGGCTGGGCTCTGCCCGAGCAGGCGGACGAACGCGCGCCGCATGGCCTCGGGTGTCCCGTAACCGCAAGCACGAGCGGTTTCCTCTACTCCGTCGGCGGTGTCTTCCAGGCGCCGCCGGGCGGATTCCAGGCGAACGCGGTCGACATAGCGACCTGGCGGTATGCCGACTTCGGCGGCGAAGGCGCGGGCGAACTGCCGCGGCGACAAGCTGGCCCGGCCGGCCAGGCTCTCGACCGACAGGTCGGCGCCCGGGTTCTCCGCGATCCACTGCTGCACGTCGCGCAGCGGAGCGCGCTGCGCGACCTGCGCCGCCAGTTGCGCGCTGAACTGCGCCTGATTGCCGGGGCGGCGCAGGAACACCACTAGCATCCTGCCGATCCGCAGTGCCGCGTCCCGGCTCAGGTCCTCCTCTACCAGGGCCAGCGCCAGGTCGATGCCCGCGGTGACCCCGGCCGAGGTGGCGACGTTCCCGTCCCGGACGAAGATCGGCTCGGGATCGACGTTGATGTCCGGATACCGAGCGGCCAGCGTGGCGCAGAACTCCCAGTGCGTGGTCACCCGGCGGCCGGTCAGCAGGCCTGCCTCAGCCAGCAGGAACGCCCCCGTGCACACCGATGCCAGCCGCGCCGCCCGGCCCGCGTTGCCGCGTAGCCACGCCACCAGCTCCGGATTGTCCCCGCGGGCCCCGGGTCCGCCCGGTACCAGCAGCAGGTCACGCGGCCGGGTGCGGGCCAGGTCCTCGTCGGGCGTGATCCGCAGACCGCTCGTGGTGCGCACCGTGCCGCCGCCCAGACTGGCGGTCCGGACCTCATAGGCGTCGGGCGCGTGCGCGAACACCTCGATCGGCCCGCTCACATCCAGGCTCTGCACCTCGTCGAACAAGACGACCAGCACATCCCGCATACGCCAAGTCTGACGAGCCCACCCCTTGACAGCAATGCCGAATAACCCACCTTTCCTGCCACCCAGGTCACGGCACGGCACGGCACGGCGCTGCGGGGCGGGAGTGCGCGGAGGTGGTCAGGTGTTGGGCTGGGAGAAGGCCCAGTTGAGCATTCTGGTGGCGTCAACGCCGTTGACGGTGGTGCCCTTGCCGGGACTGTCCAGGTTGACGCCGATCAGCGTGACGCCGCCGAGGCTCACCTCGAACAGCAGGCAGTGCCCGGAGTACGGGGTCCAGCCGGTCTTGATGCCCATCGCCCCGGGGTAGTGGCCGAGCAGCGGGTTGGTGTTGTACCAGGTGTACGCGTGATGGCCGGAGCCCGACCGCAGGTGATAGCTGCGCTCGGCGGACACGGCACGGAAGGCCGGCCAGGACATCGCCGCGCGGCCGAGCTTGATCAGGTCCGCCGCGGTGGAGTAGTCCGCGGTCCGGTACGGGTATGGCAGCCCGTCGAAGTTGGTGAAGTGCGTCCGGGGCATGCCGAGCGCCCGGGCGGTCGCGTTCATCTTGGCCACGAACGCACTGATCCCCGGACCGTAGGCCTGAGCGAGCGTGTAAGCGGCGTCCGCGCCCGAGGGCAGCACCATCGCGCTGAGCAGTTCGCGGACGGTGAGCCGGTCCCCGGGTCGCAGGCCGGCGCTGCTGGCGCCGTACTCGTTGACGTAGGCGATGACCGATCTGGGGATGGTGAGCGTGTTGTCCAGGCCGCCAGACCTGAGGACGACCAGGGCGGTCATCACCTTGGTGATGCTGGCGATCGGCCGCTGTGTGTTCAGCTCCCGGCTCCATAGAATCGCGCCAGTGCGCGCGTTCGCGATGGCGGCTTCCGGCGCGCTGACGCCGCTGGGTCCGCTGGACAATCGCACGGCGCTGGCGAGTGAGGTGCCGCTGTGCGTGGTGCCGGCCAGCACGGTGCTGGCGGGGGTGGCCACGGTGAGAATCAGCGCCCCCGCGACGGTGAGGCCAGCGAAATTCCCCGGAAATTTCAGATACTCACGTCGACGCATGAGGCTAGCCTGGCATTCCTGGCGGTTCACTGCAAAGCAAAGGCGGAAAGCGGCCGGACAGCCCCATGCGGCCGCCACCTCAAGGATCGGCATCAGCCCCACCCCGGATACCGGACAAACGTCGCAAACCACGCTTCGTACCCGTCGGCACGCGCGACTGCCCGCCCCCGTTCACGGAAGATTAGAGCCCCTCGGAACAAAAGGCGCCGAAAACCGCCCCCCAAGTTTCCGCAAGACCCCAAACTTCCACACCGCCACCACGACAAACACCGCAAATGGTGAAATGTCGGGCAGGCGGGGGCGGCATTGGCGGAGGGCGAGGGAACCGCGGGAGGTTTCGCGGCGAGCGCTAGCGAGCTTCGCGATCGCTCGGCCGCGAAGGCCCCGGAGGGCCTTCCGGGCGCGCGATACTGCGGGCGGAAGCGTCGCAGGCCGGGGGGTCTGGGGGGTTGGTCTTTACCCCCCAGAAAAACCAGTGCGGTAGCGTCGGAGGGGTGGGCGATTCGGGAGAGTTTGTTCGGGATACTCGGTACCTGAATGGGCGCATTACGGCGGACGGGCGGGACGGGTGGCCGGTGGCGGCCGGGCGGTACCGGCTGGCGGTGGCGCGGGGCTGCCCGTGGGCGAACCGGACGATGATCGTGCGGCGGTTGCTCGGGCTCGAATCGGCGCTGTCGATGGGCATCTGCGGGCCGGAACACGACTGGCGGAGCTGGACGTTCGACCTGGATCCGGGCGAGAAGGATCCGGTGCTGGGCATCCACTGGCTGCGCGAAGCCTACGAGAAGGCGGTGCCCGGGTACGACCGCGGCGTCACCGTCCCCGCGATCGTTGACATACCCTCCGGCGGCGTGGTGACCGCTGACTTCCGGCGGATCACCCTGGACCTCGAAGGCGAGTGGGGCGCCTACCACCGCGACGGCGCGCCTGACCTGTACCCGGACGAGCTACGGGACGAGATCGAGGAAGTAAGCGCGCTCGTCTACGAAGACGTGAACAACGGCGTCTACCGGTGCGGGTTCGCCAGCACGCAGACCGCATACGAAGAGGCCTACCGGAAACTGTTCGACCGGCTCGACTGGCTGTCGGAACGGCTGAGGGCGCGCCGCTACCTGGTGGGCGACACGATCACCGAAGCCGACATCAGGCTGTGGCCGACCCTGGCCCGGTTCGACGCCGTCTACCACAACCACTTCAAGTGCAACAGGAACAAGCTCAGCGAGATGCCGGTGCTGTGGGCGTACGCGCGCGACCTGTTCCAGACGCCCGGGTTCGGCGACACGATCGACTTCACGCAGACCAAGCAGCACTACTACCGGGTGCACACCGACTTGAACCCGTCCCGGATCGTGCCGGCCGGACCGGACACTTCGGGCTGGCTCACCAAGCACGGCCGCGAGGAGCTGGGTGGCCGGCCGTTCGGCGACGGCACTCCCCCAGGCCCGCCGCCGGCCCCGGAGCGAGTCGCCCCGGGGCACGGTGCGGGATAGCACGGGCCAGCAGGGTTTAGCCCGCGCAGGAGCTGGGTGGGGTTACCGCCGCTACCCCCTCCAGCTGAGCTCGCTGATCCTGATACAGGGCGAAGGCATGGCCGTTGGTGTACGCGACGCTGCCGAAGTGCTCAGGTACGCCGCCGTCGGCCGGAATCGACGTACTGCCCAGGACCTGGCCGCTGGACGGGTCCAGGCACTGGAGCGTGCGGATGCCGCCGACCCAGACGACGCCGTTCGCGTAGGCCGGCGCCGAATCCATTGCGCCATTCGCGCCGCTGGTGACGAACCGGAGCTTGCCCATATCGCCGCCGGGAGCGAACCACACCCGCAGCGTCATCGCGGTTCCGATCGTGCCCCAGACGCCGCCGGAGGTCGCGACCAGGTTGCCGCCGGTGCTGAGGCCCGGGTTGGCGGAACCAGACATTTGCGCTCCGGTAGCCGGGTTGTAGCGCTCCAGGCTGAAGTACCCATGATCGTTCACGCCGACGTAGAGCGTGCCGCCATCGGGCGAGACGGCCATTGAGCTGACCTGGCCAGCGGCATTGAACCGGCGGAGTATCGAGCCGGACGGGTCCAGTATCGTGATGCCGCTTCCCGAGGCCATGAACAGATACCCGTTAGGCCCGGCGGCCAGCGCGGTCACTGCTCCCACCGCAGGGACCGCGACAGGAGCCAGCGTCGTCGCGCTGTAGGCATGCGCGTTCCCGCCGGGTCCGGCGACCCACACCGTGTTCCCGACGACGACCGGCCGGGCGGTGGTCTGGACGCTCACCTGCTGCAGGATGTTCCCGCTCGACGGGTCGATCCGGACCAGGGCGCCGTCGGTGACCGCATAGAGCGAGCCCGCGCCGCCCACCAGCGTGTCCGACGAGAACGAATCGTGGTCGATCAGGACCGCGCCCCACATGCCGTTGGCGATCGGGATGCGGGGCTCGGGCGGATGCGTGCTGACCGGCGTCGTAGCGGTGTCAGACGGCGAAGCCGTGCCGGTCGCGGAGCTGACGGCTCCCCCATTGGCCGGCGGATTCGGCTTGTTGCTGCTGTGCGAGGTCAGGGCCACGCCGATGCCGGCGCTGGCGCCAACGACGGCGACCACGCTGGCCGCGGCGAGGGCCGGAGCCCAGCGCAGACGCCCCCGATTGGGAATGCGCAGTACAGCCGTGTCGCCATGGACGCGCGGAGAAGCGGCCTGATTGGCGATACGGATTGCCACGTCTTCCACGGTGATGGCACGCGGGGGTTCCGGCGTGAGCCGGTGCAGCATCTCCGACAGCCGCTCTTCTTCGATCGTCACTGCGCCACACCTCCGGTCATCAGTTCGGCCAGGCCGGGCGCATCTCGCAGGCGGGCCAGAGCCTTGGACGCATGCGCCTTGACCGCCCCGACCGAGCAGCCCATCGTCTGGGCGGTCTGCGCCTCGGTCAGATCGGCGAAGTAGCGCAGCACCACGACCGCGCGCTGCCGGGGCGGCAGGCGGTCAAGCGCCGCGGTCAGCGCGGCGCGCGAATCAACCTGCGCGAACACGTCGCCGTAAGCCCTCAGCTCAGGCAGGCTGGCCGTCGCTATCTCACCGTTCCAGCGTCGCTTACGCCAGCGCAGGAACGTGTTCACCATGATCTTCTTTACGTAAAGCTCCGGGGACTGGTCCAGGCTGCTCCACCGCGGCCATGCGGCGGCCAGCGCGGTCTGGACCAGATCCTCGGCGCTCGGCCAGTCGCCGGTCAGCAACCAGCCCGAGCGCAGCAACGCCGGCGACCGTGCCTCGACGAAAGCACGGAACCCTTCCGGCTCCCCTCCACTTACCACGCAACACCTCCGCCAGTGCCCGTCCGCTTCAGGTACGTGCCTCACCCGGTATTAGAGACGCCAGGCACCTTAGAAGGTTTACTCCTCGGAGGCTTGGTCCTTCAGCCGATCGAGTTCGGCCGCCGCGCGCTGGCGCCGGGATTCGGCCCGGTACGACTGGCGCCGAGCGTCGCCCAGACGCTGGCGCGCCTGCTCCAGCTCGGCTTCGAGATGCCGGACCGTGTCCTCCAGCTCCCGTTCTTCCCTGGTGGCGGACTCAACGGCGGCGGCAGCTTCAGCCACCGCCCGTTCGGTCGAAATGATCTTCTCCTGGCGCCGGCTACGACGATCAAGCTCGCTTTCCGGCGGAGCGGAGGCTTTGCGTGGCTTGGCCGGAGCGGGAGAGGGTTCATCGGACAGGGGCATCAGGCCGAAACCGGCCCAGTGAACGGCGCGGGTCAGCGTGCCCGCGGACAGGTTCCCGGCGACCTCGGGGTCGGCGAGGGCCGCGTTCAGCGTGGCGATGACGTCCTCACGCAACGCCGCGGGCGGCGAGCCGGTGCCGGACGCCGCGAAGGCCTGCCGGGTCAGCTCGTCAACCAGACGGCTGCGGGCCTCGGTGAGTTCGCGGATCCTGGCCCCGTTGCCGCCCGCCCGGAGCTGCCCGGCCAGTTCGGACAGCCGGCTGGCCGCCTCCGGATGGTCGCGGACCAGCCGGTTCACCACCCATGCGGATCGCGTTGGTTTGCGCAGCGCGGTGATCCGCTTGGCCACGTCGGGCTGCCCCTGGTCACGAGCCTGGGCAGCGAGATCGGCGCGGCGCTGGGTGAACTCCTCAGGGTCGGCGCTGTACAGCTCATCCGTCGCCTGGGCCAGCAGGTCGCTCATGCCAGGATTGTCGCATGCAGGAAATCGTGCCCCCCGGACAAGGACACCTGCTCACCGCGCGCGGCAACGTGCTGGCGTTCAAGGCCGTCGCCGCGCAGACCGGTGGCGACTTCTCGCTGATGGAGCGAACCGTGCCGGCCGGCGCCAGGATGCCGCCGCCGCACCGGCACGTGAACTGCTCCGAGGCGTTCTTCGTGCTGGATGGGGAAATAACGTTCCGGCTCGACACGGCGTCGAATTGGCCTGGGCCTCCGGCCGGGGCGCTCACCGGCCACCCCGGGGACTTCCTGCTGGTACCGCGGGGAGCCGGCCATACCTTCGGCAATGTCTCGGCTGAGCCGGCCCGGCTGCTGGTGCTGCACGCGCCGGCCATGGATGCTTATTTCGAGGAACTGCACCGGCTATGGGCCGATCCCGGCGCGCCACCCACAACAGCGGCGGAACGCGAGCTGATGAGCCGCTACGGCATGGAGCCAGCCTGATGCACTGAGCCGCCTCGTAGATCCAGTGCCGGGCCAGCTGGAGACGTGCCGTGTTCTTGAAGCCAGTTTCCTGAGTCGAAATTATTTTCGTCTCGGGAAATCGTACTCAGCCGCAGAGCACCGGGCCGGCCGACGGTGGGCTGGCCGCACACGAGACCTGTATTGCCGGCATCAATCCCTGCGATCCAGCAGGCTCACCGCATGCCAACGAGGCGAACGTAGGCAGGCGCGCCATTAGAGTGCCAGCCAAGTAATTCCGAGTATCACCGCAGCCAGAAGTCTGCGCGGCGGGCCGCTCGGATTACCGCGGTAATTTGGGGCTTCGTGGTGACTTTTGTGCACTATCGTCCACAAAAGTCACCACGAAGCCCGGATCAACCGCAAAACTCGGCCCGGCGAATCCGGCGAAAGGGACGAAAGCTGCACGTCCAGCGGGTCCAGCCCACTACGGTTGCGGATGCTGCCGACCCCTGGTGATGCCCATCGCTTCGGCGATCTCATTGCCCGTGCCGCGCAATCGCCTGTTACTACGCACGGGAGACTGGGGAAGCGAGAATGTCAGTGAGTCCGGTTAGAGTGATTCGTATGCCGTCAACAGCATCATCCGAGGTAAACCCGGACAAGCTCGAGGAATACCGGCGCGAGCTGACCGGATACTGCTACCGAATGCTCGGCTCGGGGTTCGAGGCCGACGACGCGGTACAGGAGACCTTGCTGCGGGCCTGGCGCGCGGCCGACAGCTTCGAGGGCCGCTCCAGCGTCCGGTCGTGGCTGTACCGGATCGCGACCAACATCTGCCTGGACATGCTGCGGGGCCGGCAGCGGCGCGCCATGCCGATGGATCTCGGCCCGGCCTCGCCTCCGGTGGAGTCGCTTTTCAGTGAGTGGCACCCGGAGGACATCTGGATCTCGCCCATCGCCGACTCCCGTGTCGTGCCGGAACACGGCGATCCGGCCGAGATCGCGGTCGCGCGGGACACGGTCCGGCTCGCGTTCGTCGCGGCCATCCAGCACCTCCCACCGCGGCAGCGAGCCGCGCTGATCTTGTGCGAGGTGCTGAAGATGCCGGCGACCGAGGCGGCCACCACGCTGGATACGAGCGTCCCGGCGGTCAACAGCGCGCTGCAGCGCGCCCGTGCGACGATGGCCCAGCTACCCGAGGGTGAGCTGCCCGGCGGGGGTAAGCCGGCGGAGGTTGACAGCGACCTGCTTGACCGTTACGTGGACGCGTTCCAGCGGTACGACATGTCGGCCCTGGTCACGTTGCTGCACGACGACGCGGTAATGTCCATGCCGCCGTTCGCGCTGTGGCTGCGGGGCAGCGGGGACATCGTCCGGTTCATGCAGGAGCCGACGCCGAGCACATGCGCTCATGGGGTGCTCGTCCCGGTTCCGGCCGGCACGGTCAACGGGGTCAAGGCGTGGGGACAGTACAAGCCGGACCCGGCGGGCGGATACATGCCGTGGGCGCTCCAGGTGCACGACGTCTCCGGCGGGCGGTTCAGCCGGCTGACGTTCTTCCTGGACACGAAGCGGATCTTCCCGGAACTCGGCCTGCCGCCGCATCTCGATTAGGTGCCTGGAGGGAGGAACCACCGCCGTTCGTGCTGAATGTCCTTAGATCTTTACCGGGAGGCGCGCGGGGCCGCGCAGGTTGATCCGGCCGTTCCATTGCACGGCGCTGGATTGGCCTGGGCCTCCGGTCACGGCGCCGTCGAGAGCCAGCGCGGGGAATCGCTGGACCAGGCGCTCTATCGCCAGGCGCGCTTCCAGGCGGGCCAGCGAGGCGCCGAGGCAGTGGTGCGGTCCCCCGCCGAAGGAGACGTGCTGCCGGGCGTTCTCCCGGGTCAGCTTGAGCTGATCCGCGTCCGGACCCCAGTAGCGGTCATCGCGGTTGGCTGAGGCCAGCACGGCGACGACGAAGGTACCGGACGGGATCTCGCGGCCGCGCACGGTGAGCGGCTCGATGGTGATCCGCCGGCTCAGCTGGACCGGGCTCACATAACGGAGGAGTTCCTCCACCGCGTTGCCGGACAGTCCAGGGTTCTCGCGGAGCATGGCGAGCTGACCGGGGTTGTCGAGGAGGGCGAGCACTCCCCCGGCGATCAGGTTCACAGTGGTCTCATGACCGGCGATGAACAGCAGCTCGACCTGGACGATCAGCTCCTCGTCGGTGAGCTTTTCCCCCTGGTTCTCGGCGGCGATGAGCGCGGTGAGCAGGTCATCGGCCGGATGCTCGCGTTTCCACGCGATGACGTCGGCGGTGATCGCGTGCAGCTCATCGGCTGCCTCGGCGATCGCCCGCTGGACGTCCGGGTCGGTGACCACGTCGAGGGAACGGACGATGGCCCCGCTCAGCTCGCGGGTGCGGGCGGTGTCGGTGGGCGGCATGCCGAGCATCCGCGAGATAACCTCGAACGGCAGCGGGAAAGCCAGCGCGCCGACCAAATCGGCCTGGCCCGCCTCGGCGATCTCGTCCAGCGCGCTGTCGACGAGCCCGGAAATCATCGGCTCCAGGGCCGCGATCGAACGCGGCGTGAACACCTTGGTCACCAGTGAGCGCAACCGGGTGTGGTCCGGCGGATCACGGTCGAGCATCGACAGCTCACGGGCGCGCCGGTCCCGCCGGTTGTACTCCTCCACGAACTGCGGGGTCGTCACATTGCGCGGGTCGACGGACAGGTGCGAGCGCATCAGCGCCGCGACGTCGTCGTACCGGCTGAGCAGCCAGATGGCGAACGGTGACTCGTGGACAGGATCGGTCTCACGGAGCCGACGGTACGCCGGATAAGGATCTTCGGCGAAGCCCGGTTCGAGGGGGTTGAACAGGAGTTCCGTTTCAGTCATCGGTGCTCTGCCTTCCTGCGGCCGGCTGACTGACCTTCGCGGCGTTTGAGACATACGCTGTGTATGTTTCTATACTCAATGTATGTCAGCCGTCAAGAGCCGACGGGAGCAGTACTCGGAGGCCACCAGGGCCGCGCTGCTCGCCGCGGCGACCCAGCGGTTCGGCTCGCATGGCTTCGCGGGCACGGCGCTGGAGGACGTCGCCGCCGACGTCCAGGCCTCACGCGGGGCGGTCTACCACCACTTCGCGAGCAAGACCGCGCTGTTCCTGGCCGTGCACGAGGAACTCCAGACTTCGATGCTCAGCAAGACCGTCGCCGCCAGCCGGGGGTTCGCCGACCCCCGGCAGGCCGTGCTGGCCGCGCTGGACGTGTTTCTCGACCACTCCTGCGACCCGCTGTACGGGCGGATCGTCTGGCGGGAAGCGCCGCTGGCGCTGGGGTGGCGCCGCTGGCACGAATGCGAGGTCCGGTACGCCTACGGGCTGGTCGAGCGGATGATCGGGACACTGATGGACATAGGAGACCTGCCCCGCCTTCCGCTGGAGCCCACGACGCGAGTCACCTTCCACATGCTCGGCGCGGCCGGGCTGGCGCTGACCGAGGCGCCGGCCGATGAGAAGGCACAGGTCAAAGCGGAGTACTTCGAGGTGATCAGGCGCATGCTGGGCGGACTGCGAGAGGGTTCGTAACGTTGGCGTTCGCGTCCGCCGACTAGCGGTGAGCCTGGCCAGTGGCGCGCGGGCGGCAGCCAGGGACGCGCGGCGAACTCGTCGCGGATGCCGAGCAGCAGCAATGGGGCGGCGGCGGTTGGCTCGAGGCTGACGACGACGGTGCACACGGTCTTGGCGCTCGGACGCCGGCTAGATGCCCAGGTGGCGCATGATGGCGGTGATGTTCTCTCCCAGCCCGGCCACCTCGGCCTTGAGGCCGGCCACCTCGGCCTTGACGCCAGCTATTTCTCTGTCGAACTTGAAGGTGAGGTCAAGGACTCGTTTGTCGAGGGTGCTCACCCGGATCTGCAGCTCGTTGATGGCGACGACCATGCCGCCCAGAATCTGCCCTTGTTCGCCGAATGTGACATTGGCGGTGTTCTGGACCTCACGGAGCGCCACCATCAGGTGCGTCTGATGCTTGAGCAAGATCCTGGTATCCATCATGTCTGAGTCTGCCATGCGGACCAGTTCGCGGAGCCCCGATACTTCGGTTCTTAGCTCATCGAGTTCAGCCATGGACATACCGTAACCGCGGGGTAGGACATTTCCGCTCGGCGGTTGTTCATGTAGAAACCGCGGGATCGGCTCGGACCGTAGGCGGAACGGCAAAATGTCTGTCAGGGCCGCCGTGGGCCGATACCCGGTCAGCCGGCCAGCCAGCGCGTCACCCAGGCCTAGGCATGAGCCAGCGCTCCGGCGGGAATGAGCGGTTATCCTGGCTATTCCGGCGGAACGGGCGCTGGCCTGGGCAGAGAGAGGTAACCGACGCGTGCGTAACCGCGCCGATGACGCCGCGGCCAGAGGCCTAGGCCAATTCGGTACTGCGGCCAGGGGCCTAGGCCGATTCGGTGCCGTGGCCCGGCATGTCTTCATGGACCTGTCTCCGTTGCGCCGGTCGGCCGACTTCCGGGCATTCATCGGCGGGCAGCTGGTTTCCACCCTAGGTAACCAGCTCACGGCGGTTGCGGTGCCGTACCAGGTGTACCGGCTGACTCATTCATCGCTGTACGTCGGCCTGGTTTCGCTCACCCAGCTGTTTCCGCTCGTCGGCGCGTCGCTGGTGGGCGGCTCACTGGTCGATGCGGTTGACCGCAGGCGCTTGCTGCTGGTCACGCAGCTGCTGATGGCGACGTGCAGCGCCGGGCTGGCGGTCAACGCCGACCTCAGTTCGGCACTATGGCCGCTGTTCGTCTGCCCGGCGCTGACCGCCGGGCTCGGCGGGGTGGACAGCGCCGCGCGGAACGCCATGGTCCCCGGCATGGTCGGCCTGCGTGATGTACCCGCCGCCAACGCCATGTTCCAGGCGCTGTTCCAGCTGGGCGCGGTGGCGGGCCCCGCGGCGGCCGGGTTGCTGCTGGCCGGCGCGGGGATCCGGGTGGTGTACTGGGTCGACGTAGCCAGCTTCGCGGCGTCGCTGCTCGCGGTGTTTTTTATCAGCCCGCAACCGCCGGGCGGCGCGGCTCGCCGACCCGGCCTGCGGTCGATCGCCGAGGGATTCCGCTTTGTGCGCGGGCACCAGGCGGTGCAGGGTGCTTACCTGATCGACCTGAACGCGATGGTGTTCGGCCTTCCGCGCGCGCTTTTCCCCGCGCTCGCCGCTACCGTCTTCGGTGGCGGCGCCTCCACCGTCGGCCTGCTGTACGCCGCGCCGGGCGCCGGTGCCCTGCTCGGTGCCGTGACGACCGGCTGGGTAGGGCGGATACGCCGGCAAGGGCTGGCCGTGATCGCGGCGGTCATTGTCTGGGGGCTGGCCATCACCGGATTTGGCCTGGTGAAATGGCTTCCCGCGGCGCTGGCGCTGCTGGCCGTGGCGGGCTGGGCGGACGTTATCTCGGCGGTCTTCCGAAACACGATCATCCAGCTCTCGGTGCCGGACGCGCTGCGGGGGCGCCTCATGGGCGTGCAGATGGCGGTGGTGGCCGGCGGTCCCAGGCTGGGAGACCTTGAGGCGGGGGCGGCCGCGACGGCCTTCGGCGACACGGTGGCCGTGGTTTCCGGCGGCCTGGCGTGCGTGGCGGGCGCCGTGGTGCTGGCTCGCCTGCTGCCGGGCTTCCGTCGGCAGCGCATCCGGTACGAGGTACCGAGCGGGCCGATAGACGGGACGGCGAATGGGCCCGCGAATGTGCCGGGGACAAGGCCGGCTCCGGATTCCAGGGGCTTACCTCTGGCGGATGCGAGCTTTTGCGGTGGTTTGTTGGCATGCGCACGGCGACCGGGCCGAACGAGATGGAAGAAAAGCGCCTCGCGGAAAGGAGGGCGCCGCTTTCCGGCGCCTTTTCTTCCGTAGGGCTCCTTTCTTCCGTGCGACGCCCAGGCCATTTGCCTGCTTTGCGGTAATACGCGTAAGTTCACCAGGCCGACAAGGGCATCCCAGCGGACAATGGCATGACACAAATGCGACAAATGCCCATTATCCCGGAACGCCACACATCCAGACGTCACCCACAAATGCCTGGTCCTTAGCGTGACGATGGCGCCATTCATCGCGTTGGGCGGAGGATTTGTCCGGTTCCAGCGCCATCAATGGCACCATCGATGGCGCTGGCGCCCGTCAACGCCCGCCAGCAGACTTAGCCGATGGCGGTCAGCAGGGCGCGGGTCCAGTCGCGGTAGCCGTTCTGGCTGGGATGGAAGCAGTCGGAGGCGAACTTGCCGACCCAGGGCGGCGTGAAGTGATCCGACACCCGCGCGACCCGCAGCCCGCGCTCCGCCGCCGCCTCGTGGAGAACGCGGTTGATGCGGATCACGTACGGCACGCCGACCCGGCCGACGACGCCCCACATCCGGGCCGGCACGGGAAGGTCGAGCAGCACGGTGCCGTCGGGCACCGCGCTGACCAGCGCCCGCAGGTCACTGAACAGTCTTCCCGGCGGCGTGTACAGGATGTCGTTGACGCCGATCCCGCAGGTCACCAGGTCAGGCTCGACCGGCAGCGCGGCGAGCTGCCGGTGCAGGACGTCGCGGATCACCGACCCGGACACGGACAGGTTGAGTACCCGCCACGGCCGCCTGGAGCGTTCCCGCAGGGCGCCCAGCACCTGACCGACGTAGCCGTCGTCCGGAGTGGGCGCGCCGAGTCCCTGCGCCGTCGAGTCCCCCAGCACCACCCACAACGGGCCTGGGACGGACAGCACATCGTTGTTGTGCGCGCGCCAGTACCCGGCGAAGGTCGCGCAGTCCGAACGCATCGCGTTGACACCATCGGCCCAGCGGCCGAACCGGCCGGCTCGCAACCCGGAGAACTCGGCACCGGGTGAGCGGACCAGGTACGTTCCCATCGTCGCGACGATCTCCACCGGGGACCGCCGTGCACTGGAGGTAACCGCCACGCAAACGACGTTAAACGTCCGGGTATACACACGTCAAAACAGACATGTCCGCTCGGGCGGAGGTCTCAGCACGACAGCAGGCCGTACTTCGCCTTAACGTCCAATATTCTACGAACGGCGCCACTGACTTCTCCCCGGAACGCCGCGTCGCCAGCGGCCTTACGCAGCACGGCGGCATACATCCCGGCAGCTACCGGGACGCTCTGGGAGGTGATCACGTCACCGCCCGCCTCGAGGAAGCCGATGGCCCGGGTGGCCGGTGAGATATTCGCCACAGCCGCGGCGGCGCCGAGATCATCCGACATGATCACGCCGCCGAAGCCCATTTTCTGGCGAAGGACGCCATCAATGACCCGGCTGGAGAACACGGCCAGATGAGAAGGGTCGATGCTGGTGTAGGTGGCCAGCGCCACCATGACGAACGGCACGCCCGCGGCGATCGCGGCCTGGAAGGACGCCAGGTACGGATCGTTGGCCGTGGTGACCGTGTCCACGACGTCGCCGGTGAAGTCGGTGTTACCGCGCACCCGGCCGAGGCCGGGGAAATGCTTGGCGGTGGTCGCGACGCCGGCCGCACGCATTCCGTTGATGAACGCCACACCGTGCGCGGCGACCGGCCCGGGCGCGTCGCCGTACTCGCGTTGCAGCGCGCCGATGGGCGCGTTCTGGCTGGCGGTGCCCGGCGGCACGACGTCCATGACCGGTGCCAGGTCAAGGTTGACGCCGGCGGCGGCGAGTTCGCGCCCCCATGTGGTGGCCGCGCGTTCCAGTTCAGCCGAGGTCAGCGCTCCCTGCCCGACCGCGGACGGGATGGCGGAGAAGCCCGGCCCGCGTAGCGGCTGGATCTCGCCGCCCTCCTGGTTGGCGGCGACGAACATGCGCACACCGCCGGAGGCGAGCGACTGGGCCGCGCGGGTGATCGAACGGATCTGCGCCACGCCCGCCGTGGTGTTTCCGACGAACGTCACCGAACCGAGGTGGTCCGCCCGGATCGCCGCGGCGTCCGGGGCGTCAAGACCCGAGGCCGGGATGCCCACCAGGAACAGCTGACCAACCCGCTGCGCCTGGGTCAATCTGGAGAAGACCTGATCCGGGCACGACAGCGCGGTGGCCTGCGAGGACTCCGCTGGACGCGCGGTAACCGTCGAGCGCGCGGCCGCCGTCGGCGGCGGCGCCGGCGAAGACGTGCTGGACACCGAACCCGAATCGCACCCGCAGACGACCAGGGCCAGCGAGAAGACGCAGGCTAGGAGAATCCGGCTGATCGTCACCCGGCCCAAGGTACCGGAGGGGCTCGCCTAGAGGCGCACAATCATCTTGCCGGTGTTGCCGCCGCGGAGCAGATCGAGGAACGCGCCGGGCGCGTTCTCCAGGCCGTCGATCACGGTCTCGGCGTAGTTCAGCGTGCCGCCGCGGAGCCAGCGGGTGACGTCGGCGATCATGTCGGGGTACCGGTCGTTGTGATCGGAGACGATGAACCCGCGCAGCGTCAGCCGCTTGGTGACCACGAACCCCATATTCCGCGGGCCGGGTGGCGGCTCGGTCGCGTTATAGCTGGCGATCGCGCCGCACATGGCCACCCGCCCGCCGCGCCGGAGCGCCGACAGGGCCGCCTCCAGGTGATCGCCTCCCACGTTGTCGAAGTAAACGTCGATCCCGTCCGGCGCCGCGTGCCGCAACTGCTCGTACACCGGGCCCGCCTTGTAGTTGAACGCCGCGTCGAAGCCGATCTGGAGCAGCCACTTGACCTTCTCGTTGGAACCGGCGCTGCCGATCACGTGGGAGGCGCCCTTCAGCTTGGCGACCTGGCCGGCGATGCTGCCGACCGCGCCGGCCGCGCCGGATACGAATACCACGTCACCGGGCCGCATCGCCGCGATATCGAGCAGGCCGACATAGGCGGTCAGCGACGTTCCGCCCAGAACGCCCAGGTAGGCCGACAGGGGCAGCCAGTCAAGCGGTTCCACCTTCCGGGCGTGGCCAGCACTGAGCACCGCCTCGTCCCGCCAGCCGAGCATGTGCGTCACCCGGTCGCCTTCGGCCAGATCCGGCGACCGGCTCTCTGTCACCTGGCCGACGGCGCCGCCTTCGAGCGGCTGGCCCACCTGGAACGGCGGAACGTAGGACTTCACGTCGTTCATCCGGCCGCGCATGTACGGATCGACCGACATGAATTCGTTGCGCACCCGGATCTGGCCGTCGGCGAGTTCCGCCCGGGGCTCCTCGGTGAGGGCGAAGTTATCGGCCGTCGGCCAGCCGGAGGGGCGTGCGGCGAGGATGATCTGACGTGGCACGGGGTGCGCCTTTCGTTGACGTGAAGGTAACGCAGCTTTACGGTACCCACATGATCCGCAGCACGATGCAGGAGTTCCCGCTCACGATCGGCGCGATCATGCGGCACGGCGCCAGTATCTACGGACGCAGCGAATGCGTGACCTGGACGGGGGAAGGCGCCCGGCGGGCGGACTACAAGACGATCGCGGCCAACGCGGCCAGGCTGGCCGGCGCCCTGGCGGAGCTGGGTGTCAATCCGGGCGATCCGGTGGGCACTCTGTGCTGGAACAACCAGGAGCATCTCGAGGCGTACTTCGCGGTACCCGGGATGGGCGCGGTCCTGCACACGCTGAACATCCGGCTCGATCCCCCGGTGATCGCGCACATCGTGAACCACGCCGAGGACAAGATCATCATCCTCGACGACTCGCTCGTGCCGCTGCTGGCCGCCATCCAGCCCAGCCTGAGCACGGTCGAGGCCTTCATCGTGACCGGCAAGGGCGACGCCTCCGCCCTGGAGGGGTCCCGGCCGGTGCTGCGATACGACGACCTGATCGCCGCGCGGCAGCCCGCGTTCGACTGGCCGGAGCTGGACGAGCGGGCCGCGGCGCTGATGTGCTATACCAGCGGGACCACCGGGGATCCGAAGGGTGTCGTCTACTCGCACCGGTCCACTTTCCTGCACGCACTGGCGGTGACGTCGGCCAGCATCAAGGGCATCACCGAGGCGGACCGGGCGCTGGTGATCGTCCCGATGTTCCACGTGAACGCCTGGGGGATGCCGTTCGCCGCGTTTCTGTCCGGCGCCACGCTGCACATGCCGGGCCCGTTCCTGCAGCCCGAGCACCTGACCGCGTTCATCGCCAGCGAGCGGACCACGCTTACCTCGGCGGTACCGACGATCTGGAACTGGATACTGGAGTACGGCAAGGCCCACGAGATCGACCTGTCCTCGCTCCGGATCGGCACTTCTGGCGGGGCCGCCGCGCCGCGGGTACTGCTCGAGCAATTCCAGGAGCGGTACGGCCTGCGGATCGTCCAGGGCTGGGGTATGACCGAGACCAGCCCGGTCGCGGGCCTCGCGCTTCCCCCCGCCGGAGTCGCCGAGGGCACCACCGAGGACATGGACTGGCGGATGAAGTCCGGCCGTGTCATCGGCGGAGTGGAGATGCGCCTGGCCGGCCGCGACGGCGAGGTGCTGCCATGGGATGGCGTATCGGAGGGCGAGATCGAGGTCCGTGGCCCCTGGATCACCGGCGCGTATCACAAGGACCCGGCGCCGGACAAGTTCCATGACGGCTGGCTGCGCACCGGGGACGTGGGCACCATGGACGACCGGGGGTTCTTCCTCATCACCGACCGGATCAAGGACGTGATCAAGTCCGGCGGCGAATGGATCTCCTCGGTACAACTGGAGAACGAGCTGATGGGTCACCCCGCGGTGCGGGAGGCCTCGGTCATCGGCATCCCCGACGAGAAGTGGACCGAGCGGCCGCTGGCCTGTGTTGTCCTCGAGCATGAGGTGCCAGTGACCGAACTGGCGAATTTCCTCGAGGGCAAAGTGGCGCACTGGCAGATACCGGAGAACTGGGCGTTCGTCACCGAGATCCCGAAAACCACCGTGGGCAAGTTCGACAAGAAGGTGCTGCGGGCCCGGTACGCCGCGGGCGAGCTGATGGTGGAGCGTATCAGCGACTGAAGCCGTCGGCGCCCACGGAGGACTCGGCCGTCTGCTTCTCGGGGGTCACCGGGCGGGGCTTGCCGTCGAGATCCAGGACGGTGGTGGCTTCGGAGTACCAGGACGGGATGACGGCATTTCCCCAGAAGTCCCGGCGCCGGGGATCCTTTACCGACCAGCGCAGCACCGGATGGTCGGGATCCCCTGTGTAGTAGTCGCTGGTGTAGATCTCCAGCCGGTGCCCGTCCGGGTCGCGCAGGTACACGTAGACCGCGTTGGACACGCCATGCCGGCCCGGCCCGCGCTCGATGCAGCCCTCGGCGCGCAGCGAGCCGAGTATGTCGCAGATCCGCAGCACCTGATGCGACTCGTGGGCGAAGAAGCCCAGGTGGTGCAGCCGGGGGCCGTCACCGCCGGTGAACGCCACGTCGTGCACCGTCTGCTTGCGGTACATCCACGCCGCGTACAACGTTCGTTCGTCCTCGATCGTCTCGGACAGCCCGAAGCCGAGCGACCGATAGTACTCAAACGCCGCCCGCACGTCCGGCACCACGATGTTGAAATGGTCCAGCCGGGCGATCTCGGCACCGCGCCGCAGATCGTAGCGCTGCTGGAGACGCTCGGGATGGATCATCGAGCAGAAGAACTCGACCGTGAAGCCGAGCGGATCCTCGACGCGTACCGCCTCCCCCACGCCGGGCGTCTCCCCCGCCGGTATGCGCGCCGTCCGCAGGCCGCGCGCCCCGTAGAACTCCTCGGCGGCACCTAGGTCGGCGAAGCCGCGAGCGCGGAACGCCAGCCGGCGCAGCGCCGGATCGGAACCGGCGCGCAGGATCAGGTTGTGGTGCGTCAGCTCGTCGTATCCGCGCAGGTACAAGGCATCTGGCTCGGCGGAGGTGATCACGAACCCGAGCACGTCGACCCAGAACCAGCGGGCCCGGTCCAGGTCGGTGACGATCAGCTCGGCGTAGGCAGCGCGGACGATGTCCGGGCAGCGAGGTGGCGATCCGGCCATAACGCGACCTCGCTGACCGGATCGCTGAGCGCCGAAAGGCCTTCCTTCAGCAGAGCCGCGACCCGTTGCGCGCCGGCGTCGCTCAGGGCGGCCAGCGGCGGGCGGACGTGCGCGGACCGCAGCAATCCGGCTTGCCGGAGCACCCACTTGACGGGGGCCGGATTGGTCTCGGTGAAGGTCAGGTCGACCAGCGGGTGCAGGCCGTAGTGCAGCTCGCGGGCCTGTTCGTGCTCGCCGTCCAGCCAGTGCTGGTACATCCGCGCGGTGGCGGACGGCGCGATGTTCGCGGTCGCGCTGACGAAGCCGTTGCCGCCCAGCGCCAGCAGCGGCAGGCACAGCAGTTCGATCCCGGACAGCACTATCGTGTCGCGGCCGGCCGCGTGCAGGACGCGGGAGAAGTGCTCGAAGTCCTTGGTCGTCTCCTTGACGCCGACCACGTTC
>Ga0213881_10000399_pt1 | contig 29603 bp, 20 predicted proteins | sample BarmaccoBMER_R08_FD_160104 | JGI IMG/M metagenome (GOLD analysis project Ga0213881, IMG submission 160104) | Barbacenia macrantha exposed rock microbial communities from rupestrian grasslands, the National Park of Serra do Cipo, Brazil - ER_R08 ...
CCGCGGTGGAAGCCCTTACCGCCGCACGGCGGCTGCCCGCGGCGACCAGCCTGATAAAGGAGGCGCTGGCCGGCCCGGCCTCCGCGGCGCTGCGGGCCGAGCTCCGCTGCCTGCTTGCTTCCGCCTTCCTGATGTGCGCTCGTGTCGAGGAGGCGAGGGCGGAAGCCGAAGCGGTGCTGGCCATGTGTTACATACCTGCCCGGCTCAGTGACCGGGCTCGGGTCGTCCTGCTGCGGTCGCTGGCCCAGCTTCCGGACCGGCGGCTGGCCGCCGGGCAGGCGAAGTCGATCCTGGCCTCACCTGGGAGCGTGAGCGACGATGTGATGCTCGCCGCGCTGGCGGTCCGGGCCGCTATCACCTGGGACGACGGGCACCTCTCCGACGGGCTCGAGCTGTTCCGTCAGGCGACGGCGGGTGTGGCGCGCGATTCGCCCGCTGTCAGTGCCTTCCAGCCCCACTTCGACCTCGCCGCACGGCTCGTCGACATCTGTGAATACGAGGAGGCGGCCGCGATGCTGCCGGTAGCCAGACGGGCGGGAGATGGTTACGCCGCCAGCGAGGCGGGCCTGGCTCTTCTCCGGGCCCGGATATACCTGGCGGCGGGGCGCCTGGATGACGCCGTCGCCGAGGCGCAGGCCGTCCTGGGCGCGTGTGACCTGACCGGGCCCACTCCGAATGGTTCGGTGGCGCAGACGCTGCTCGCGATCGTCGCGTTGCGTCGCGGCGACTTGTCCGATGCCGAGCGGCATGTGGCGGAAGCGGCTGGCCACGCGGCCGGCAATCAGGCTCGCGTGGGTGAACGGCAGGTTCTGGTCGCCGCGCAGGTGGCCGAGGCGCGAGACGGTCCGTACGCCGCGCTGGGCGTCTGCGCTCCCGTCTATGACGCGGTCCCCGCCGATCGCTGGCTGGTCGTCGGGGATCTGACAGTCGCTCCGTGGCTGGTCCGCACCGCACTCGCGGCCGATGATCATGAGCGAGCCTCGGTCATCACCGCTGTCGTGGCCGAGATCGCCGAAGACAGCGAGTCGATCCCGGCCATGCGGTCCATCGCTGCGCACACCCGCGGCCTGCTCACCGAGGACGCCGGACTGTTGCTTCGCGCCGCTCAGCAGCACGCCGACGTGTGGTTGCGCGCCTCGGCCGCCGAGGATCTCGGCATGCTGCTCACCCAGGCGGCGCAGATCCCTCAGGCCATCGAGCGGCTCGACCAGAGCCTCGCCAGCTACTCCGATGCCGGAGCATCCCGCGATACCGCGCGGATCCGCCATCGGCTGCGGCGACTCGGTGTGCGACGCCGGCACTGGACAACCGCGCAGCGGCCGGTACAGGGCTGGGCCAGCCTGACCGACACCGAGCGCGGCATCGCCGAACTCGTAGCCGAGGGCCTCACCAACCGTCAGGCCGCCGAGCGCATGTTCATCAGCGCTCATACCGTCGCATTTCACCTTCGTCAGATCTTCCGCAAGCTCTCCATCGGCTCGCGCGTCGAACTGGCCCGGCTGACGGCCGAGCGCCGGGTATAGCCGATATGACGCGGCAGCGAACCGAGCCGGTGACGGCGACCGAGTTGACCGATGATCAGCTGGCCAGCCGGGTGTACCGGCGGGCCGGATGCGCCGGATCCCGGCTCGACCCCGACGAATGGTTTCCCATCTCGCCCGACGTGGCCAAGGCCCGGCACCAGGCGGCTCGCGCGATCGCCGTGTGCGTCGCCTGCCCGGTCCGCGCGTTCTGCCTCGAATACTCCCTGCGGCACGCGTACGACATCGGCGCCTACGGGGTGTGGGGTGGCCTGGTCGAACACGAACGCCGGTCGCTGCGTCGCAAATGGCTGACCGGCACGAGCGTCACCGAACTCATCTGAACGAACCGGCCCCGTTCAGTAACTAGTCAGTCTGAGGATGTGCGGCGAGTGAACGCGAGCAAAGCTGAGCGTATGGACCAAAGCCCAGTGGCCGCGACGAAGGACACCGCGGTCCTCGCCCGTGTCCTGGTGCTCGACAGCGACTGCGCCCAGGTATGGGAACTGCGCTCCGACGAGATACTGCGCGCGGGCGCGGTCATCGAGCCAGAACGGGCCTGGCTGTCGTCGAGCGGGTTCGGTGTTCTGATCGTCGGCGGCCGCCCGCACGAGGTGCCGGAGTTCATCCGGTCCCTCCCGCATGAGCTGCGCACCCGGGTCGTCGGATCCTTCACCGCCGACCCCGCCACCCTGTCCCTGACCGAACTCCGCGGCAACGTAACCTTCATCCTCCACCACCAGAACTCCGCCTGACCCCACCCCCACCCCTCGGCTGCCGCGAGCCCCCACCCCCACCCCTCGGCTGCCGCGAGCCCCCGCACCCCCTCCATTGCTGCCTCACTAAATGTCCGCTTTGCGTAGCTATTCAGGTAGCGTCAGCAGTTCGATTCGGATCCTCGTTCGGATGGATGTGGCAGCCACCCGGTTGTAACCGGGTGGCTGCCACATCCATCCGGGCGCGCCCTTATGCTGCGGGATGAGAGCGGCGAGATGCGTACCTGCCATCTCTTCGCCACACCAAGACAGTCGTAGCGCTACATCGTAGCCGTAACTTACGGCCTAAGCGCCATGGTGAGGCCACGTAGAGCGTGGCTCGTTCAGCAGTGGTTCAACATTCCGTCGCATTTTGTCCAGCATTGTGCCACCGTGACGGCATACACCGGCTCTAGGCTCGATTAGCCGCTGTCCCGGTGTCAGACGATGAACCTCAAGCTCAGATTGGCCTCTGGGCCAGTTGAATCTCAGTGGTTCACCGGGAAGCGAGTGAGGCGAAGCCACAAAGGAGCTACGGTATGCAAGCACCGCGTCGGGTTTACGTCATCGCCACCACGCTGGCGATGCTGGCCCTGGGCGCTGCCGGGGCGAGCGCTGCCTCCGCTGCTGGAGGTAAGACCGTGTCCCCCGCATCTGAGGACACTGCACATTCCAGCACGGCGACTCTCTCCGGCGCTGGGGCACGTTCCAGCACCGCGACCCCGATCCAGCACCTGGTCGTGATTTTTGACGAAAACGTATCCTTTGACCACTATTTCGGCACATATCCCTACGCCGCCAACCGGTCTGGTGAGAATCCGTTCCACGCCAGCTCCGGTACCCCCACCGTCAACGGGCTGTACAACGATGTGACGGCGAGTGGTCCCACGGGGCCGCTGCTGACCAGCAACCCCAACAAATCCAACCCCCTCCGGCTCGGCCCGCAGGACCCGATGACCTGTGACCAGGACCACGGTTACACCTCGGAGCAGAGCGCCGCGGACCACGGTGCCGAGGACCTGTACGTACAGAACACCGGGCACAGCGTGACCCTGGCCCAGTGCCTGGCTGGCCTCAGCGACAACGGTTCTGCCGAGCCGGTGCCCGCGGGCGCATCGTCGAACTATGCGGTGCTGGACTACTACGACGGCAACACCGTAACGGCGCTGTGGAACTACGCTCAGCACTACGCGATGAGCGACAACGCCTACGGGACAAATTACGGCCCGTCTACCCCGGGCGCGTTCAACGTGACCTCGGCCCAGACCTACGGCGCCATCTGCGGGCCCACCTCGGCCACGATCAACGACTCGGCGTGCGCGGCGCCGGCCGGGCTTAACACCTCGAGCCCCACCTCGTCGGACATCAAGGCCGGATCGGCCCAGTCGGCGGGTACGGGCACCACCTACAGCGACGCTGACCCGACTTACGACATCTGCACCTACCTGCCCAGCTCGGACGGGGGTGACGGCCGCAGTCCGGCCAGCACGTTGACCATGGGCGGCAACAACATCGGCACGGAGCTCACCAGCGCCAACGTCACCTGGGGCTGGTTCGAGGGCGGCTTCGACAACGGCTTCGTGCCGGGTCACGGCACCCCGCCGACCACCGCCCAGGTCTGCGCCCAGCAGCACAAGAACGTGGGCGGCAGCACGGTCACCGACTACATCCCGCACCATGAGCCGTTCGAGTACTACGCGTCGACCGCCAACCCGATGCATCTGCCACCGACCTCGGTGGCCGCGATCGGGCACACCGACCAGGCCAACCACCAGTACGACCTGGCCGACTTCTGGGCCTCCGCCGACTCCGGTAACCTGCCGGCCGTGTCGTTCCTGAAGGCCGCCGCCTACCAGGACGGGCACGCAGGCTATTCCGACCCGGCCGACGAGCAGACCTTCCTGGCCAGCACGATCAACCACCTGGAGTCGCTGCCCACCTGGCGATCCACCGCTGTCGTGGTCACCTACGACGACTCCGACGGCTGGTACGATCACGTGCTCGGCCCGGTGATCACCCAGTCGCAGACCTCGCTGGACACGCTGACCGGTACGGGTCAGTGCGGCAGCCAGGTCAGCAAGGTGCCGGTCAACTCGGCGGGCCAGCCCGAGCAAGGCAAGTGCGGCGTCGGTCCCCGGCTGCCGTTCCTGGTCATCTCGCCGTGGGCCAAGCGCAACTACGTGGACAACGCGATGATCGACCAGAGCGCGGTGGTGAAGTTCATCGAGCAGAACTGGGGCGTGCCCGCGATGGGCAACGGCGCGGCGGACGACGCCGGGGGTTCGATCAACTCGCTGTTCAATTTCCGCGGGCCGTTCAACTCGGCTCTGTTCCTGGACCCGGCCACCGGTGAACCCACGCACCGGCTCTGACCTGCTCCAGTAGGTGATACGGGGTGCGGGCCGCGATCGGCCCGCACCCCTTAATCAACATCCCGTTCGACCCAGTCGGCTTGTGGCGGGAGGCGATCCCCCGGGAAGCCGCGGACCGGATGGACCTCATAGCTGAGGACTCCGGCCTGGATAGCGGGATCACCATCCATGATGCGCGCGGTGTCTTCTGGTGTGGCGTCGAAGATTCCGATCCCGGCCCAGCCGGAGTCGTCGGCGACCGGGCACACGACGACGAGTACGCCCTCGGCCCGCAGCGAGAAGTTACGGCGTCCGTGTTCCCAGATGATCGTTCGGCCGTCCGGCCGAGAGTACTCGGGCCCCCGCTTCAGCAGCACCGCGGAATACATCCGGCTCTTGCCGAGCATCTCGTTCATGTATTCGTCGGTTATGTCAGCCACCCGCGTCCTTTCGTCGACCGGCCACCGTAACAGATCATCAGCCAACCACACGGGCGGGGCGGTACCGTACGTCTACGGCGCGCATCGGGTGCAGCAGCACCTTCCCGGCCGCGGTCTGCGAGGACGTCACAGGCACACGGTTTCCGGGGCCGGTTCGAGGCAGGTGAGTTCCCTGAGCACGTAGGTGCTCGCGGCTTCGGTGCATTCCGGTCCGCATGGGTCCATCTGTACCCGCTGGACGTTGACTCGGTAGCGTTCCGCGCCCAGGCACGCCACGACATCTGTCACCCCAGCTTCGGTCTCCCGGACCGATTCGGTGGTCACCGCGGCTACCGAGTCGATCCCGGACTGCGCGCGCAGGAAGTGCTCGGCTGCCTGGACGGCCTGGGGGAGTCCGGCCCGGCCGCGATAGTGCTTCAGCCAGACCTCGTCGCGGAGGTACCGCGCCGCCGCCACCAGCCCGTCGACGATCGCGAGGTCGCCGTAGTACAGGCCGTGCGGCAGGCACACCATGTTGGCGGAGAAACGGTCGCCGCCAAGATGGGTCGTCTCCCATACCGCGTCGCCGAACCCGTCCCGCAAGGCCCGGGCCAGGGGTGTGCCGAGCCGGGCGCAGCACACGTTGTGCTTGCCGTTCGTGCACACCAGGAACAGCTTCCCCGCCGGCACGCCGAAGCCGGGGCGCGACCCCGCGCCCACCGCCTTGAGGTCGAGCGCGTTCAGTTCGGCGGGATCGGCCAGTTCCCTGCCCTCGAGCCATGCGCCGGCGCCGGACCATCCGGCATACACCTGGATCGGGGGAGTGGCCCGGCGCCGGCCAGGTCGCCGGATGAGCTGAACGCGTACCGAGTGCTCCCTGGCCCGGGCCAGTGCCTGGCTGACCGGCCCAGGCCGATCCTGCACGGTCTCCTCCAGTCGGCCTGCCCACGGCCCGGGGTGCTCTATCAGCAGCCATGCCCGCGCCTTCTCCGTCGCGCTGGCCAGGCACGGCCGGGTACCGGTGTGACTGCCCAGACAATGAGTGCAGTGATCTGATCGCATTTCAGCCCCAACGCCGTTAACCACAACCGAAAACCCTGACTGGAAGCAGCATTAACCTGGAAGCAGTATTTAAGATGCCGAATCGAATTCGCCACACCTCCGCTCGTGTGCCACCGTCCGCCGCTGGCCCGAAGAGAAGCGGCGAGCGGCGAAGCGGCAGGCAGCGTGGGGACGTGGGCCGTGCGGTTCGCCTATGGCTGGGTCCACGCGGCGACTCCTCTGCTAGTGCCGGACGTCCGTCCGGCGGGGATGCGCGCCGCGGCCGGAGGGCCCAGGCCAATTCAACGAGGTGGCTACAAGGCATGAGCGTACATTCGCACGGCGGTCATGTCGGCCTCATTCCGAAACGCAGGTATTACGGAAGTCTGTCGTAGCTTACAAAAATATCATCTAGCTGGACGGGGTCTTCTTAACGGCCCAAGCTTACAAATTTTTCATCTACCGTGATCTTACTGAGATCATCGGTATGCCCATGTACTGTGAGGCCGCAGAGGGGTCGATAATTGGCTGACCGGCCGGTATGCCGACAGCATATGAATGACTCGGATCAGTTAGTCCCCGGCCGTTATTCCTTAGAGATAAAACATCCCCCGGCAGAGCCAACCGGACGTGGAGGTCGTACCCATGGTGAGAGCTATTCGGATCGCGCGCCCTGCCGCGAGCGGGCTGCTGACCGCATCGCTGGCCGCGGCAGTGGCCGCGTCATTGGCTGGCGCGCTGGCGGGGTGCAGCACGTCCGCGTCCGCGGGACCGGCTGGATCCGCCCAGACGCTCACGCTGTACAACGGCCAGCACGAGCAGACGACCCAGGCCCTGGTGGCGGCGTTCGAGAAGCAGACCGGCATCAGCGTTACCGTCCGCTCCGATGACGAAGCGGTGCTGACCGCCCAGCTGCTGCAGGAAGGCTCGCGCTCGCCGGCCGACGTGGTATACAGCGAGAATTCGCCACCGCTGACCCGGCTGGCCGAACAGCACCTGCTCGCGCCGGTGAACGCCGGCACGCTGGCCGCGGTCCCCGCCCGCGACAACTCTCCGGCCGGCGACTGGACCGGAGTGTCGGCCCGGGTGACCGTGCTGGTCTACAACACCCGCGATCTGACCCCGGCCCAGCTGCCGAAGTCCGCGCTGGACCTGGCCAGCCCGCAGTGGAAAGGCAAGTTCGGGTTCGCTCCGACCGAGACCGACCTCCAGCCGGTCATCACCTCGATCACCAAGGCCCACGGCCAGGCGGCCGCCCTGGCCTGGCTCAAGGGGCTCAAGGCCAACGCGGGAAGCAGCACCTACCCGGACAACGAGACCGTCATAGCTAAGGTCAACTCGGGCCAGGTCCAGATCGCGCTGATCAACAACTACTACTGGTACCGGCTGCGTCTCCAGCTCGGCGCGTCCGCGATGCATTCGGCGGTCGCTCACCTGGCTCCCGGCGACAGCGGGTACGTGATGGACATCTCCGGCGCGGGAATTCTGGCCTCGAGCCGGCACAAGGCCGCGGCGCAGAAGTTCCTGGCCTTCCTGGTCAGCGCGCAGGGTCAGCAGATCATCGCGCACTCCAACAGTTACGAATACCCGCTCCGCCCCGGCATCGCGGCGTCCCCCTTGCTGACCCCGTTCAGCCAGCTCAGCCCGGCGCCCGACACGGTCGCCGACCTTGGCGACGGCGTGATGCCGCTCAGCCTGCTCCAGCAGGCTCAGCTCGGCTGATGGAGTCCAAGATGCGTTCTATGAACGGCATGCTGACCGCCCCGGGCCACCGCAGGACGACCGTCGCGGTCGTCCTCCGCCCCCGAAGCCCCCGGCAGCCAACCGCACGCCGACCGCCGTGGCCGCTCACCGGATCCGCCGCCCTGGTCTGCGGGGCCCTGCTCCTTCCGGTGACGTTCCTGATCTGGCAGGCCAGCGGCGTCGGCTGGTCCCTGATCAGCCACCTGCTGCTGCGCAGGCTGACGCTGTCGCTGCTGATCAACACCATCGAGCTGACGCTCGCCGTCACCACCTGCGCGGCCCTGATCGCGCTGGCAGCCGCCTGGTGCGTTGAACGCACCAGTCTCCCGGGAAGGCGAGTATGGCGCATCCTCATGCTCCTGCCGCTTGCCATCCCGGACTTCGTGACCGGTTACACCTGGTCATCGCTGACCCCAATTATCCACGGCCTGTACGGCGCCGTCCTGGTGATGACCCTGGGCCTGTTTCCGCTGATCTACCTGCCTGTCGCCGCCGCGCTGCGCCGTGCGGACAGCACGCTGTACGAGGTAGCACGCGGCTTGGGCATGAACCGGTTCACGGCGTTCTGCCGCGTCGTCCTGCCGCAGATAAGGTCCGCGCTGCTCGGCGGCTGCCTGCTGGTCACGCTGGCCCTGCTGGCCGAGTTCGGCGCGTTCGAGATCCTGCGGTTCCAGACCTTCACCACCGAGATCTTCACCGAGTTCACCCTGGGCTTCAACGCGCCCGCCGCCAGCGCGCTGTCGCTGCTGCTGGTACTGCTGAGCCTGCTCGCGCTCACCGGCGAGCACCTCGTCGGCCGCCGCGGCTCCGGCCGAGCCACAGCGACCGCCAGCGCCAGATCCGGCTCCAACGGCGGCGCCGCCACCAGCGCACGGGTCCTGAAGGTGCACAGATACCAGCTCGGCCGGGCCACGCTGCCCGTTCTCGGCGGTTTCCTGGCGCTTACCGGGCTGAGCGTCGGCGTCCCGGTCAGTACCGTGATCTACTGGCGGCTCCAGCCGTCCGACACCACGCTGCCGCCGATCCCGCTGGTCGGCTCGGCCGTGAACACCCTGGTGTACGCCGGATCGGCGGCGATCCTCGCCACCGTCGCTGCGTTTCCCGTGGCGCTGCTCTTCATCCGTCATCCTGGCCGGCTGGGCACGCTGTTCGAGCGCATCGGGTACCTGTCCCAGGGGCTGCCCGGTCTGGTGCTGGCGCTGGCCCTGGTCTTCTTCGCCATCCACGCCGCCTATCCGTTGTATCAGACACCTGCGCTGCTGGTGGTCACCTATGCGATCATGTTCTTCCCGCTCGCGCTGGTCAGCCTGCGGTCCAGCCTCGCACAGGCCCCGCCGCGGCTGGAGGAGACCGCCCGCTCGCTGGGCTGCCGCCCGTCCGCCGCGCTCAGGCGCGTCACCCTGCCGCTCGTCGCCCCGGGCATCGCGGCGAGCGCCGCCCTGGTGTTCCTCGCCGCCGTCGTGGAACTCACCGCGACCCTCGTGCTGATTCCCAGCGGAGCCAACACCCTGGCCACCGCGTTCTGGGCCTACCAGCAGAACTCGTCCTACGCGTCCGCCAGCCGGTACGCCATCGTGATCGTCGCCATCGCGGCCATCCCTGGCTGCCTGCTGCAGCGCTGGTTCGACCGCGGCCCCGGCCACGGCCCCGGCCGCGGCCGCGGCCGCACCAGCACCTCCGGCCAACCCACCCCCAAGGAGCAGTTATGACCGGCCTGACCGTGGAAAACCTGCACAAGTCCTATCCGGGCACCCCAGTGCTGCGTGGCATCGACCTGGAAGTCAAGTCGGGCACGCTGACCGCGATCCTGGGCCCGTCCGGCTCGGGGAAGACGACTCTGCTGCGCGTGATCACCGGCTTCGAGCACGCCGACCGGGGAATCGTCACCCTTAATGACATCGTCGTGGACGACGGCCACCGCCGGGTCCGGCCGGAACAGCGGCGGATCGGCCTGGTACCGCAGGACGGTGCGCTGTTCCCGCACCTGACCGTCCGGGCCAACGTGGCGTTTCCGCTGCCCCGGCGGGATCGTCACGGGTCGCGACCGGACGAGATGCTCGAGCTGGTCGGCCTGAGCGGGCTGGCCGCCCGTTACCCGCATCAGCTCTCCGGCGGCCAGCAGCAGCGGGTGGCGCTGGCCCGCGCGCTGGCCAGCCAGCCCGGCCTGATCCTGCTGGACGAGCCGTTCTCCTCTCTCGACGCCGGCCTGCGGGCCACCGTCCGGGCCGACGTGCTCGCGGTCCTGCGTGACACCGGCGCCACCACGGTGCTGGTCACTCACGACCAGGACGAGGCGCTGTCGGCCGCTGACCATGTCGCGGTCCTGCGCGAGGGCAGCATCATCCAGGCCGACACGCCGCGGCAGTTGTACCAGTGCCCCGTCGACCCGCAGATCGCCGCCTTCGTCGGGACGGCCAACTTGCTGGAGGGCACCTGGGACGGTACCAGCGTGACCACGGCGCTCGGCCGCCACGGCATCCAGGCCGGCCTGCGAGCGCCCGAACCCGGCCACGTCACCGTCCTGATCAGGCCGGAGCAGATATGCCTGGCCCAGTCCGGTGACGACGCGGTTCCGGCCCATGTCACGGCGACCCACTACTACGGCCACGATGCCGTCGTGGCCGTGCGGCCGGATGCGAACGGCTCCGCGCGCCGGAACGGTAAGTCGCGCAACGGCCACCATCTCAACGGCAAGCTCGCTCTCGCCAAGGACCTGCGAGTTCGCGTCACCAGCGATCCGCCCTCACCCGGGGCATGCGTCAAGCTGACTGTCCGAGGCTCGGTCGCCGCCTGGGCGGCGGCGGAAAACTAACCTCCCTGAAGCGAGCGCCGCCCGACTGACCCCCCAGCCGGGCGGCGCTTCTGTCTTTCAGCAGAACGGCGGTGGTACCACCCCCGGCCCCCCATCCCTCGCCACGGGAGGGAAGCTCCCGGTCGGCTCAGCCGCCGAGCCTCTCCGGCCGCCGTTGCAGTGCGCCGTACCACTCACGGTAGGCCGTCACGGTCGGCTCATCCGTTTGTTCTCCGCCCGCCGCGGGCAGCACGAGCTCGAATTCGCTGCCCTCTCCGGGCGCGCTGCGGACGTGCGCGTCTCCGCCGTGTGCGGTGGCGACCGCGCGGACGAGGGCGAGCCCGAGCCCCGTGCCCCGAGCGCCCCTGGCGTTGTTTCCGGTGCGGAACCGGTCGAAGACATGGGGGAGTTCTTCGGCGGAGATGCCGCTGCCCGTGTCGCCGATGATCATATGGACCGCGCCGTCGTCCGTGCGGATGACGGACACCTGGATGGCGTCGTCGTCTGATGTGTGCCTGACCGCGTTCTCCACCAGGGCGTCGACCGCCAGGCTGAGCCGCTCCAGATCCGCCCAGATGATCGCCGCGTCGAGCCGGCCGTACTGCCAGTGCCGCTGGGCGGTCGGCTGCCACCGCCGGAAGGTGTCGATCGCGAACTCGTCAAGCGCGACCGGTTCGGGATGCAGGAAGTCCGGGTCTTCAGCCGCCGCGATCACCAGCAACCGCTCGCTCAGGCGGCGCAGCCGGGTCATCTCCGCTATGACCACGTTGACGTCGGCCACCTCGGTGCGGCCGGTGAGGTCGCGGGCCAGCAGTTCGGCATGGGTGAGGGCGATGGTGATGGGGGTACGCAGATGATGCGACGCGTCCTGGAGAAACCGGCGCTGCGCGGTCAGCAGCCGGCTGTTCTCCTCGCCGACGAGGTGCCGTTCGTGGTCGGCGGTGATGCGGCGGTTGGCATGCCACACGATGGCCGTGAACATCGTCCCCATCAGCGGCATCTCAGTCATCTCCTCGTACTGCTGCGCGTCGTGCAGCACGTCCAGGCCGATGCCGGTGATGGTGATGATCATCACGATGCCGAGACCCCACAGCATCGGATTGGCCGGCCAGATCCGCAGCCCGTACAGCGCCGCGAAGCCGATCGCCATGAGATGGAAGACGACCGTTTCGGTGGACGGCCAGGCGACCATCGCGGCGATGTTCACCACGCACAGGGCCGCCCACGCCAGGCTGACCCGGTAATCCGGTGGCGAGCCGGTACCCTTCACCGCGTACCGTCCTTATCACGTGGTCGCCGAGTTTGGACCGCAGCCGCCGCACGCACACGCCGACGATGTTGGACTCCGGCTCGAAGTCGTAGCCCCACACCGAGGTGAGGAGCCGGCCTTTGGACACCGACTGGCCCACGTGTTCCATCAGCTCTCTGAGCACCAGGAACTCAAGGCGGGTGAGCGGTATGGGACCGTGCCCGATGTCCGCCTCCATGCGGCCGACGTGCAGCTTGAGCATGCCGGACCGGATGATCGCGCCCAGGCCTTCGCCGCGGAGGTGGGTGTGCACCCGGGCGAGCAGTTCGGCCAGCGAGAACGGCTTGGTCAGGTAGTCCCGCGCGCCGAGTTCGAGGCAGTCCACCTTGCACTTCACGTCGGCCAGGCAGGACAGCACCATCACCACCTGGGCTGGCCGGTCGCGTAGCATCTGGCTCAGTACGGCACGGCCGTCGGTGCCGGGCATCAGCAGGTCGAGGATGATCAGGTCGTAGCTCTGGGTCAGCGCCAGCCCGAGTCCGTCCGGACCGGTCTCGGCGAAGTCGACCGTGTAGCCCTCCGCGGCCAGCGCCCGGCCGATGGAGGAGCGTATCGCCTGTTCATCGTCGATGAGCAGGATGCGGGTCCGGGCCAGGCTGTCAGCCCGGGCCTGGTCCGCCTCTTCGAGGATATGTTCCCCTGCCATGATTCGCGCTGTCATCATTGACGCACCCGGCATTTCCACAAAGGATTGCGCCAGGCCGCGCCGTCGTGGAATACAAGACCCATACTTAATGGCACGTAACGCGCCGCGCTCTGGTTCAATCCCAGACATTATATTTTTGTCATAATCCCTGGCAGAAAAGGCGCCGAAAATCGGCGCGCTAATTTCCGCGAGGCCCTTTTATGGCCCTCCTGTCTCCAGCGCGGTCACCGCCCGGGCCGCGATCCGGGCGGTGACCGCCGCCTGTCACGGGATGAAGTCTCAGGTGACCGCTCCCTGGACGGCACGTTAGTAAATTGTTATCCCTTATGAGACTGTTCCGCTCCGTTATATGTCTTACGAATTTCGAACGTGGCACTACGACACGTGCCCGCCCACCAGATGCCCGATCGCGAAGGCCATCCCGGTCGCCACGAAAGCCGCGGTGAACTGACGCAGGCCTCCCATGAGCATCGACCGTCCGGTCAGCTTGGCCACCGCCGCGCCGCCGGCGACCGCGGCCGCTCCCGCGATCACCAGGGCAACCTTGAGTACCGGGTACCCCAGCAGGAACGGGCTCAGCGGGAGCAGCGCGCCGACGGTGAAGGCCGCGAACGAAGCCGCGGCCGCGGTCCGCGGCGAGGGGAGATCATCCGGGTCGATCCCGAGCTCCTCGCGCACATGCGTCGCGACGGCCCGGTCAGGGTCGGCCGAGATCTGCCGCACGACCGCCTCCGCCAGGTTCGGGGAGACGCCCTTTCCGATGAACACTTCGGTCAGCCTTCGCAGCTTCCCGACGGGGTCGCGGGCGTGCTGCTTCCGCTCCAGTTCGACTTCGGCCAGCGTCAGTTCGTTCTGCGACGTCACGGAGATGTACTCCCCGGTCGCCATCGAGAACGCGCCGGCGATCAGGCCGGCGATGCCGGTCAGCACGATCGCGCCGCGGACCCCGCCGCCCCCGCCCACGCCGGCGATCAGCGAGGCGTTGGTGACCAGCCCGTCCATCGCGCCGAACACAGCGGGACGCAGCCATCCGCCATTGACATCCCGGTGCTCGCGCAGTTCCTCCTCCCAGCCATCCGAAGGCAGCCCCTTCGGGAGGAGCACGAGCCGCTGGCCGAACGGCATCCACCCCATGACGCGCCTGCCATTGGATGGCTGGTTCGCGGCGCCTGGCCTGCCGCTGGATGGCGCGTAGCCGGCCCCAGTGCCCCGGCCGGAGGCCCAGGCAGATTCGGCACCGCGGCCGGAGGCCGGGGCAAATTCGGCACCGCGGCCGGAGGCCGCAAATTCGGCGCTGGTGGCGGGCCGGTATCCCGGCATGGTGTTGCCGTTGGGTGGCGGGTAGCCGGGCCTGGCGGTGCCATTGGCGGCGCGGTAGGCGGGCATGGGCCCGCTGTTGGCGGCCCGGTATCCCCGCATGGTGTTGCCATTGGGTGGCGGGTAGCCGGGCCTCGCGACGCCATTGGCGGCCCGGTATCCCGGCATCGAGCCGCCGAGACGGCCGTTTGACGGCGGGTATGCGTACCCGTTCCTGCCGTTGGCCTGCGGGCGTCCGTCACCGTTCTGCAGATGGACGGGCGCGCTGTCCGCCTGCCCCGGACCCCGGTGGCGGCCAGCCTGACGCGGCCCTGGGGGATCCGCATACCTCGCCGCGGCGACATCCTCAGGGACCCACGCGTCCCCTGGGAGGTAATCGAGGTCGTCCAACTCATCCACCTTGTCATCACTCGATGATCACGCCGGGGCCAGGCGCATATTTGCCGTGAATGCACGGGAATTTATTCTGGCCACCGAGAGAAGAAGGGAACCTCCTATTCCGCGTAGCCGAGTTTACCTTTGCGTGATCATCGCGCTAGGCGTATCCGCCAACGTCAACGTTACAAAAATATCATCGCGATTGGTCTCGGGATTTTTGGTTAGGCTAACCTAATCGCGATTTCAAACAGGCCCTTACTTGGCGGTGGCCTCGCGGACGGCGGGCACTATCTCCTGGGCCCAGCGGGCCAGGGCCTCGGTGGCCGAAGTGTCCTGGTCGGTGTTGCGGAAGATGAAGCCACCGGCGCGGTGCTCCAGCACGGCGCCGGTCAGCTCGTCGATCCACTGCTGGACCGAGCCGCCGATCCAGCGGCCATCCTCGCCTCGGGTGGCGGCCAGCGGCTCGGGCGTTATGCGGCCGCCGAAGTTGTACACGTCGACGATGCCGGCCGGATCCCGGCCCGCGGCGGCGGCCGCCTCATCGATGCGCGGGCGCGACTCGCGGTAGAGCGGGCTCAGCCAGTCGGACGCCATGGGCGGAACCCAGCCGTCCGCCGTGCGGCCGGTGACGGCCAGCGATTTCGGTCCGACTGAGCCGGTCCAGATGGGTGGCGCCGCCACCTCGCTGGGCTCCAGGTCGGTGACGTGGTAGAACTCGCCGTCAAAGGTCACCGGATCTGGGCCGCCAGACAGGGCCCGGATCAGTGTGATCGCCTCTTCCATCGCACCCACCGCCCCGCCGGGGCTCAACCGGGGAACGCCCAGCTTCACGATCATGTCCCAGATCGCCCCGGCCCCGATCCCCAGCACGATCCGGCCTCCGGACAGCGCGGACAGCGACGTGACCGTGCGCGCCAGCACCGGCGCCGGACGGCTGGGCAGGTTGGTGACCGTCACCGCGGCGGAAATGCCGCGGGTCTGGCCGAGGAGGAAGGAGACCAGCGCGTACGCGTCCAGCTTCTGGCCGAAGTACGGGTGATCTGCCACGGTGAACAGATCGAGGCCGTCCCGGTCGGCCTGACCGACCAGCCGGACGGTGTCGGGCGCGCTGGCGACGTCCGCGCCGTTCCAGGCGCCCAAGCCGAGGCCGAACAGTACATTGCGGTCTGGCACGAGGGTCATTCCTTCCGGTCTGGCGAGCCGAATCCCGCCGAGCATCCCATAGTTTCACTGGACAGTCTGTATTTCAGAAGTCGCACTGTCAAGTGAACTGTAGAATTACGTCCTATGGCGACCCGCAAGTACGAGCAGCGGCTGCGCGCCGAGGAAGCGGAACGGACCCGGCGCCGCATCCTCGACGCGCTGTACGAGCTGCTGCGCGAGGCGCCCGCGGAACCGGTCAGCGTCGACCGCATCGCCCAGCTGGCGCGCGTGGCGCGGTCGACTGTGTACCTGGTATTCGGCTCCCGGCCCGGCCTGTTCTGCGCGCTCGGCGCCGACATCATGGACCGCGGCTGCTTCGACGCCGTGCTGGAGTCGGCCATCCAGCCCGACGCGGTGGATGGCCTGCGCGCCGGGATCCGGGCCATCGCCGCCATGTATGCCAGCCATCGCGACGTGCTGCGCGCGATTCACTCCATGGCCCAGCTTGATGCCGAGGCGGTCGGGGATTCGGTGCGGAAAATGGAGCAGGGCCGGGCGGCCGGCGCCGCCTCCCGCGCGCATCGGCTGGCCGAGCAGGGCGCGCTGCGCCCGGAAGTCACCGAGGCCGAGGCCGCGAACCTGCTGTGGCTGCTGACGAGCTTCGATGCCTTCGACGTTCTCTACACCGGGCGGTCTCTCCCAGTCGGCGAAGTGGCCGATATTCTCGTCGCCACCGCCGAGCGCAGTGTGTGCCGCGGCCGAAGAACCACAGCCGTTCCTTACAAATAAGGAGATACCGCGATGCCACAAGCACGGGACATCACCGCGGTGCAGCGGCTGCTGCGGGCCAGCCAGGGGCCGTTCATCCCCAAGCCCCGGCTGCCGATCATCGACGAGGTGGTGGCGACCGTGCTGTCCCAGCACACCTCTGACGTCAATTCGGAACGGGCGTTCGCCCAGCTCAAAGCCTCTTTCCCGGACTGGGAGCAGGTCCTGGAGGCGTCCGTCGGGCAGGTGGCCGACGCCATCCGCTGCGGCGGCATCGCCGACCAGAAGGCGCGCCGGATCCAGCAGATCCTGGCCGCGATACGCCAGCGCGAGGGACGGATCGACCTTGGGCGGCTGCACGAACTCGACGACGCCGCGATCGAGGAGTACCTCACCTCCCTGCCCGGCGTCGGTCCGAAAACGGCCGCCTGCGTGCTGGTCTTCTCCATGGGGCGGCCCGCCTTCCCCATCGACACACACGTTCACCGCATCGCGGCCCGGCTCGGCTGGCTCCCGCCGAAGACGACGGCGGAACAGGCGCACCGTATTCTGGCGCCCGCCGTGCCGCCGGGAATCCGGTATGACCTCCACCTGGCGCTGATCAGTCACGGTCGCGTGGTGTGCAAGGCGCAGCGACCACGTTGCGATGCGTGCGTGCTCCGCACGCGATGTGCTACCGGATCGGGCTTCGACGTGGGAGAATGACAGCACATGTCGTAAATGCTCGCGAACCTGGAGTGATATGGAGACGTCCCTAGGCGGTGCCCAGGGCCGTACTGAGCGGTATCCCTACACCGGGCAGGCGTCGGCACGGATGGTGCTGGGCGCACGGCTGCGGCGGCTGCGTGAGGCGGCTGGAATCTCGGCCGAGGACGCGGCCAACGCAATCCGCGCGTCCCGGTCGAAGATCTGCCGCCTTGAGCTCGGCCGGACCGGATTCAAGGCCCGCGACGTCGGCGATCTGCTGACCTTGTACGGAGTCGGCGACGATGCCGAACGTGCCACCATGCTCGCGCTCACCGAGCATGCGAACGCCGCCAGCTGGTGGCAGGAGTACGCGGACGTGGTCCCCAGCTGGCTGGAGCAGTACCTCGACCTGGAGCGGGTCGCCAGCCTGGTCCGTACCTACCAGGTGCAATACATCCCCGGCCTGCTGCAGACCGCCGACTATGCGCGCGCCGTCATGTCGGGTTCGCCCTACGCGTCAGATCTGGAGCTGGACCGCCGGGTCGAACTGCGGCTGCGGCGCCAGCAGATCCTCTACGCCCAGGATCCGGTGCGGCTGTGGGCCGTGATCGATGAGGCGGCGCTGCGCCGTCCGATCGGCGGGATCGACGTGATGCGGGCGCAGATCCGGCACCTGATCGAGGCCTCCCGGCTGCACCACGTCAACATCCAGGTGCTGCCGCTGAGCGCCGGCGGACATGCGGCGGGCGGCGGCTGCATCACCATGCTGCGGTTCAGCGAAGCGGAGCTGGCCGACGTGGTGTATCTCGAGCAGCTGCTCTCCTCGGTGTACCTGAGCAGGCCCGGCGAAAGCGCTCACTACCGTGACGTGCTGAACCGCTTGGCAGCCCAGGCCGAACATCCCAACGTAGCCCCCACCACCCTGGAGCACATCCTGGCCACGCTGTAACCCGGGCCGCACCGTCTCCTGTCCGCGCGTGCTGCCGTCCATCGCCCGGGCGCGTACCCGCCCCACCTCACGCGCCTACTCCCGTCCACCTCGCGGCCCCTTCTAACGCGTCCCTCCTCGCGTCGCGCGTCCCACCTCGCGCGTCCCTCCTAGCGCGCCCCACTTCACGCTCCCACCTCGTGCGCCTCTCCTCGCGCGTCCCACCTCGCGGGTCCCACTTCACGCTCCCACCTCGCGCGCCCCTCCTCGCGCGTCCCACCTCCTGCGCCCGCCCGACCCCAAGGCCGCGCGCCCCCGCCCCAAGCCCGCACCCGACATTTCATGACATGCACCATTTGCTCCATCGAGATCGGGTGTAGGTCTGCCGAGTTCTCGTCTGCCCCGGCCTGCCCTCAGCCTCTTCCATTCCGCTCCCGCCCAAATCGGTTCAGGTCCCAATGCATGGCCCCGAAAGAGAATGATTGCCGCAACATTCTTCACCTGCGCAATGCCGCTTACGGGAGTGCTGATCAAGGCGGAAAATCGGTGCTACGTGGAAATTTACCCGCCGTATTCGTACATTAAATTTCCGTGCAGCACGGATTTTCCGCGCTAATCGCCGCGTTGCGAGCATCGGCTGCACGCGGAGGCAGGTTTGGGGCCAAGCACATTGCCGCCCGGGAAATAGTTGGCGCAACGCGCCCAAACTGGGAAATAGTTGGCGCAACGTGCCCCACCTGAGGGATGGTTGGCGCAACGTACCCCACGGGGGGATGGTTGGCGCAACGTGCCCCACCTGAGGGATGGTTGGCGCAACGTACCCCACGGGGGGATGGTTGGCGCAACGTACCCCACCTGGGGGGATGGTTGGCGCAACGTACGCCCTGATGACGGAGCCTCGGCAACCCAATCGAGCTGCTCTCAGCTCACAACGCTTCCGTCCAACGGGACGATATGCGCGTTTGTTGCATAGCGGACACCATTCCGTCCTGCATCGTGGAAGAAAAGAGCTTCCTGGAGGATTAGGTGCCGGTTTCCGGCGCCCATCTTTCCGCGGGGCTCTTATCTTCCATGGGTAGCGGCGAGGGGACGCGGACATAAGCGATATGTCACCATAAGTTAAACGGACGCCGCGGACGTGGGCCACTGAAGGGATGGGGGACTTCGGGCTGGCGCCCGCCGCAGGCGCTAGCTCAGGGGTGCCGCTGCACGACCGCGACGGCGCCCGCTGCGCGACGCTAGCTCAGGTGCCGCCGCACGACCGCGACGGCGCTCGCTGCGCGACGCTAGCTCAGGTGCCGCTGCGCGACCGCGACGGCGCCCGCCGCGGGACCGCGGCGGGCGCCGTACCGAGCGTCAGATCGAGTAGGTCGTGGTGCAGACCGTGCCGTTCAGGGTGAACGAGGCGGGGGAGGGATAGGCTCCGTTCTGGTTCGCGACGAATCCGATCGAGACCGAGTTCCCGGAATTCGGGGCGAGGGTCCCGTCCCAGCTGAGGTTGGTGGCCTCCACGTTCGTCCCGTTCTCGCTCCAATTGGCGTTCCAGTTGCTGGAGCTCACCGATTCGGTGCTGCCCGGGAAGTTGAACGCGAGTGACCAGCCGTCGATCGGAGCCGACCCGGTGTTGGTGATGGACACGTTGGCGACGAAGCCACTTCCCCACCCGTCCGACACGTCATACGTCACCGCGCACGTGCTGTTGGCCGGCGTGCTGGTGACGAACCGGACCGGATCGGATGGCAGTGACTGGTAGCCCTTCTGGTCCACGGCCACCACGTTCAGCGTGTAGGCGGTGCCGGGGTTGAGGTTGTTCACGGTGAACGAGCCGGACGTCGAGGTGCCGAGCAGTTCGCTGGTGGTGCCGAACTGCCGGTAGACGTTGTACTTGTCAACCTGTCCGCCACTGGAGGGGCTCCATGTCACGGTGGCCTGCGTGGCGGTCACGTTGCTCGCCGATGGCGAGCCCGGCGCGGTCAGCGCGCTTTCGCTGCCGCTCTGGGGCTGAAGTACGACGGTCTCGATGGAGTACGGCGCGAGCGTCTGGCTCATATTGGTGCCCTGCGCCGCTGACGTTATCGAGTTCGCCTCGTCACCGTAGGTGTAGACCGTTGGCGCCGTGGCGGCCGGGGTGAAACCGGCGTAGTGCAGGGTGACCTGGTAGGAGTTGACCGGATCCTTGTTGATCAGCATGACGCTGAGGCTGCCGTTGGCGTTGCGCGCCGCGTGGGCGACCACCATCTGCTGGTCGGTGCCCGCGTTGACCATCGTGTCGCCGGGCAGGCCGAGTTTGCTCAGCATCGAGAGCGCGTAGTACGACGGGAACGGCGTGTTCAGCGCGGGCTCGCAGGTTCCGCTCACGCACGTGCCGCTGGACAGCAGCCCCTCGTCGCCGAAGTCGGTCGCGCCGTCCGGCGCCGTGGAAATCGCGGTCGGGCCGTTGTGCGTGTTCCACCAGTCAACGGTGAACGCGCCGTTCTCCAGGGCGGTCATGTATGTGTCCGCCGCGTACAGCGCGTTGACCTGCGTGTCCATGAAGTTGTTGGAGTCCGTCTCGGTCATCGCGATCTGGATGTCCGGTCCGTTGGCGCCCGCGTACTGGTTGATCTCCTGGCGCAGCTGAGCGAGTTCACCGGCCAGTTGCTCCGGAGAGTTCAGCACCGATGCCCCCATGGACCCGGAGGGGTAGAAGTGCACGATGACGAAGTCGATCGCCGATCCCGCCGTGGAAAGCACGATCTTGTTCCAGTCGCCGCTGTCGCTGGATGCCACCACGCTGTCCGGCCAGTTCCCCGGCAGGGTCAGTACGGCGCCGATCTTGATCGTGGGATCGACCGCCTTCATCGCGCTGGCGTACTGGAGCACGTTGGACGCGTAGGTTGCCGGGCTCTTGCTCGAGTGGTTGTCCGCTTCCCAGTCGGCGCCGTAGTAGCCGTTGCCGTAGAGTTCGTTGCCGATCTCCCAGTACTTGGCGCCGTAGCCCTTGGTGACGTTGGCGTACTGGACCCACGCCGCCGCCTCCTGCGGTGTGCCCGTTCCGTAGTTGGCGATGATGATCGGCTGCGCACCGATCTTCTTCACGGTGCCCATGAACGAGTCGAAGTCGGTCCCGGGAGCGACGAAACCGCCGGTCGCCGTGTTGTTCTGCCAGTTATAGATGTCGCCGTAGGAACCGCCGGGATAGCGCATCATTCCCACGCCGGCCTGCTGGAGCAGGTCCTGCACCTGCGGCACGTTCATCTGGCTGTCCCAGACCGCCGAGTTCAGCCCGTAGCCGGTCGACGGGATCGTACCCAGGCCCTCCTGGGCGTTCACTGTGACGTTCACCGCCGGACCAGCCGGCGCCGCCGGACCAGCCGGCGCCGCCGGACCAGCCACGGCGCGCGGGGCAGCCAGCGCACCGCCGACCAGCACGATGGTCCCCAGCGCGGTTATCCAGACGGACTTAGTTATCGCGGCCGCGCGCATGACAGCTCCTCCCTTTGCCGGACGGAAAGTGTGCGGCAAATCGTCGCGATCGTCCGGCCGGGCGCGGAGTGATGTCAAAGGGCAAAGCCGCCCACGTGGTGGTTCATGGTGGGATCACCGAAATTTACACTTCGGCACCCAGCAACATGCCCTGGCCGCCGTCGTAGCGCAGGCCGCCCCCGGAACCGGAGCCGGAACCGAAACCGAAACCGAATCCAGAACCGGAGCCAGAACCGGAGCCGGAGTCGCGCCGGACCCCGGAGGTGAGCTCGTGTGCTGACAGCCGCCCGTCGTGGCCCAGATGCAGGACCTCCACGCCACGAACGAGCGTCGCGAAGTCGGCGATCAGGCGCCGGTGGCAACGCCACCACACCGTCTCGGCGCACATGACGGTCGTCATCTGGTCTGACGCACGCGCGAGCACCCGGTCCAGGGCCGCACGGAACTGATCCGTCGACATGTAGTCGGCATAGCCCCGGAAGGAGGGATTACGGAGCGCGGTGTTCGGCGAATCAGGAGACGTCTTGCGGAACCCGCCCAGGTCTGGCTCCCACTGGTAGCCGATGCCCGCGGCGGGTAGCCACTCGGCAAGCTCGGCCCGGCTGAACTGCGGGGACCGGCGGCTGCCCGGCGCGCGCCGCACGTCGACCAAGGCCTTTATCTCAGCGTCGCGCAGCAACGCGGCGAACTCATCACGGGCGGCCGTGCCGTGTCCCACCGTGAGCAGGCGCACGGCTAGTTATCCGTCTCTCGGTGCGACGAACAGGGACTGAGCGCCGACACCGACCGGGCCGTCGAGGTCGGAGAGCACCGAGGTGGCGAGGCCGGTCCCGCCGGCCGAGATAGCGGTCTGCGCGTCGAGGCAGATCCATTCGCCGGCCGCCTCCCGGTGCAGATGCACGGTGAGCTCCGGGTTGATGAAATGCCAGCGGTTCACGTCGAGTTCCCAGGAGACGCCGTTGCCGCTGTCGGCGATGATCAGCACCCGCTCCAGCGGGCCGGGCTCCTCGTCCGGCACGAGCGGGTAGCGCATCCTGGCCCACACGGTGGCGGGTCCGGGGCCGGTGAAGTCTCCCCCGGCGGCCCGCCAGTCAAGCGCCCAGAAATACCCGGCGCCTCCGCCTCCCGGGCCGGCCGTCCATGCACCGCCTGACTCCGGAGGCGCCGGAAGGTCCGGGGGCGCGGGGAACCGGGGCTTCACCGATGCGCTCTCGGTCCTGCGTACCCGCCAGGCGGTGGCCCGTGCGACCTCCCGGCCATCGGCGCTCGCGCTCGCCTCGAGCAGTTCCACGCTGCGGCCGGGCCGGGCCACCCGAGCCGCGATGGTGATCTCATCCACCGGGATCGCGCGCAGGATCTCGCAGGTGAACCGCGTGATGATCATTTCTTCCCGCGGTGCGCAGCGCTGCACGGCCCGGCCGAGCAGCGCGCTTGGCGGACCGCCGTGCTGGGCGCCGGGGTCCCACGGCCCGGTGGTGTGCGGGGTCGCCTGCCACCGGCCATCACCCAGCGGAACGTAGAAGCTGTCTGCCACCTAACAGATGTTACTGACCAGTCTCCGACCACATTTCCCGGCATTGACCAACACAACCGCGCATGTTAGACGTTGGTTCGTGCAAGCTGATCATGCTGCCGAAGGCCCGGCCATCCCGCTCACCAGGCGCACGCTGCTGACCGGCGCCATCACGGTCGCCGCGGCGGGCGCCGCCGCGGCCGCAGGCCCAGGCCAATCCAACGCCGCGACCAGGCCCGGCCTCGCCAACGCCACCAACGCCGCCCAAACCGCGAGAACCGCCGGACACGCCATCACCTTCGACAAGTATTCACTGATGATCGACGGGAAACGGCTGTTCGTCTGGTCCGGTGAGTTCCACCCGTTCCGGCTGCCCAGCCCGCCGCTCTGGCGGGACATCCTCCAGAAGATGAAGGCCAGTGGCTACAACGCGGTCTGCATGTACTTCAACTGGAGCTACCACTCCGCCGCGCCCGGCCAGTATGACTTCACCGGGATACGCGACATGGACCAGGTCCTGGACATGGCCGCGGAGACCGGTCTGTACGTGCTGACCCGTCCGGGTCCTTATATCAACGCAGAGGTGAACGGCGGTGGTTTCCCGGGCTGGCTCGCTGCCACGCCAGGGCTGGCGCGCAGCGACGATCCGACGTACATGAGCTATGCCGACGAGTGGCTGACCGCGATCAACGGCGTGATCGCCCGTCACCAGCTCACCGACGGCCGCGGCACCGTGCTGCTGTACCAGATCGAGAACGAGTACGCGAGCTTCCTCACCTCGCCCACCGGGGTCAACTACATGGCGCACCTGTACGCGAAGGCCCGCGCCGACGGCATCACCGTCCCGATCTACCACAACGACAAGGGCCGCAACGGCGACTGGATCCCCGGCAGCTTCCCCGGCAGCGACACGAATTACCTGTACGCCTTCGACGGATATCCGTCGGCCTCCGGAGCCCCGCCGGACTGGGGCTACTTCGGTGCCGGCGGCCCGAAGGGCGGCTCCACCGCCAGCCCCGGCACACCGGGTTTCGAGGCGGAGTTCGGCGGCGGGTTCTTCGACCCGTGGGGCGGCGCGCCGTGGCACGGGCAGGGGTATGCCTTCGAGCGCGCCTTCGACGGGCCCGTGTACGAGCGGACCTTCTACCTCACCAACGTCGCCAACGGCATCAAGAACCACAACGTCTACATGACCTTCGGCGGGACCTCCTGGGGCTGGCTCCCCGCGTCGGTCGTCTACACCTCCTATGACTACGGCGCGGCGATCAGCGAAGCCCGCCAGCTCACCCCGAAGATCCCGGCCATGAAGGAGATGGGCTACTTCCTCAGCTCCGTCACCGACATCACGCAGCTCGACCCGGCCGCCACGCCAGCCCCGTCCAGCAGCCTGGTCAAGGCCTACCATCTGACCAATCCCGCGACCGGATCGCATTTCTACTTCCTGCGCAACGACCACACCCCTGACCTGACGTTCACCGTCCCGATCAGCACAGCCGACGGCGACTACACGGTCCCGCTGGAGCTCAACGGCAAGGACATGAAGGTGGTCGTCGCCGCCTACCAGGCGGAATCCCAGCACCTGGTGTACACGACCTCGCACCTGATGACGCACGCCCCGATGAACGCGCAGGACCTCATGCTGCTGGCAGGCCGCCCCGGCGAGGCAGGCCAGACCATCCTGCGCTACCAGGCGGAGCCGCATACCACCGTGCTTCAGGGCACGGGGTCCACGAGTTGGAACGCCACCACCGGCGACCTTCAGCTCGATTACCCCCACAACGGCCTCACCGAGATCCTGGTGACGCCCAGCCAAGGGCCGCCGCTGCTCCTGCTCATCGCCGACGACGCGACCGCCGCCGCGCTGTGGCGGCTCAGCACCGACGCCGGCCCGGTGCTGGCTTACGGCCCGGCGCTGGTCCGTACCGCGGACATCCGCGGACCGGTCCTCGCGCTAACCGGCGACACCGCGGCCGCGACGCCGCTCCAGGTCTGGGCGCCGACCCGGATCCGCGCGCTGACCTGGAACGGCCGCCTGGTGTTCACCGGAACCAAGCCGGACGGCAGCCTGGCCGCCCGCGCCTCGCTACCAGGCCCGCAACCGGTCAGCCTCCCGGCTCTGAACGTGTGGAAGTACGCGACCGAGAACCCCGAGGCCCAGCCGGGCTTCGACGACAGCTCGTGGGGCATCGCGAACAAAACCTCCTCCAACAGCGTCACTCCGGTCCCGGCCGGACAGCCGGTGCTGTTCGCCGACGATTACGGCTTCCACTACGGCGATGTCTGGTACCGCGGTTCCTGGTCGGGAAGCAGCGGCGTGACCTCGGTCAGCATCAGCTACAGCACCGGCCAGGAAGGCCTGCTGCTCGCCTGGCTGGACGGGCAGTTCATCGGCTCGCATCAGATGCCGATCCCGACTTCGGCGCAGGCCACCACGCAGGGCTGGACCGCGACGGTCCCGCTGCCGCTGCCGGCCGAGGATGCCGGGACGCACGTGCTAGCCGTCCTGGTCCGCCCGATGTCGCACGAGGAAGACGGCGGCGCCAACAACGCGTTCAAGACCGCGCTCGGCCTGACCGCGGTCACCTTCACCGGCGGAACCCCCGCGCTGACCTGGCGCATCCAGGGCGCCAGCACCGTCGACCCGGTCCGCGGGCCGCTGAACGCGGGCGGCCTGTTCGGCGAGCGCGACGGCTGGTCCCTGCCCCGCTACGATGACCGCCACTGGCCGAGCGTGACGCTGCCGAACGCCGACGCCCGGCCCGGTGTCGCCTGGTACCGGACACGTTTCCGGCTGGACATACCCGACGGCCTCGATGCCTCACTCGGGCTGACGATCACCGACGACCCGTCGAAGGCCTACCGCGCGCTGATCTTCGTCAACGGCTGGAATTTCGGCCAGTACATCAACGGTGTCGGCCCGCAGACGACGTTCGTGCTCCCGGCGGGCATCCTCGATCCGCGCGGCGACAACACGCTGGCGATCGCCGTGACCTCGGGCGGCCTCCCCGCTGGCGGCGTGAGCACCAGCGCCACTGTCAGCGGCGGGCTGGGTGCGGTGGCACTCGTCAACCTCGGCACGGTGAGCCGTCCTCAGATGTGACACCACCGCCGTTCATTAGATGGCCGTTCCAGCGGCGAATGGCGCGGCGCGCGGAACGGGGATCGGTGTAGCCGAGGTCGCGAGCCAGCCGGCTCATGCCGACCGGCCCTGCCTGGCGGGCCCGCTGGGCGCGGGCCTGGCGCGCGGTTTCGAGTTCGGCGCGCCAGGTGGTGCCATGCTCGGCGAGGCGTCGCTGGAGGGTGCGCGTGCTGACCGCCAGGCGGCGAGCCAGGACCTGGAGGCTGGGACGGTCGTGTCCGATCATCTCGTCCAGCTGCGCCTGGAACTGCCGGTACCAGTTCATTGGTCCCCCGTGGGTTGTTGCTCTCAGCTAATTCATAATCGGCTGCGGTGGCGGGTACGGAACAGGCGGGAGCACCGGCAGGAATAGCGGCAGATTCCCGGCTAAGACTCGATAATGTTTGCCGGGGGCGCGGCCGACGGAGAATTGGGATGGCGGACGACGGTCAGACGTTGGGTGGCCTGCTGCGGGCGAGACGGGTCGCCGCCGGGCTCACCCAGGAACAGCTCGCCGAGCGGTCCGGGCTGGGGGTCCGCACGATCCGCGATCTGGAACGTGACCGGGTCCGGCGACCGCATCGTGAGTCCATCGGACTGCTCGCCACCGCCCTGGGCCTGTCGCCCGCGGCCCGCGATGAGCTGGCCAGAGCCGGGGGTCAGCCCGGCCCGTCAGGTCACCCGGCCGCGGCCGAAGGCGCCGGCGGCCCGGTGCCGCGGCAGCTTCCGCCCGCGATCAAGCATTTCACCGGGCGGGTCGATGCGCTGAAGATCCTTGGCGCCCTGATCGGCGGAGCATCCACGGGGACGGTGGTGATCTCGGCCATCGACGGGACGGCCGGGATCGGCAAGACCGCACTGGCCGTGCACTGGGCGCATCAGGTGGCGGAACAGTTTCCCGACGGGCAGCTTTACGTGAACCTGCGTGGCTTCGATCCCGGCGGGCCGCCACTGTCGCCGGGCGAGGCGATCCGCGGGTTCCTCTACGCGCTGGGCGTGCCGCCCGCGCAGATCCCGGCCAGCCTGGAGGCGCAGACGGCCCGCTACCGGTCGCTGCTGGCCGGCCGGCGCGTGCTGGTGCTCCTCGACAATGCCGTTGACGCCGGCCAGGTCCGGCCGCTGCTGCCCGGCTCGCCGGGCTGCCTGGTCGTGGTCACCAGCCGGGCGCGGCTGCTCAGCCTGGTGGCCGCCGAGGGCGCGCATCCGCTCACCCTGGACCTGCTCACCATCGACGAGGCACGCGAACTGCTGGCCCGGCGGCTCGGTGCCGAACGGGTATACCGCGAGCCGGACGCGACCGCGTCGCTGAGCGCGCTGTGCGCACGGCTGCCGCTCGCCCTGAACATCGTGGCGGCCCGCGCGGCCAGCGAATCCGCCCGGCCGCTGGCCGATCTGGCCGCACAGTTGCGCGGCGGGCGGTCCCGTCTGGACGTGCTGGACGCCGGTGACCCGGTCACCGATGTGCGGGCCGTGTTCTCCTGGTCCTACCAGTACCTCAGCGTTCCCGCCGCCCGGATGTTCCGGCTGCTGGGCGGCGTTCACCCGGGCCCGGACATCTCGGCGGCGGCTTCGGCCAGCCTCGCCGGGGTGCCGGTGGATGCCGCCCGCGAGGCGCTCGACGAGCTCACCACGGCCCGGCTGATCACCGAGCAGCCGCCCGGCCGCTTCTACTTCCATGACCTGCTGCGCACCTACGCCGCCGAGCAGGCGCGGGCGGTGGACGACGAGGCCTCGCGCCGCGCCGCCCTGCGCCGGGTGCTCGACCACTACCTGCAGGCCACCTGCCGCGCGGCCCAGCTCCTGGCCCCGGCCCGCGACCCGATCGCGTTGGCCGCGCCTTCGCCGGGAGTGGTCCGGTGCGACTTCCGCGACGATGCCGAGGCGCTGGCCTGGCTGGAGGCCGAGTACCCGGTCCTGCTCGCGGCCATAACGGTGGCGGCCGGATCCGGGCTGGATACCTACGCGTGGCAGCTTCCGTGGGGGTTGTCGGATTTCCTTCCCCGGCGCGGTCACTGGCACATGTTCGCCGGCACGCAGGAGACCGCGCTGGCCGCTTCGGAACGGCTGGGCGACCTCGATGCGCAGGCCCGCGCGCACGCCCAGCTCGGCTACGCGCACGGCATGCTCGGTTCCTACCCGGACGCGGGCACCCATCTCCACGCGGCCGCGGACCTGTACCGGCGGCTGGGCGATCGCGGCAACGAGGCGGTCGTCAACGTCATGCTCGCCCACCTGCTCGGATGGCAGGGCCTTAACCGCGAAGCCCGTGACCAGGCCCGCCGGGCCCTGGAGATCGTGTCCGGTGGCGGGTCCGGCGAATTCTTGGCGACCCAGGCCAACGCGCTCAACACCCTCGGCTGGTACAGCACGCAGCTGGGAGAGTACGCGGAGGCACTGCCGCACTGCCAGCAGGCGCTCGAACTTCTGCGCGGCCTGGGCGAGCGGCTGGGCGAGGCCGCCACGCTGGACAGCCTCGGTTACATCCACCACCGCCTCGGTCGGTACCCGGAGGCGCTTAACTACTACGAGCAGGCCCTCCGCATTTTCCGCGAGATCGGTGACAGCTACCAGCAGGCCGAAGCCCTCACCCACCTCGGCGACACCCACCACGCGCGCGGCGACGCCGCCGACGCCCGCGCCAGCTGGCGCCAGGCCCTCACCATCCTCACCGACCTGAACCACCCCGACGCCGAACCACTCCGCGCCCGCCTAACCACCCCCCGCCCCTCCGCCCCCACCCACCGCTAACCCGCCAGCGAATGCCAACCCGCCCACTGCCGCTGACTCCCCACCCACCGCTAACCCGCCCGCCCGTCCAGCGCTGACCCGCCCGGCGAACGCTGCATAGCGTGCTCTTCCCGGCGGTTTGGTAGCCTAGAGTTACGATGCATAGAACCGCTTAGCCCGACAGTTGGTCGGACGAACCGGGCAAAACGGTCCGTCAGGCGACCATCTGTCCGGCAAAGGGTCAGCCCCGAATCGGGGGTCAGCCATCGTGATTACTCGGCCCGACGATGCGGTGCCGGTAACTCAAGCGCGTCCCGTCGGCTTCCGTTATGCCGATTGTGCCGCGATTATCGCGGCGGATTGCCGTTACAGAGCATGAAATCCCGGTTCCTTATCGTGCCGATGACGCCATCGAGCCCGTGAGAGGGTGCCAATGGTGCCATCGGATCGGACTAAGGCGCGCCCAGGCCTTTGCCCTTCGTCTCCATGCAGCGCGTGCCCCTTCAGCTCCGTATAGCGCGGAAATTTCATGCTACACGGAAATTTAACCGCCGTATTCGTACATTAAATTTCCGCACAGCACGGATGTTCCGTCTTACTCCGCACCCTGTTCCAAACTTATCGGACATCTAGGCAATACTGTAGCGGGCGAGCCGCGACTTCAGCCCGCAAACTGGCCACGCGCTGCTGCAGGTGGCAGACCCTAGCCTTTCAAGATCGGCATGTGGAGACTTTCTGTGCACTTTGGAGCATTCCGGACAACGTGCGTTTGCGGCTTTTCGGAAATGTCGCCTTCCATGAGGTGAACTGTCGGCCTCGGTGAACTACACCTATCGCCATATAGCGGGCACGTGGACCTGCCACCTTGCGGTTGCCCTGTATGGACCTTGGGTGGTGAGTGGGTCTGGGTGTGAATGGCGGCAGGCCCCGGCCGGGTGGTGGCGGGGCCTGCGGGCTGGTGTGGTGCGGGGTTTAGTGGTGGTG
>Ga0213881_10000400_pt1 | contig 29528 bp, 22 predicted proteins | sample BarmaccoBMER_R08_FD_160104 | JGI IMG/M metagenome (GOLD analysis project Ga0213881, IMG submission 160104) | Barbacenia macrantha exposed rock microbial communities from rupestrian grasslands, the National Park of Serra do Cipo, Brazil - ER_R08 ...
TGTGGTTAGCTAGCTAGTGCCCTGCCTTTCTTAAGTTTGATTCTTAAGTAACTTAGTGCAATAACTCCTAGTAAGAGCAAGGAAAAGAAAATTTAATAGGACATCCTCTTGAACTCTAAATCCATTCTTCTAAAGGAAGGAACTAAAGGTTCTATTAATTCCATTCTTGAATTTAAATTCACATATGTGATGTTCGAAATCGCTGATGGACAACCAATCCTTGTCCAGTAACCATAATGACTGGGAGTGCGGATCTATGTCCAAAGGGGGAGGTCTATTAGCAGAGCAAGCCCTTGTATGCGATGATCGAGTTCTTGCCTTGCATTGGTTTTCATTTCGCACTATCTGGTCACTGGGTTAAAGTTAGTGTTCCGTGAGTATAGTATATATATATATTCTTATTTGCTTGTTGACAGGTTTGAGTGTGGATGGCAAGTGAGTGGCGGCTGACTATCAGTCTTACATGGACCTTTCCTCTTTCTGTGAGTGTGCTTATGTGTCTTCTTGTTCTTGTTCTTTTGAGTGGCACATTGATCTTATTCTTTCTTTATATATATAGAAAGGTTAACTTCTGTCTCTCTTCTATTAGTAAGCTTGGATTGAGAAACCTCCGCCCAAATTGAAAGAGCTGCTTCTACGAATGAAAAATGGGCTATTCGAGTCCTTCGAAGATTGGCTTTCCCTTCTCGGGAGGAATATCAGTACTCCCCGGGTATGAGACCTTATCCCAATCCCATGTCTTTCTTGGTTGGACAAACCCAACCGGCGATTTCCGACTTTTTAGAGCAAGAAGCGGAAAAAAATCATTCTAGATATTTATGGATAGTCTTATATCAGATTTCATTCTCACACTCGCCTTAGCTTTGCCTTTGGCTCTTATTGTTAGTTTTAGAGCTGGACAATTAGGTAATCATATAACGGCCCTGAGGAGGAAACAATACACTCATTAAGTATAGGAGTCCTAAAGGAGCACCAACTAAACATTCTTTTCAGACAGCATACGGATATAAATAATCCTAACTTTTCCCTAGCACCCGGAGTGAATCTAGAAGAGGTAGCCACCACTCTCTTTTTTAGAGAGGAAACGGTTACCGCTTTAAACAATAAATATATGAACCTACTCAATCAGGGCATGCAAAGTGCCGAAATTCTCGAAGCTCTAAATCGTGTACAAGCTTTGATGTAGTTTCTTCCATCTTTCTTGGTGGGCTTGCTTTTGCTCGAGTTGAATTTACGGTGGGTGGGTAAGCTGGAGTTGACCCGGTTTTCCCCGCAGGGCCACCTAGGCCTAGATCGCCTACATTTTTCTAATGACTCTCTCCCTCTCCCTGGACTCCATGACACAGGACTTCTTTCCTTGCCTCACATAATTTGAATTTCTCTGAGATTCCACGTTTCCGAAACGGATCCTATCAAATATTTCACATTTTCGATGATCATCTCTATTTTAGGTATTCGGGGAATCCTCCTTAATAGACGAAATATTCCTATTATGTCAATGCCAATTGAATCAATGTTATTAGCTGTCAATTCGAACTTTTTGGTATTTTCCGTTTCTTTGGATGATATGATGGGTCAATCATTTGCTTTATTAGTTCCAACAGTGGCAGCTGCGGAATCTGCTATTGGATTAGCCATTTTCGTTATAACTTTTCGAGTCCGAGGGACTATTGCTGTCGAATCTATAAATTGCATTCAAGGTTAAAGATAACTACTGGAGAGTGACCAACCTTTCGTTCTCTTCTTTCTTTTTGGACCTCGCCGCCGGGCGAGCGCATCCTGTCCTAGACTTCGTTCCCTTGCTGAAAGATAGATAGAGAGAATTCAAATGAGAATTAGTTCAACGGTGGATAGAAAGATGCTATTTGCTGCTATTCCATCTATTTGTGCATCAAGTTCGAAGAAGATCTCAATCTATAATGAAGAAATGATAGTAGCTGGTTGTTTTATAGGCTTTCTCATATTCAGTCGGAAGAGTTTAGGTAAGACTTTCAAAGACTCTCTCGACGAGAGAATCGAGTCTATTCAGGAAGAATCGCAGCAATTCTCCAATCCTAACGAAGTCATTCCTCCGGAATCCAATGAAGAACAACGAAACCTTAGGATCAGCTTGCGAATTTGCGGCACCGTAGTAGAATCATTACCAACGGCACGCTGTGCGCCTAAGTGCGAAAAGACAGTGCAAGCTTTGTTATGCCGAAACCTTAATGTCAAGTTAGTAACACTTCTAAATGCCACTTCTTCCCGTCGCATCCGTCTTCAGGACGATATAGTCACAGGTTTTCACTTATCAGTGAGTGAAAGATTTGTCCTCGGGTCTAGGTTTCAAGCTTCTATCGTAGAACTAATTCGAGAGGGCTTGGTAGTCTTAAGAAAGGTTCGGGTGGGTTGAGGAAGAGAAATAGAATAAGATTCATGTCTTCATGCTAACTGAAGAGCGGATCCAATACACATCAGACTTTTTTCTCAGGAAATGCTGAGTTGGGACCCCAGGAGAGGGTTCAGAATTCCAACAATAGTCCTGTCCTAATGGGGACTCTTTGCGGATTTGCAAGTCTTCATCCAAGAGGATGCCTGGTGTGAGTAGTGTCCTTTCTCAACCAATCATCGAAGAATGATTGTCATGAGTGAACCTTCATCCTACCGGGAAGTCTACGATTCACCCAAAGGCAGATGAGGTAGAATCAACCAATAGGATTCCGAGAGTTCCCACCAACTCGAAAGGACTGGGCATAGGCGGACAAAGCATCAAGAGAGGGATGACTGACTGCTGAGGAATGGAAAGAGAATCTCCCTCTGATACACTCCTCTCTGATTTCAATCATCCTGATAGTCATCCTTCGATTGGAAGCCTTGGTCGGTTTGATAGTTCGCTTCAATGAATCTCTCATCCTTCTTGCTTCCATACTGGAGGGACAGACTGCGAAGAAAAAGAGATTTCCATAGACCTAAGGGGAAGAGAGAAAGAGGCAATGGATTGTCTGCCACGTCACAGAAATAAAGAAAGGACTGGAGTGACCCTCGTGTACACAGATAGACAAATGGTTGCATGAGTGCTTTCACCATTCAGTATGGTAAGGAGAAAGACAGCAAGCATAGACTTGGGCCAAGAAATTCAGTTGGGTTGGTTTTGGTCAAGCAGTCTTTCTTCGGCCAGGGAAGGGTTCAGACGATCCCTTTTTCTCATTGGTTAGGGAAAAGGTCGGATCGAGTTCTACATGCTCTGTGGAACGATTGAGATCAAAGAGTTGGGCAATGCATATCACCATGGAAGACCACTCTTCATTCATTTCTGGAGCTTGGGCTAGCTTCAAGGGTGGTTCAATTGGCTTTCTCTTCGTCACTGCTCTCTGAGCAAAGCGGTGCTCACTGACGTCAGGAGATCCGATGTCAACCAAAGAGAGAGCTTTGAGTCCCTTGGTCATGATGTGGGAAGACCAGGGATCCAATGAACACGAACAATCCACAGTTGGAGCATTAGACCATCCATTGAGGCTATCCAAGTGAGCGTGGGTCAAGATACATCGGGGATAGGATGTCCTCATCTGGTGCTTGTTGTGCTGGCCGCACAGGCTCGTCAGTGTCAATTGGTTGGACCGCAAGGTGGTCAGCTACTGCCTGACCCGGACTTCTGTCTCACATATGTGCTATCAAACAACAGAAGTTGCCATCCCAGTGATCGCGGGTTTTTCAAAGTTCAAAGGATTCATTCGCGCGAGAAGCTTCACAGGGTAAGCTTTAAAGTCATGTCGCAGCTTCTGCGCTGCCCACACTACAGCTAGGCAATGCTTCTCTATGGGAGAATAATTGCGCTCGTAGTGACGCAGGGTCTTACTCTGGTAATAGAATAGATTGCTCTTTCTTTCCTGAGGATTTGTGTGTCAGAAAGAGTGCCAAAACAGCCCAAGACGACGTGTCGGTGGTTGACACATACAAGAGAAGTGGTCTCTCAGGGACAGGAGGCGACAACAGGGGCGCTGACATGAGATACATCTTGAGATTGGTAAAGTCTTCCTCGTGCTTACGAGTCCAGACAAACTGAACTTATTCTGCGTGAAAGTCCTCGCTTGGTGCGACGTAAAGGCTGGATTCGGCCCTGCAAGCTACGTAATGACGGTTTCGAGGTGACGGCATGTTTTGCTGTAACCTTACCCACCCGTCTACGATGAAACCTAAGTCCAGAAGTGAGTCCGTCAGCGGGCTTTCAAAGCAAGAAGTATTCTTCGCTCTTTTGTTCTTTCTCGGAGGAAGCGAACCAGAATGTCATCGACATCTACAATGTCACCCATCATGTCGTGAAATATGGCTGTCATAGCACGCTGATAGCTTGCCCCACTCACGAGTTGTCAAGCACTTGGCAACTCGCTATGTCCTGCTCGGAGATGCGCTATACAAGCGATCCTTCGATGGAATCCTCTTGCCTTGCCTAGATGATGAGGAAGCCTGGACCGGTGGGTTTGCGACTGGTCTTCCGTCTGGTCCTGCATGTTAGTCTCAGTCTTTTGACGTCCATTGCCTTATTTTTTCCTTTTTTTTGATTCCTTCAATCGTGGCTTAAGGAGGTGCCTTAGTCTATAGTCGAAAAATGCTCCTTAATATCCGCTTGATTAGCCAGTTCATAAAGATTCTTCTCGCCCTTTTCTCGACACTCGTCCCTTTGTCCTGGATCTGGATCAACATCTTGCTGTCCATACACTGTACGAGTTCTACCTTGGCTATCCTGTCTCTTCTCTCCCAACTGCCCTTTTGATGGTAATACCGGCTCTCCACCCTTTTCCGAGCGAGTCTTTGTTGCGGGCCGGAAGGACAATTTGAACCCAAGGCTTTGATTGGATGTAGGGCACCGGCTCAGTCAGACTGAAGCAAGGTCATTTGTGTTCCATCCGGGAGGGGACACCGGTCAGGAGCGAAGAAACAAGAAAGGTCGGGCAGCAGATACCTGAGGGAGGGGTAGACAAGAAGTTGGAGAAGAGGGTCGTCTATCCCTCAGTCTTTCCATCCGATAAGCCTTTTCCAGTCTCCACCTCTTATCCCACCACCTAAGGTATGAAATATCTCGACCAGCCGGGAGAGGAACAAGTAGAAGGGCCAACATTTCATTCTGCCGGCTTTATCCACATCCCCATCCCGAACCTCCCGTTCGTGAAGATGCCTTTCCCTCAACACATGGACTTCGAACAATGCGAAATATTCATTCTTGGGTAGCCTACTGAGCAAGGTATTCCCCAGCCTGTTGTAGTACCGGTGTTGACTAGCCGGCTCGGTTTGGGATATGCGCCACCTGATGTTTGACAAAACGACAACCGCACGTGAGTCGAGCGAACATGTGTACTCTAAAAAAATAGTAGCTTCTCGCCCCCGAAGACGACTCTTCAATACTTAATAAATGACGGTCTCTCCACCCCCACTAAGACCATCACTTCCCGTATCGCCGAGTCAGTATATGTCCCCCCCGAGCCCTACATTTCAGCAGACCGTCCTGCACATTCTTCCAATCGACATGAGGACCAATCAGCCAGCACAGCAGCCTCCTCCCCACATGGAAATGAAAGGAGGATCTTCCATTTTTTCTGGACCTTTTGAATATAAAAAAAATGAGAAGTTAGGTAAAGCAGGAATTTCAAGAAATGCATCCTGCCATATCACTGCAGGGACAGGTTATGAAATATCTCGACCAGCCGGGACAGGAAGAGATGAAGAAACTGATAGAAGTGGAATTCATCACTCCCATCTACGGATTGGTTGGCGAATCTAGTACCTGGGAAGAGGGAAGATTTAGGAGATTCGAAGGTTGGGACTTGAGGGCAGAGCAATATCTTTTCCGTTAGAAGCCTTACTTAATGGAAGGGGATTGAGAAATCGATGTGCCGGTGCTTAACAACTAATCCAGATTGAAACTTCGTGTTCGTGATCAGGACCCAGCACCAAGACCTGCGATGGGGGCGGGCGACCATGGTTCTAGTAGCAGCATAAAAAAGTGGCATAACATAAGTAGTAGAACATGAGTAGCAGAAGTTTACCCAGGTGGCAAAGGTAGCAGAAGCATAGGCTTTGTGGGTACCGGGCAGAGGCAAGGCATCGAATCCCTCATCAAGCCCATCCACATCAATAGCTCACTACCCACCAACAAGGCATCGAAATAAGGGCTGGCGAATCAGCTGCAATAATTGGAGTTTACTCCACCGGTGCAGGTGGATGAACAGCCAGGAGGGATTGGTCAACAATCAGAGATTTTCTTCCGCTTAGGGAAGGCAAAGACCTCAAACTCCAACTAACTGATCAGATCAGATAGTATGAGGACAGGGATATAGTATCAGTGACCTAGGCTTGACAGCTCATCCGGTCTTCTTTCTCACCTGGTCAGTGCTGGAGTTTGGATAGTTGTCCCTCCTTCGTTTTCTTGCACGAAAAAGGAGGGAAGGACTGAAGGGAACGAAAGGAGAGGTAAAGGTGGGACGAGGGTAGGTCAGTAGGTCTAGGGAAGGGGAGCAGCAGCCGAAGCCGTGATTTGTATGGCGGTTGGTTGGTAAGTCACTAAATCCCTATCTCCCGGTGGTCGAGTACCCCCGACGCGTCGAATGGCTTGTTTATTGTGCTGGCCTTCAGTGCCGACATCATTCTGTCTCCCGCATTCTCTCCTTTTATCGGTTAGTCTTCCAATTTTTTTTTGACTTCGCTTCGCGATTGGAGTTGTACGCGGTCATCCTTCCGTCCTTGATGTTAACGCTCTCGTGCTGACTGTAGGTCCCGGGTCAAAGGCATCTCGAACGAAGCTGCTCCGCATATGCGATCACCACACCTCCATGTACCTACAGATGAGGGCTCCAAGGCCTACTGTAAAATCATGTGGGAAGTGCATCCTGCACACCAGAAAGTCATCCACGTACGCCACACCCCCTGTACCTACATCCATGGAAAGGTTTATTGTCTCCGACGCGAGGCCTTCCATGCAAATCCCTACGTCGGTCGATCGATGCGCACAGAAGGAGAGCTTGTCCATAACGAAAACGCGTATGTTAAGTAGGTCAATCGATCAAACTATGTATAGGGGCAGCCGGGCCGTATTAGCAAGCGTGACGTGCCGGACTGACCCAACACGTCTTTCTTTCCCGGCAACAGAACATGTACAAGCAAGACCAGTGGTTTCAGTAGATCAGCTATTTTTTCACCAATGGAATCAATCAAAATGAGGGCAAAGGCACCATGGGAAGCAAAGGCTCGGGCTCAGATATCAATAGCAGCCAGCCAGTGTTTTGAACCAATGCCTGTTGACCCCTCATCCAATTTCGAGCGCGGTCACAGAACCACTACGGTGTGAGACAAGATCGGGATCCAGATTCATATCCCTCAGCCAAAGGTAGAAGACCTTTCAAAGGAAAAGGTTGGTTGGGAGCGGGAGGGAGTCTCTTACAGAAAGAGTAGAGACGGATATGGGGACTGTAGCTCCGACCATGCCAACTCTTATGGTGCTCTCGCTGCTGCCAGTCCTTCCACCAGTGAATGCTGGCACGCGCTACTTCCCGACGGTCCTGCCTGCCGAAAAAGACTGCAAATGATTTACTCCATTGTACGTTATCGGATGAGGATCGAACCGCGCGAAACCTCGGAATACAGGGCGCAACGGAACCAAGGTTCTTTTCTTTCTTGGCCTGAAGCTCCACAAGTTCAAGATGAAAGGCGGGAGGCTACTTTGATAGGCAAGGCATTGCAAGCAAATAGAGCAGACCTCTTTCTATTAGAGTCGCGAGCTTGTTGTAGTTGGTCCGTCAGGGAGAACAAGTAACTTGTTCCCGCTTTGTTTTCTTCGAGCCCTGCTTCGGTTTTTGGCTCCCCAGGGACCGACCGTATGGAGTATAGCCAAGTGGTAAGGCATCGGTTTTTGGTACCGGCATGCAAAGGTTCGAATCCTTTTACTCCAGATTATGACAATCGGATTTGTCAAGAACGAGCTGACAACTACAGGGGAAGCGGCTCGGGCTAGGGAAAAAGGCGGAGTGAAAAGGCTACGGGCGGCTCAGACGCGCACCTAGTCTTTTTCCCTAGCGCGCGTAGTCTTTTTAGACTCCGCTTGCTCCTTTTGCCCCCTCCCTCAACACTCATACCTAGTCGACCACACACTGCAGGGATTTGCATCCCGCACTGAAGTGACAACTGTTCTACACTCGGTAAGTACGGACCAAGCACTTTCTCAAACCACTCAAGGTTGATATTAGTGATGTCCTTATTTCGGGTGTCGAATGCATATCTTACGTAGGGCTGCCACAAGCACCCTTGTGAGAATTGTTCCCCCTTCTGATGCACAAACTGCATCAAGAAGTACCAGCTTGATAACTCCTAGGGCAAGGCAGTAAAAAGGGACTTTATGTTTACTGGCCCTTTCCTTTGAGCTCGCCGACGAAGAACTTCCCCACTCAGGTGGTGAGTAGGCAATGCCTTCCAGGTAGGATCCCACGTCATCCCCTGGTTAAGAGGGACACGTGGTAGCCAGGGCAGGTATCGGTTCAGTAAGGGCTGAAGAAGACTCTTCAGCTCTCCACATAAACCGATAACCTGGTCAATATCGTCCGGAGGACTGACAATGGAAGCAAATGTGCTTGATCGGATCCTCTTAGCTACTAAAATGACTTTGCTAAGAGAGAAGAACGACAAGAACAATTTGACCCATATATATGTCTTATCATCCCCCTTCATCATACGTTTCCGTACGAAGGAAGGGATTATCCGGGGATATCCTGACCGTGTTAGGGATACAGGACAAGGATGTTCACCATGAGGGCTCACACAACCCCCATAGGCTCGCTGCAGGGAACATGCACACTTAAATAAAGGGCAGTGAACAGAAAACCTGAGCGGCGAACAAGCCTTATTACCTGCTTACTGAACAAGTAAGCCCCTATGCACATTTCCTTGGTCAGTCCGTCCGTGGCTAAAAGAATAACCTTATTCAGGTAACCTCTGAGTAGCCGAGAATCTTCCAAGATTCTCTGCCATTGGATGGGTGATATTCGGAGTAACTTATCAAACTGTTGTCGCATTTTCGCCCTATATATATTGCTTCCTTTTTATGGTAGCAAGGGGTGGAAGAGGACAAGCCAGGCCGGGTTAACAACCGGACTGCCCCCTTACACTGATCCTCACTCCCAATGGGCTTCCGCGACACCCAATGGTTACTCCAGTCAACAACTGTTGACGAAGAATACCCCGACTCACACACCCAACCTCGCCCACTTGAGGGTCATCATGTGACCCCCATAGGAAGGCACCTAAGGACCAACTTAGGACTCTCTTCACACCAGGGACTACCACATCCCTAAGTAGAAGGAGTGAGGTTCACTAAATCATATCAGTGGTATAGGACTTGGGATCCTCTCCCTTGGACAGCCCAAATACCACTAACCGACTAGTTGCCTCATGGACAGCAGTCGTTTTGAGCGATCCGCTGTGATGGGTTGGTAGCCCATCCGCCATAGGGTGGAAACACTCCTTCCTCGACGCCACCAAAGATCAAGGCTACCGGCCGGTGCCTGCCAACCTCTATCTTCCTTCCCTTTCGGCTGAGGACAAGTTTCATCAATTCTCTATTTTTTAGATCAAAGGACTGATCGCTTGGAGCAGGATCGCGCTCCCGGGCGGTTTCCTATCGCCTTCTATCAAGAGTTCTAGGAGATGATTAAGGATGACCTGTGGGCCGCCAGGAAGGACTTTGATGAGCACGGTGATATCTGCACAGATACTAATGTCATCTTTGTTGTTCTCATTCCGATCAGGAGCAGATCAATTAATGGACTTCAGGGAATCTTCCAAGATTTCCATAGTTTCCAGTGATGGAAAGTCTTGTTTTTCATTCTTCCTTATTCCATGAGATCTAGAAGCACTTCTGCAACCTTCTCTCTGTCCATGGGTCTTTCCCTTTTTGAGAGCCTCGGATATAAGCTTCGCTGACTTAATTAAGTATAACCTTCGCCACGACATCTTTGGCTTAGCTCTTAGCGCTTCCCGCAGGAACGAGCGGATAGCGAAATGTTGATGTTGGCTCTGCGATCGACATGTGGACTTACGGACGAAGCCATTTTTCTGTGCTTGAAGGGCACAGGGGCAGACCCCAACCTCTTGATTTCGGTCATCTGCCTTGGTCCCCGAACCTTCCAACGGATGTTTTGAGGAAGAGGTTGGCTTTGCCAACGCAGTCCGCGCGGTACGGAAGATTGATCCGCTCCGCAAAGCGGTTCGGTTCCAGGCCTTCAAGCCTGTTTGCTTCCTTTCTCTTGCTTGATGGAATAGTTCAATGCCCGAGCTCCTTGCTTGCCTTCTTCACCGGCGCTCGCCGGATGTATCACTCATCCTGCAGCGCTTGCGTCTTTTTTTTTCATCTGTCAGGGAATGAATCGCATATGTTGGTTTAGAATTGCTCGGGAATTCATTGAATTTTACTTTTGCCAGGTTCCTTTGGGGCTACTCTAGTCCCCTTTTTTGTCGATAGAGCCGCTTTCCCTCATTCTACTTGTCCAGCCCTCTTCACGAACAACTTGTACAATCGATGCCACAGAGATAGCCAACTCTATTATCGAAGAAATAAGGAAAGGGGCCACGATTTGGCACCAGATATCCGGAGGTGTGGAAAGAGCAGCTGTGATAAGCGGAAAAACCATCAAAAAACGACGATTGCTCGTGAAGGTTTCCACAGAAAGAACCCTTGGTTCTGGCAAACGGATCACAATTACAGGTACCTGGGAGCATATCGATGGAATGAACGATATACGAAGAGTTAACATAATATGGTCATAGATCTTAGGTTGTAACTTGATCATTAGCGAATTTGTTGATGTTGCACCCACGAAGTATGGAAAGTGCCAAACATTGGGAACTACCCGGGGAGGAGTTAGGAACAGGAACAAGGAGAAGCGAGAACCACTTAAATGGAGGAATCGATTGTATTTCGTCCTTTGTTCCCCATAGCAACTGGGGATCGAAAAGCACCAAATTTGATGACTTATTAAGGGAAAGACGAAGTAAGAACATGCTATTGAAGACGTTGCAACATATGTCGGGGAGGCCTCCGTTGATTGTGTACGAACAAAATACGAGTCAAAAGGTAGGCTAAGATAGGGTTTAGCTAATGGAGAAATTGACTCTTCCGGGAACCAGTAACGCGTAAACCATGTCAAACCAAGACCGATCAATATCCGAAGGGAACGGATTCGAACTTCTCCTAGAATAGTTTCCGGTGCGAAATGAAATTCAATGAGGAATTCAAAGGAGATTTTTGGTGAATTCGGAAAGGTGGAATGTCGCTTGAATCTGGAACTGATTATTTATTCGGTCCGAGCTCAGCTCCAGCTTCAAAGGTCTGATATGTATGTCCGGTAAAATCTTGGGTTGAGTCGGTCAACTCTCATGTAAAGAACTGAAAGGAGAGACTTTCCAGCCCATGTGTGTAGCATCTGAGTTTTCCAGCACTATCACTGAACTAGTACTTTCCATTAAATCAATGACTAAAACTATCAAGTATTGACGGTCCGTCCAGACCACCTCACTAACTTGAAAGAGACTACTCCTCTGGAAGGAACAACTCTATATAAATTAACGCGCTACGAGGACTCGAAAAAAGTAAATTAAGGTCGGGCAGGATTCGCTCAATCAAAGACAGTTCAATTAGATCTTAGCCGATCTAAGGTTTACCGTCTCTCCGGCCCCGTTTCGGTGCACTATTGGAGAGCTCACTGGGCCCGCCGCTTTCTCAATCGAAAATGGAAACTGTCAAGATTAGCGTACTGAACGATTTCGATTATTATCTATAATATTTCAGGATTTCTTTTCGTTGATCGGATCGAGGGTGCGAGCCCGAAATCTATTAATTATCTTTGGCTGAAAGCAATCTTCATCAAGACAGCTGACCGAGTCGAAACCTACTGCTCAAGTCTGACGAATGCCGTTCATGTTCCTGGTGAAAAAGAAAAGAGTCGCTTTCCTTCCTTCCCCATCTCTATTTGAGACAGATAGAGTTTTCACACAAAGGCCTTGACTCGCCTATCCGAATCCTCTACTTTCCTTGGGCCCGGTCTGGTGAACCTTACCCGCAGGCTTGGACGAGTACAGTTCACTGATTTGAATCACTTAAACTATAGCTCTGATATCCGTAGTACTTCTTCCTTCTTCTTATCTTATTCGTCACAGTACAGATCCCGCGCATCAAATGATTACTGACTTGAACTAGCACTTGCTGCTATTCACTCAGCAGACGATCAGGCGAGATGCTAATTGGAGAAGGACTAACCGGACCTGCCTTCCCGGAAAGCAGGAGCATACAGATTCGTAGTGTTCGTTCGGAGAGGGGAATGGTTTCACTCGGGAAAGCAACTCTAGTCTATACTCTTTGTCATGAATCACAGAGGAAGGACAAGAGCTCGGACAACAACTATCACAACTGGAAATGCTAGAACTACTTACTAGCTATCTGACAGTAGTGAAGATATGCGAAAGACGGAGAATGCGCTACATCGGATATTGCTGTAGTTGATGAAACAGCTGTAGTGAAAGGAGTTAAACAGAAAATTGTTTTGTTGGTCTTCTTGGCTTCAAGATTCAGATTCACTTCCTCACAGAGCACTAGGGCCCTCCTTGCTTGGAGTGGTATGCCAGTGCGTTTAGGTGCTTAGGCGAGGGCTTCCTTCTCGCTTGCTTGCTGTCTAAGCCCACCGCCCTGCCCTGCTTTGATTCTTGCGCTTGCTTGTGCCCCTGGCGCTTGCCAGGATCGCTATCTTACTAACAGTAGTGCTGTTTTCAATTGGAGCTTCCCTTCTTCCTTTTTTAGAGCATAATGATTCGATTCGCGGGCTTAGTCACCCCTGGATGGTTTCATAGCTTCTGTCAGGTCAGGAGTGAACGATGTGGACCTCGGGTGAGGAGCACGAGAGAAAGGAAGCGGATAAACAGAAGAGTGATAAGAGACCGAAGGTCAACACACTCACTCGATTCGTTTGGCGAGCCCTCATACTTCGAGTCACCTTCCGTTGAGTTGATTGTGCGTTTACGCTTTGTTTAAGCAGCTTTTAATGCGCTTTCTAATCTAAAGAAAGGAAAACCGAGAGGCTAAGGTGATGGAATCTTGATTCCAACTATGCCTGAAAAGTGAACAAGAAGAGTGTTCACTGGTCGCTAGTCTTGAAAGAGAAGAAGCCGTTCCTTCGCTGCTTGCCTACTTGAAGTCTGTGTTCTGTTCGCCTACCTTTTCCGATCTTAGAAAGAAAAATTTTCTAAAAAAAATTCTTATGATCGGTGGCACCATCCGGTTCAAACCGGTTTGGTCACCTCCCGGCGTATTCTGAGCTGGCTTAGTAAGTTGGTTTAGGATAAGCTTCGAAGGCAGCTAGCTGGGCACGAAAGTGTATTAGCTAGATAACCTAACGTTGCAGATCCTTAGTGTGGAAAGCTACGGATTTGTGACTACTTGGTCTGACTAACCAAGCGCCTCTCCTCCGTAGGTGGAATGGTTCCAGAAGGGATCCTCTTCCCTACGGTTCAGACGAGTATCCTCGCGCAATAGCCCAACACTCGATTATAGATAAACCATGTTTAATGATTTATTTACTATAACCGAGCGTTTAGGTACGCGAGGTTGGCGGATTCTCTTGGAAGGGAGTCCTTCCGGGTCTTTGTCAAAAGGCCCTGTTGTGCGTCTTTGGCAGGGTAACCAAGGAGCATTGCTTAGCATCGCTCGCAATGGTGAGGGAGACTAGACGTTTTTATAAGTCATCAGGTCCCACATGACCCAAATTCTGCCTGACGGATTGGAGTCGTAGTTGATCAAATACTCAATGCCTCCCCAAATACTGTTAGCAGCAATAGCACTTTTGTTTTCTCTGATTTGAGTCTCGACTAGACCTACAAGATCTGGTTTCTCTTTTTTGATTAGGTCCCTTACCTCCCTTTGTCTCTCCTTCTTATTCATACCTCGGACGTTCCACATCACTATCTTAATGGGGTAAACGTTTGGAAAGTCTTTTTGCACTCCTCCTTACTGAGGTTCTCCTTCATGCTTCTTGTCTTGACCCCCTTCTGTTTGGTAGTTTCAGAGTTAGGGGAGCTCACACCTTTGCCTTTGTTCTTCTTCTTTGAGTTTCCGCTTTTACTCTTGCTCATGTCTGACTGGCCTAGCTCGGAATGCCAGGCCTCATTGACCATGGCAAGTCTTTTAGGAGGGGCAATTGATTGCGCAGGCTGACTTGTCACCTCTGTGGTATGATCTTGTGCTTGAATAACTTGCTTAAGGTGAGCAGTACTGTCCTCAGTCTCCTCATCATTCAGAGCTGGCTCAAAAGGCTGTGCAGTCCTCTTCATGCTCCTGGCCAACATTTTTCATCATCTGATTTGATTCTTTTACAGCTTCTCTCATCTGATTGGCCTAACACTGGAATCCGGTCCTCATTCATTCTATTAGGAGTAGGAGGTTGCAGCAGGTTCACCTCCTTCGGACCCTCTGCAATATGGGCTTTGATTTTTTTATATGACTGGCTTCTGATGTTCAATGGTAGCTGCACCCTCCTCAGCATTTGGATTGGAGTCAGTAGGCTGTGCAATTCACTTGTCTTCATGTTCTTGACCCTCGGAATTTTCATGATCCATTTCTGCGTCTCTATCATTCACCAGCAGTGCGAAGGCATTTCTGGTACTGAGTGGGCACGTTGCAGGCACTTGAGTGTCAATCACCCTCTCTTCATCCAAGATAGCATCAATGGCAGTTCCACAAGCAGCTTTTTCATCATTTAATTAAAAAAATGAGATCAAAAAATGAGAAAGAAGAGCAAATAAAAGAAAGCAGGTCTTGATGCCGACTATGTTGACTTCACTCTTTAAGATGGTGTTCCGCGGAAGGGGGTTTCCTTGTCAGTTCATAACCATTTCTCGTACAGGGGGCTACTTGGGCCTTAGATCCGGTCCGACCGCATCTGGTGCTATCGTATATATAGTTGATCACGGCTGCATTTAGGAGTGATCTTTCCCTCTTCTTAAAGCCGGTGGTGATCTCACTTTCGAAAGGGAGTCTCGACGCGGCGGCAAAGACTTGGGGAGCTCCTTGGGCATAACATCTTGGAACTCCTCAATAACTTGAAGTATAGACTCAGGGATAGGGCCCTGATCAGCATCATTGGGGCTCTCTCTTAGTGTGGCTACATAGGTGGGCTCGCCTCGTCTCACACCCTTCTTGAGTTGTAGGGCGGAGAGGTCGTCACTCCCCTCTTTCGGGTCTTACTTCACACTAACCAAATCGTGAAATGAGAAATGGAACAGGCTTAGCGCCCTTTGGTAGCCTTCCTGTGAAGCGGAGGCGAGCTCTTCACTTGATAGAAGAGCGAGGCATAGCGTCGTCAATGGTGCGAGGTCGATCCTAACTCCCACATACATCTCCCTCCTTGCTTCTTACAGTGCCATCAGAAACCTGCCCTCACTAATGAGAAAGATGAGTTGAGCTCTATTATAGGCAAACACCTATGAGACCAATCCAAAGCCGTTTTCGTGAATAGACGGAGGGCTCTGTTTCCAAAATCTTTTAGCAAGGGCGGTGGGAGGGTCTTCAAGCTAAAATGGGACTTGTTGCTTGTGCAATCCCTTAGGGCGCTTGAAGGTGTCTGAGCAGCTGTAGCATCTCTAGCAGCTCGGCTTGCAGTTGGGTTAGCTCAGGCAGCAGCAGCCTTTCTTTTTCATCTGCAGATCGAACCACCATGGGAAGGTGAGTGCATGCCAACGCCTTTACCTAAGGGACGTCTCTCCCACAAAGACTTGCTGCTCGAAACGTCTAATCAGTCAGTCTTTATCCCGAAGAAGCGGTTTCGATCCGACAAGTCCGCCCGCATTGATTCTCTATCTTTTTAGAGGGCAGCTCTCTGAGTTGGGGTAGCTAGCCTTAGGCGGCTATTGGCTGACGCACTAGTCGCTTCTTCCTTGCTTGATGGTCTATCGCCTTCTGCTTGAAGACAAGACTAGTGGAACCAGTTGCCTAAAGCTCTAGTCGGGCTGATGAAAAACGGAAGCTGGCGAGAATGCGGATCCTCGCTCAAAGGCCCGAAATCGAGCGTTTAACGCACGAGAAGCTGGTTTAGCTACAGGTCTCTCTCTTATCTTATAGGGTGCTCTCTTTTTTTTCTCATAGCGGGAAGGCGAGCAATACAAGAACCATCGGCACACCGCCTGGTATCAAACATAAAGAAGTAGCGATTCCTTTCTTGACTTTCAGAGCGGCAAACAAGAGAGATATTCTATGCAATTCACAGTTGCTACTGCGCATTACTCACGACGTGGATGAGAACCACAACTGTCCCCAACTAGTGGATCGCGGGCTTTTCGGCTTGAAGTTTTGTAATCAATGAAGTCCTGTCATGAAAAGAGGAAGTCTAACCTAATACAGAGACTTGTTGCGCACTTATTGAGTCGCTGCTCAAATTGGTTGTGTGTGGTGTGTGACCATCAAAACGATCGTTCTAGGCGCATTTTGATTTAGAATTCGAACGTTTTTTTCTCCTCCGGTTTACTTGAATTATTGGACTTTTCTTTCCGTTTCAGTCTTGATTGGTGTCCGGCTTGGGTTCGGGTTTGTCTGCTTTGGTGAAGGTTCGCAATCCTTCTGTTATTCTTTGTTTGTGGTTCTATGTGAAATCGTTAACCTCTTTCCGTCTATGCCTCCGATTCCTTTTCTTTTTTGCGAAAGGTGTTGATATATATTCAATATAATAATATCTAGTTTCAGACGATGGCAACATGATGAAGTAGATTCTCCAGTGAATATCCTCCTCCATTGGAACAGTTCGCCTGCCATCACACATGAAGTAGCTTTCGTGGCTCTTCCTCTTCACCTATGGATTCAACTGGCCTCATGACCCATTACAAACCATTGGACTTGGAACATGTTGTCACTGGCTACAATTGCTGGTTATCAAGTATCACTGAAACACAGCAGGCTGGGTCAAATTTCAGCCAGTGACATGTCTCATCCGACCGATGATCGGTCACACATTTGCTGATGCTGCATACTCCTATTTAGCCAGACCTGGTTTTGAGTACCTCTGCAACCCTACTGTGCTGACGCAAGTTCTTGTTCCCAAAATAAGAGAAAGAGGGAAGGTTTGCGTTTTCTCACCTCTATCAAATAACTGAAACCAACAGACCCGTTGAACCATTACTTGACGCAACTTCTCACTGAAACCCAACAGACCTTTTACCCTACCAGAATTGTCGCTGGATCTGGTTGAGTCTATGCATGCTTTTCTTAGGAAAGATGGAGGGTGCCATCACATGAGAAGGGATCGCGCTCAGAACTCATTTGATTAACACTGTCCTACCTGCAGTGGACAGCGTGTGAGCTTTCCAGCTAGCAAGCTTATTGAGTGATGGAACCTACCTATATTCCGCGGAATGAAACCTTCACGCTCCCAAGAACGTCACCACGGGTTGCTTCACGTCAATGCGTCTCCAAGGATCAAACTCCGAGTACCGACTATGAGAGCCGGCACTATGACGTCCACGCTTTGAGTCCTCCGGCAACTAGTGATGGAAGACCGGGATGAATGTGAGAGGGAGAAGAGAGATGTAGCATCATCTTACTCTATCACCAACCCCTGTTGCTTGCTTTGGGCTCATCCCGGTGCTTGGTCTCTTCGATATGCTCTTTCTTTATGAAAGATCTCTCAAACTGTTAAGCACTCGGATACAGGTAGACAGAGGAGTTAGAGGAAATGAAATTCGCTATGTGGAATTCCTTATCTATCAGTACGATTCCCGTCCTTTGTCTAAAAGGGTTTCCACTCTTGCAACAGTCGTAATCGGTCTTTCCTGTATTCAGGACTCGGGCTATATGCCCTCTTTTCGATAGTGAAAAATTTGATTGTCAAAATGCGAGAAAGTGCTCTATTTTAAGGCCTAGGAGTGAATTCCACTATAGAAAAGTCTAGAGCAGCGAATCCCTTATTCCTTCTTGTAAAAGGAAGAACCTCTATCGGTCATCTGGAAAGGGTCATCCCTTGCTTCTTCGATTGACTTGTATTCCGTATCCCCTTCCCGCAGATTAGGCCTTTCGCTTTGGTGCTATCCTTCCCTTTGACTCCGATCTCCTCTTTCCTGCTCAACAATCCGGTTTGGAGGGCGAATTCCGATTTCTCATCCACCGGGCAAGCAGGTTCCACGGGTTAGGAAGGTGGGTAAAGGTCTTGCAGAGCCTCGTCCATCAATCCCATTCCAACAATAAGGGAGAGCTCTGAATCTGTCCTTTATGCCACGAATCGCCTGTTAGAGAAAAAGATTGAAGTAAGGTCTTTCCCTCACCAGTCCCATTTCGGATTCTTTTGACTATTGGGAGAATACCTTTCCCGCGCATCCCTTGCCCTATTCTTATACTATTGATCTGACTCCAGAAATTCCTTTTTCTATTTCAGAAGGGTCACGCAGCCTATGCCTATTCTGTGCTGCTCTCTGATTCACTTCCTCACTCGGAGATAGCCTTTGAACCACTTGAAAACACACGCCTTTCTTGATTATTCTCTTATTCTTCTCTTAGCTTGCCTCACTCGACTCGAGATAGCCTATCACTCTCTAAGATACAATAGAAAGTGATTGAGAAGAAGCTGTGAGGCAATGCGCTGATGTCCTTCAGGCAAGTCTGCCGAGGAAGAAGGATCCAATCTACCATCCTTGCAGCTGAATGAATCCCCCTCATTCTAAAGAAAGGCAGTGGAAAAGGATCATTAGAGGAAAGGTAAAGAGACTGTTGCAAGGGCAATCCAGCAAGCGCTTAGGCAAGCTAGCAAGTTCGCTCTCCTATCGCTTTTCTCGAGTGATTTCGAATATCTGAAAAATTCGTTTTTCAAGCCAGCATGAAAGTAGTACAAGCACGCTAGGGCTATCTCTTTTTCTGAAGGGGCTGGGTTTTGATTGAAAGGGCTGAGCTAACGATCCAAGTTTCTTTCGATGGGATAGGAATAGAATACCCTGGAGAGATTTCCTTCTATATCTTTTCCTCCGGATGTCTTTATTTTGAAGGTAGGAGTTCGTGGAATGGAAGCTAGTGTTCCTGTGAGAAAGAAAGAGTATTTTGAGCCAGGCGAGTGCCCAGTACCCCTTTACCTTTGGGGAATCAAGAGAGTGCTCGTGCCTGGAGAATATGTCGGAAACCTTTTAGAATTCCTTTTTTTAGGCAGTTCTAACCAATGCCAATCCTAATCCAAGAGATTAGCCTTCCGCTTTACCTGGGTTTTGTCTTTGATTGGAAGTTGGAGTTGGATTTCATCTTTGTTCAGTTCCTTCTGTCTTCGAGGGAGTTGTTGAACTATTCCCAGTCAGTGATCCACTTTCTTGACTAAGGGCATCGCGCTCCAGTCCATCTACCTTCTCGAGTGCTACTTAGAAGGAGCGGGAAAGAGTACTAGAGCAAGTAGCGCATTCTTTTCCAGTTTTGGGTCTATCCGAGCCTGCCACTGATCTCCCTGCCAACCCAATGTTCATCTCTTTTTGAAGCCCTGAAGTCATTCGCCATCCCTTTTTCACTTATTTAACTGAATTGAATTTAGGAGCGAAATAAAGCGGCTTAAGGTAAGGGGGATAGATGGCCTGGACTATCTGTTTTCCTAAATACCAGTAATACCCTCGGGCCTACTCCTAAATAATAGGAGTGATTCCCCTCTCAAAATAGAATATGCATTACCTCATTACCTATTGACCCTATAGAATAGGCATGCTCCATTGAAAATCAATCTGTGCTTATTGTTTTAGATAGAAATACTTCTATCTTGTCCTTTTTGTTTGATTTGACTTTGCTGTCGGTCCTAATTCTAAACTCTTGTCTAAGACAGTATCAAGTTAGCCTTTCGCAGTCCCTGGCTCTTAGCTCTTACGAAAAAGTAGAAGTATTTTGCTCCCTTGTAGAAGCCTTTCAAGCTCTCTCTTTGAAAGCGAGTTAGAAAAGTCAATCTCGTAAGCCAACAGAACAGCTAGGGCGGCAGGCTAGATCAAGAGTAAAGGGTCAAGCACAAAGGGAAGAAAGCCAATAGAAATTTTCCTTTTAGGCAATCAAAGAGAAAAGGTCAATCCGGGATAGCAGCTGAAAGAAAGGAGAATAGGTTCCGCTCTAGGGAGAGCTAGAAAGTCTATCAGTTTCTTTTCATTAGTCCCTTAGGCAATCAGGTAAACTAAAAAAGGGGCAAAATTTGATTTACGCCAGTGAAAGGGTAAACCCCTGTCCTTGTCAGTGCAGTAGCTAACTCAAGCCCATGGAGTAAGGGTTTCACACTCCTTCTTTTCAGAAAAAAGATCCATAGCTTTGTTCTTTCAGCACTAGGATAGTCAGACAGAAGTCAAGCCCTAAGTCTAAAACGTATCCTAATTCCACAGTGAATATGACATAGCAAATGCCCTTGGAAGGGGTTTTATACCTCACTATTTTGCTTTCCGGGCCCGGGGATAAGCTTTTAGCGAACTAGCCCTTCTCTCTACCTGCCTTTCTTTTTCTTTTAGGAATTTTCATTCTTCGTCAGGGCTTTGACGACCAGTGGGACTACTTCACTAGGCTTGGAAGGAAGACTCATTTTCATGAAAAAATGTGGATACGAAAGCCCGGTTGCCTTCTCTATTCCTGCAGGTCCAGCAAAGGCTGGACGTACGGAACCCTTCTTTTTTATGACCTTTCTTCCCTGCGTTCATTGAAGCAGGTATGGATATAGAGTCGAAAGAATCAGCATGGAAAGCGGAAAACGAACTGTCAGAAGTGCTGCAGAAGATGCCGAAATCAGGGCCTTTCCTCGAAGTGAGGCTTGAACCAGTGATTTTCTACCAAGCAACTAGTAGAACCTACAACCAGAGCAGCACGGTATGCTACGAGAGTAGCCGTCCAGTCAGCGAGTGGTCAAGTTCCGAAAACTGCTGTGATCAACCATAGAACTAGAGTTCACTAGTCCGAGTAGCAAAGGGTGGTTCTCAAGTCATGTACCCGTCAGAGGTTGACAATCGTTAGATCACACTTCGCCCAGATCGAAATTGGCCTCTCAAAGTCTTCTTCTGACGAGAGAGAGAATTCTTACCTTTTAAAGCGAAAGGGTCAAAAAGATCATGCAATGGATTTCGATTGTCTCTCCTGAATGGAACGAAGGCTGGGATCACAAAAAAGGTATGGTCAAAGCCAAAGAGGTCTTTCTCCTCCCATCCTATCGCAGTTTTCCTCCAAACTGTCTGTAGGGCTTGGGCCTGTACAACCACGTCAATATGAAAGCATCCTTTGCTGATTAATTAATTGGAGTTACACGTGTAAGCTGCGGCTTCAAAGTCAGGCCGTAGCCTGTCTTGGTAAAGTTACTTAGTCTTATCCGAAAGTGGCGGAAGGCAAGGCATGTTTTAATCACTTTCGTCTAAAAGCCGACCGAAGCCGGAAGTCGAAGGGCGAAGACAAAAAAAAGCTACAAAGGCAGGGCAAGATGGAAGGCCGGGAGAATAGCGTGGACACGCCACGATATCCGTAGTGCGGCAGCACCTAATAGGCTCATAAAGTAAGCGGCTGCAATTGAAATGACGCGTACTTGTACTTAACAGCTCAACAATCTCCTCTTCTTCATCAATCAGGTCAGTAAGAATCTTTTCCAGAAAGACGAAAAGAAGACTAACCTTACCGTGCGGACTGAAACAAGGCCAACCCTCATTCTCCAATGGGTTGGATTCAAAGGGAGGGACCATTTGGCCTTTAAGCAGAAGGAATCGTCCCACAGCCTTGAGTTTTTGAATGAGGGGCCTGGATTCACATCGTATTCATTACAGAAGATCCATATGGTTCACCAACTTACTCCTGATCGGATTCTAGAGATGACCTTTCCATAGACCTTACGAATACTTTTCAAACCCTTAAGTAGACAATAAAACTCCCTCCTGACTGATAAGGAATCTCCCCTTCCTGGTTCAAGAGGGTAGGTACCCTTACCGTACTGTTGGAAAGGTCTAGTCGGATCTACTTCCGCTTTAGAATTGCTCCTAACGAAATCTTTCTATCCCGCACTCCAATACTGGCACTAGCTGCTCTGGAGCGAACTCGGGCTTGAACTGATATTTGCGCATGAGCTGAAAGAGTCTTTTTCTTTTTTTTTTTCACTTTCCATTACTTGTGAAAGTCTCCCTTGAGCTTGGACAGTTGGGCAAGCCGAACCCAGTAGAAGTTTCAGCTATTGATCCAGTTGCCACCTCTTCACCATGTTTGGATGACACCGGTTCTTTCGAAGCAGATTAGGGCATTGATGGATCGTCTCACTTGCCTGCGAACATAGCGAAAAACGATTCAAATTGAGCTGAGGGAGCGGAGTGAATGAAAGCCTATCTTCTATGGGACAGCTATTTCCGTACCGGGAAGCAGTTAAGGTCTCAAAGTGCGGCACTAATCAATCTCGTCAGCAAAGCTAGTCTGGACTCTCAGAAAAGGATCTGTTGGTCTGAATAATATGTACGCGGACGGGATTCCTCCCTTTTTGCCTTTATAGAGAAGCGGGGTGACAAGATTTGAGAGATGCCAATAATCCACTTTGGTCAAGGCATATTACTCTCAAGCTCCCTACCGCAGGCCAAGAGATCTTCTTCCAGATTTACAAGCCATCTCAACAGGAGCAAGCTAGGTCTTTTTAGACCTAGCTTGGTCGGAAGTTTGCTACTACCTCAAAAACAATCCAAAAGAAGATTTCTGGACGGTTCCCCACCTAATGCTATCTTTGATTGACCGGGTTTACAATTGGTTGGTGCTGCCTTTCCTAACCTTGCTCTAACCACAGCTTTTGGTTCAATATTTATCTCCTCGTATCTGGCAACTCGGCTTCTAGTGGATCTGCATCTCCCTCCATGGTATCAATCACTTTGTAAACTGGCTATAGGACTTGAGGATATGTATGCATATGGATTTGGAGGATTTTCAATTGGATATTCAAGACGGACTGGAAAACTGGATCTATCCGCGAGTATAGATTTTGATCTAGAAGTAGATATTGAAATATGATCTGATAAAGCTGGGACTGCGACTGGATCATTTACTGGGTCAATAACTGCTACTTCAACGGGCTATCGATCTGGAACTTGAATTGTTTGCTTATGGATAAACGAGCTCTAAAACCAACATTGGCTCCGCTTACTTGGATCTATGGATAACCCAGGCAGACCCGTCATGCTATTTTATTTCATATAAAAGTAAACCCTTAAGAGTAGCCTCGTCCATGCGTCTATCTATCTAAATATGCTGAATCTTCTCCTAGCACTGAACTCCCACCTGCATCTTCCATTCCATTGCTGGTACCCCCTAGATCGAGACTGCTACTGTAGTAAGGAGTGGGCTTAGAGCCGGCAAGCAAAGTAAGGCAAAGGATTTTCATTTTCTTAGAAATTCTTTTTTTTATAAGTCATCATGACCATGCCAATGTCGATCAGTTGGTATTTTTGCATTTTAGAGTGAATTTGCATACGATTCCGATAGTAAAGTTCTTATACATCCCTTTGCCTTGCCTAGACCGGGGGAAAACAAGGTCCTTTCTCGCCTCCTTCTCTTGTCGTCGGACGAGCCAGCAGTGAAGTTCCCTTCGCTCCACTAGCCTTGATTGGCGGGGAGGAGCATCAACTCTCTTAAAGGTGGGTGGGTCGGTCTAGGGAGAAGGAGTAGGGAAAGAAGACTGGTTAGCAGTAGGGCCTTGGTTCGTTCTTTGGTTATTTACCGTAACCGACCCAATCTACAGAAGCTGTTACGGAATTGAGATAGACTGGGAGTTCGAGGATCAGACCTTCGTCCCATCCAGAACTCGATCTACGGCAGAATCCCAACCGTCCATAGGCACTTAAGGCAAGGGCCGTGATCGACAGAAGGTCGTTAAGCACCTCTACCTGCTGCCTTTGGGACTAAATTCCGCAACCCGGGGGCCTGAAAGTAGCATCAGACGTACCACACCTACTTCCGCCCACCTTCCCTTCGTTCCTTAGGTTTTGAACAGCTGCTTACCGGCCCGCAGCTCTAGCTCCCGCTCTTGCAAAGAAGAGGATCTGGAAGAGACCAGAGGCGGGATTTGATCCGATGATGGCCATAGACGACTGGCAGTCTTATTTGCTTTTGAGAATGGGTTAGGACTTGGGATTGGGTAAGTGTTTTGCTCAGGACCTGTGGCACTCGGATTGGAAGGTCGGTTGTTGGATCGTACTTCACTTCCCGTACTTTCTAGGGCGCGTACTCGTACTTCAAAGGTTGGAGAGAATGAATCACCTGTGTTTGGGAGACCAGTCAAAATCCCCATCCCCGTCAGTCAGTTGAAGAAATGAATCCGCTTGACTTGACTTGACTGGAATAGCCTTCCCTTGTATCACACACCTGCCTCAGTTCAGCTTCAGGGACAAATCAGTGATAGTCGGAATACGTTCAGTGCGATAGCGGAACTGAGCTCTGAACTTCTCCATGAGGTCATTGAAAGGTCGCTAAGGCCCATCGAGCGTCAGAGGCAAGGCAGTTTCGTATGAGACTTGACTTCCTTAGTGGAAATGTACTGAATGAATTCCTTCTTCATTAATATAGGTCAACAAAAGATCACAACCCTCTCCTCTTTTCTTTCTCCGCTCCGGCACCTAAGAATGTACATTTGCTTATTCGACTTTGCAGATTGATCGACTTCCCTACCTTCGATTGAATCCGAAGAAAGACTTCCATCTTGCAGTTGATGAGAGTTGATAGGCAATCGAGTTGTGAAAGACGGATTTGAAAAGAAGTCGGTTGAATCTGGTTGAAATGCAAGCGGTTGGGGCAATGAATCTGGTTGAAGTGGGTAGGCAGGCATCGGTTCGCATAACAATGGAAGGGGACCACTTCGGTTGTAGGAAATGAATCTGCTTGTTAGTCTATAGGTTCGATAACCTTATTTCACCCTTCATTTTACCAAACCAGCAGGGCGAAGGGTGGTGTCAAAGGGCGAGTTCCTGTCTTTTGTCTTGCTATCATTGGAGAAAAACTCTCCCGCGACAAGGCAGTCCAGCTGCTTTCTTTATCTCGCTTGCCGCGTGAGGCTTCGCGGGTTCGTTTTGAACTTAATTTGACTCAAAGAAAAAAAAGCAGGAATTCCGTTGATCATGGTTTGAGCTTGGAAGCAACCTGCTCTCTGATCTCGATAGGCGAGAACAGACTGCTATTGGCTGCTTCGCCTATCTATTAGTTGTTGTATGGCCGGCTTGGAGACTGAAGACGATCTCTATCCAGGCTTCATTCATTCGTTTGGCCTCTCGCATTGAGATCAATCACCACACCACCTCTATCATACATACGACATTACACGAGGCGAGAGTGCATGGTCAACACAGACCTACAGCGCCTACGTTCCGCTTGCAGCCAATACAACCACAACCGTTCTTGCACGATATTAAACAAGCGAAGCTACTGTGCCAAATTCACATCAGAAATCGCCAACATGAACAAAAGAGTCGAATTTCGTATAGAAAGAAAACGAATTCGATTCTCTCTGTCTCGGAGCTGAGGTATATGAAGAATTTTTTGGTCCCTTTCGTCCAGTGGTTAGGACATCGTCTTTTCATGTCGAAGACACGGGTTCGATTCCCGTAAGGGATAGGTACTTATTCCCGGCCGGCGGTATCATTGCTGAGTGATCGCTCGCTATCTGGCTGGAAAGGGTGGTCCGGAAGCTTCTTCTCTCCCAGCAAGCAAGACGAGATGAGATCACCACTTCTCAGTAATGAATTCTTCGCAAGCGCGTCTTATTCAATTCAATTATTCTCGAACCTCCGACAGAAAGAATTTCCATGCATGCCTTCTGTCTCGCCTCCCCTCAGCCACACATCTCTTTCGTTCGCCTCCCATTTTCTTTTTCTCTCCCTCTCCTCAGTAGATTGATGGAGATGGCTTTTGTGCCGGTCAATCTGTATATCCTATTCTTCTGGCTTTTGTTGGATCAAAGATCGGCTCCGTCCTTTCTCCTCTGCCCTGGTTCATGCATTCTTACTTCCACTTACGTGGAATCGACGTTCCAAGGCCGTCAAGAAGGCGCTTGCAGTTGTTTTTCATTTCACATCGAATTTTCATTTCATGTTGTTCTTCCTGATTTCCATTTTTGTGGTCGGAGGATCAATTCAGTCTATCGTTCGCAGCCTTCATTCCTGCCTGCTCGCTTCCACACAGGCCTTGCATTCTGCACGCTTGCCCTTCCATCTCCCCTTCTTTAATGGCGGAGGGCGAACCCTGCTCCCGCTTAGATAGAAGAGGAGCCCTGCCAGAACTAGAACAGGCTTGTAAGAACTAGGGGGGCGCCAATTTGCTCGCTTATACAAGAACTGCCACAAATCAAGTCAACTACGCCCTGCCCTATATATTAGGTTTAGGGAGCTTGGTCGTCCATAGGAAGGACGAGCAGGTCTTCCCCATCTTTACCAAAGGCAAACAGCCCCAATGTTATTCAGCCTGGGGAGCCTGCATGACAAGAGCAGGCAGCAGGCATGGTGCATGGGACCAACACTTCCTTTTCTCGCCACGCCAGCCATTTCATTCAATCAATCATATGTTCTATTCCGGGACACTGGCATTCATGACTTTTTTCTTTCGTATGTTGACGCTGGGGACTTTCTGAACCGGCTTATTAGGCTGCTTACAACTCTAACGTATACGCTTTGCTACGCTTACTCACTTTCTTTCAAGACAAAAAGGATAGCGCGCTTCTTACACCACTACTTCTAAGATAAGAGACCACTCTTCTACTTTGAAAGCGCTACAGCTAACCCCGCTTGCTTGGTACCAAGTGGTTGGTTGGCAAAGAAAAGAAGTTGAAGCATGCTGCCGCTTTTTTTTTCAACTGGGAATAAGGGCCGGCATAGAAGTCTCTTGCACGCAAGGAGATGCTGCTGCTGGATGTCATGGTTCCGGGGCGCCATGATCCTTCTATCTGGAACAATCGAGGGCACTGACTGACTGCATCAATCATCGCGGCTTGGGCTATTAATTGCCGCCAATAGCGCTTCGCTTGCATGCAAGGCGGCAACGCCAGGTAGACGCGCGCGGGCGAAGGAGATGCATTTTGAGTACTGGTGGTACTGGACAAGCTGACGGGGAATAATCTCTTTCTTCTTTCTTTGCAAATAGATAATGATACCATTTCCTATCAACAATAACCTCTTTGATTCAAGTAGTTCAAGTAGTGATTCTAGTGCCAATTCTGACAGTACTAACTCAGAAAATAGAAATCCATTTGCGCAATCAACATCGACAACAAGCATTTCGGATTCTAAAAAATATCCCTCTAGTAGTAGTACTGACAATACTACTATAAGTTATAAGTAGTTATTTTTATAGTCTATCTAGTGCAGCAGACACAACCATAAGACCATTTCTATCTTCTAATAGATCCTCGGGCTCCGAGCAGAATGATGGGATTTTGGAAGATCATCCGGGTTAAGACCCGGACAGTGAACTTGTAGTCGAGCTGCAGTGCGCAATAAAAGAGAAATTGGATGCAGTAATTGAGAGTGAGGGACATCATTCTTTGTTTCCGGATGAGAGCGATCGGATTGCTGCAGCCGATCGATTACATAGCGAAAGCGCCAACATTTTCTGAAAGAAATTTGGAATGATTTAGTCCGCCGTGGAGCTGACGGGCAAGCCTATCAAGATGCCCTTAAACTAATGGGTATTACGCCGCCGCCTTCCAGCCCACTTGAGCAATATGAATTCCTCTTTTTTCTTCCTATGAAGATAGGAGACTATTATTTCTCATTCACAAATCCATCTTTGTTTATGCTACTAACTCTCGGTTTGGTCCTACTTCTTCTTTATTTTGTTACGAAAAAGGGCAGGGATTGAAAAACTGGGCTTCGATCCTCCGCTTAGCAAGGCAAGAGTGTTTACTAAGTTGGATCTCCGATCGGGGTACTGGCAAGTCAGGATTGCAGAGGGGGATGAATCAAAGACGACTTGTGTCACGAGGTATGAAGCTTATGAGTTCCTTGTCATGCCGTTTGGCTTGACCAACGCGCCAGTAACCTTTTGTACGCTAATGAATCAGGTAGTCCGAGACTATCTGGATAATTTCGTTGTGGTGTATCTCGACGATATTGTCATTTACAGCTCTAGTTTGGAAGAGCATTCAGTGCATTTGAGAAAGGTGTTTACCAGGTTGCGGGATCTATGTCGTCGAAATGCTCTTTTGCTCAAACGAAGATTAAGTTATTGGGGCATGTCATAGAGCATGGTCGGATTAGAATGGATCCGGCAAAAGTGCAAGCAATTCAGGAGTGGCAGCCGCCAACCAACATCGGAAAGGGAGAGGATGAATTCGGCGAGTGTAGTAGCAAAAACTGACGACGCCAATGACGACTCTTTTGTATCGCGCGCTGAGTATACACGTGATAACCGGCACCCCTTGGTCTAGTCTATAAGCAACTAAAAGACAAAACAATCAATCTTTAGTGACGGTTACAAGAATGGCGGGGATACAATAGGGTTTACTAATGATCTTCACATCCGAACTGAGACTGGACTACAGTCCACCCTCACTCCAGACACAAAGAATCGCTTAGCAAACTCTAAGGTCTTAGAGACTCAATCTTTCTCTAAGTAAATCTTAACATTACACTTGTCCATTTCGGTACTCACTTGCAACCAAACGATCCCCAATGACGATATCGTCACCGAGGATCACATAGTCAGTGAACCTACGTCCTGGGTACACTTGCTCGGCGCAAATCCATAGCAAATAGGATGTGCAAGGGGAGGCCAAGAACTAAGGAAACCCAAGACCTGTTAAAAAAAAAAAGAGACAAGGGTCCTTTCCAGATCTAGAAGGATCACGGAAATGATTTGTTATCAAAGCCGCGACCAGCCAAAAGTAAGAAAGAACACGACCAAAGAGAACGGATACCATACTTCCCAGAATCATAGCTTGGAAGGAAGCGAAAGCAGGCGAATAATCCGCGCCCCATCTTTTTATTGGTAGATCCGACGAAGTAGGGGTGGAAGGGGAGTAGGAAGATTTTCTAAATAGATATCTGGAGGCCCAGATGGTGAATAAAGAAAATCTATGCATGCGGGGGAGAAGAATGATATGATAATGACCGGTAGGAATATTCATCAAAGTTCCATCCCTTCCTTTATCCGCTTTCTCCTCCACTAAAAATTGCTGATAGCTGCTGCTATAGCCGATTCAGTCCCAGTTAAGCCATCCAGGATCGAGTGCCCTATCAATTCTTTCATAGATTAATCAACATAGCGCATTTCTTTTTGTTTATACAAGGCTCGTTTGGTTGCTCGAGGGTACACTCAGCAGCAATATGGCATTGATTATGATGAGACTTTTGCACCAGTCGCCAAGATGACAACTGTTCGCACTTTGACCGCGTCCTCGCTATGTACCGGAAATCCCTTCTCAATCATGATGACGAATTGTGGTTGGGACGTGGATCTCCACTTAATCCCTATCTCCGAGGTGAGTTAATAGCTTTCCTTCGTAAAGAGATGGCCCCTAAGGAGTTAACTATCATAGCGGACGATGTGTTCCGGA
>Ga0213881_10000401_pt1 | contig 29465 bp, 26 predicted proteins | sample BarmaccoBMER_R08_FD_160104 | JGI IMG/M metagenome (GOLD analysis project Ga0213881, IMG submission 160104) | Barbacenia macrantha exposed rock microbial communities from rupestrian grasslands, the National Park of Serra do Cipo, Brazil - ER_R08 ...
CCTCACCTCGCGGCGACGCAGTTGCCTTCGGCTACGTATGTCGTGACCCCACACGACGCGGACTCTCACCACGCCGACAGAGCGACATCACAGACGCACTCATGCCCGCGAAAGCGGGCATCCAGTATCCACCGCCGGTGCAGGAAGCGCGAGGGCGCTGATTACTGGATCGCCCGCTTGCGCGGGCGATGACGAGCGGAGGGGGTTGCAGTGTCGCGCGCACAGCGGCAGTGTGCGGGCAATAACGTTGCGTCCGGGGAGGAAGTCGCATGCCGACCAACCGCAAGCGCGTCGTCGTGCCCACCAGCATGGGGGCGGGCGGGTTCGAGGTGCTCAAAACCCGCGACGACGTCGAGGTCGTGCCGTTCGCGGCCACGATTTCCTCGCCCGACTTCAACGCGCTGCTCAAGGCGGACGGCGAGGTGCATGGTGCGATCCTCGGGCTCACCCGCTTCGGCGATACCGAGGCGAAGAACGCCAAGGGCCTGCAGGTGGTTTCTCGTATTGGTGTCGGCTACGACACCGTCGATGTGCCGGCGCTCACCCGTCACAAGGTGCCGCTGATGATCGCCGGCACGGCGAACTCGCCGTCGGTTGCCGAGCAGGCGATGCATTTCATGTTCGCGCTCGCCAAGCGCGGCGCCGAGCTTAACGCGATGGTCAGGGCCAACCGCTGGGGCGACCGTTTCAACAGCCTGCCGATGGACCTGATCGGCAAGACGCTCATCATCGTCGGCTTCGGCCGCATCGGTACGCGCGTCGCCAAGCGCACCCTCGCCATGGAAATGAACGTGCTGGTGTACGATCCCTATGTAAAGTCCGAGGCGATCCGCGCCGCCGGCTGCGAGCCGGTCAGCGACCTCGACGCCGCGCTGCCGCGCGCCGACTTCGTCACCATCCACTGCCCGAAGACCGACGAGACCGTCGGCATGTTCGACGCGGCACGGCTGAAGCGCATGAAGCCGACCGCCTATCTCATCAACACCGCGCGCGGCGGCATCGTCGATGAGAAGGATCTGCACGCGGCGCTCACGGCGGGCGTGATCGCGGCCGCCGGCATCGACGTTTACGACCGCGAGCCGCCCGATCCCGACAATCCGCTGCTCAAGCTCGACAACGTCATCACCGCGCCGCACATGGCCGGCGTCACGCGCGAGTCGGTCGACCGCATGGCGGTGCAGGCGGTGAAAAACGTGCTCAGCGTGTTCGACGGCGCGCCGATCACGGAGAACGTCGTGAACCCGGAGGTTTTGTAGCAATCTCCGACTCGTCATGCCCCGCGAAAGCGGGGCATCCAGTAACCACCGGCGGTGCTTTGTTTGAACGGTCTGTGTTTACTGGATCGCCCGCTTTCGCGGGCGATGACGACCGAGAGAAATTCGAAACTGAGTGAGGAAACACATCCATGCGACCCAACAATCTGCGCCACATCTTCAGCAACGGCGGCACCGCGCTCAACGGCTGGCTGGCGATCGCCAACACCTATTCGGCCGAGCTGATGGCGCACCAGGGCTTCGACAGCGTCACCATCGACTTGCAGCACGGGCCGGTCGATTTCGGCGCCGCGGTCGGCATGCTCACGGCGATCTCGACCACGCCGGCGGTGCCGATGGTGCGCGTGCCGCACAACGAGCCGATCCTCACCTTGAAGCTGCTCGACGCCGGCGCCTACGGCGTGATCTGCCCGATGATCAACTCGCGCGCCGAGGCCGAGGCGCTCGTCACCTGGTGCCGCTATCCGCCGCGCGGCGGCCGCAGCATGGGGCCGAACCGCGCCGTGCTCTACGGCGGCGCCGATTATTGGGCGCACGCCAACCAGGAGGTGCTGCTGTTTGCGATGATCGAGACGCGACAGGCGGTGCAGAATCTCGACGACATCGTCTCGGTCGACGGCCTCGACGGGGTCTACGTCGGCCCCTCCGACCTCGGCATGAGCATGGGCAAGACGCCGCCCACGCTGGACCCGCAGGACGCGGAGATGCTCAAAACCATCAAACAAATCTGCGACGTCACGCGCAAGCACGGCAAGATCGCCGGCGTGCATACCGACGGGTCGAAGACCGCGGTGCGCCGCTTCGGCGAGGGCTACCACTTCTGCACTTTGCTCAACGACGCGCGGCTGATGGCCAATGCCGCTTCCGCCGCCGTGCGCGAAGCGCGCGGCCAGGTCCCGCAGGTCGCCGCGAAGACGTATTAACGCCGGCTGTCATTCCGGGACGCCGCGAAGCGGCGGGCCCGGAACCCATGAACACCGGCGGAGCTATTTTGCACGGTCCGTGTTCATGGGTTCCGGGCTCCGGCCTTCGGCCGGCCCCGGAATGACACCTTCACTGCGCAACTCCCTCGTATAGATCGGCCCAATTCGGGTTCGACTCCTCGATCAATCGAATCTTCCAGTCACGCCGCCACTTCTTCAGCTTTTTCTCGCGCTCGATAGCCGAGAGAATCTCGTCGTGAATTTCAAACCAGACGAGTCGGTCGACATTGTAGCGTTTGGTGAAGCCGGGCGCGGCCTTTGTCTTGTGCTCGTATACGCGGCGAACGAGATTGTTTGTGACGCCCAAGTAGAGCGTCCCATATCTGCGGCTGGCGAGAAGATAAACGTAGTACGCCAAGGTCATCTCCACCTGTCATTCCGGGACGCCGCGAAGCGGCGGGCCCGGAACCCATGAACACAGGCCGAGCAAATCTTGCAGATCCGTGTTCATGGGTTCCGGGCTCCCTCGCTTCGCTCGGGCCCCGGAATGACACCGAGTTTATCTCCCCTCCATCAGCTTCGCGTACCCGCGATTATGCGTCGGCGAGATCACCACCTCGTTGATGCACACGTGCGGCGGCTGGCGCGCGATGAAGGCGATCAGCTCGCCCATGTCCTCCGATTGCAGCATGCGCGCGATGTCCTCCGGCTTCTCGGGCGGGTCGCGGTATTGCAGGATCGGCGTCGCCACCTCGCCCGGGCACAGCACGCTCGAGCGGATGCCGTTGCGCCCTTCCTCCAGATTGATCGAATGGCTCATGGCGACGACGCCGTGCTTCGCCGCCATGTAGGCGGGCCCAGAGATCGGCCCGATGAAGCGCCCGGCCCACGACGAGGTGTGGATCATCACGCCGCCCGTCGCGCGCATGAGCGGCAGCGCCGCCTGGACCACCAGGAACGCGCCGGTGAGGTTCGCGCCGATTATTTTTTGGATCGCATCGGGCTGCAGGTTCCGCCACCGCCGCTCCGGCACGTTGAGCCCGGCGTTGTTGACGAGCACGTCGAGCCGGCCGAACGCCGCGCCGATCGCGTCGGCCGCGCGCCGCACCGCCTTGGCGTCCGCCACGTCCGCCGGCTCGACCTGCGCCTTGCCGCCGGCGGCCGCGACTTTGGCCGCGACGCTCTCGAGCGGTTCCCGCCGGCGGCCGGTGAGCACCACCGTCATGCCGTCGCGTGCGAGCGCCAGCGCGCCCGCCTCGCCGATGCCGGTCCCCGCGCCCGTCACCCAGGCGACGCCTCCCTTGCGATTTGTCACATCATGCTCCCGGAATGTACTCTGCCTCGTCATGCCCCGCGAAAGCGGGGCATCCAGTAAACACCGGCCGTCGTTTTTTGAAAGGTCTGTGATTACTGGATCGCCCGCTTGCGCGGGCGATGACGACCCGGAATCTGATTACTGATCCCTGATTACTGATTACTGATTACTGATTCCCCCACACCTCCCGCGCCACCTCGACGATCATGGCGAGCTTCGCCCACTGCTCGTCCTCGGCCAGCGTGTTGCCTTCCTCGGTCGAGGCGAAGCCGCATTGCGGCGACAGGCACAGCCGGTCGATGTCGGTGTATTTGGCCGCTTCCTCGATGCGCCGCTTGATCGTGTGCTTGGTTTCCAGCGTCCCGGTCTTGGTGGTGACGAGCCCGAGCACCGCCTTGCCGCCCTTGGGCAGCAGCCGCAGCGGCTCGAAGCCACCGGCGCGCTCGCTGTCGTATTCCATGAAATAGCCGTCGACGTTGATCTTATCGAACAGCACCTCGGCGACCGGCGCGTAGCCGCCCGCGCCCATGAAGGTCGAGCGATAGTTGCCGCGGCACATATGCATGGTCACGGTCATCTCAGGCGGCGCGTCGGCGACCGCCGCGTTGATGAGATCGGCGTAAAGCTCGGCGAGCTTCTGCGGATCGTCGCCCTGCGCCTGCTGCTTCGCCCGGTAGGCCTCGTCGCACAGCATGACGATGAACACGTCGTCGAGCTGGAGATAGCGGCAGCCGGCGTCGGCGAACGCACGCACCGCCTTGGCGTAGGCCGCGCCGAGGTCGGCGAAGAAATCGTCGAGGCGCGGATAGACCGCTTCGCTGATCGGGCCGCGGCCGAGCCGGCCGTACATGGCGGAGGGCGCGGGCAGGGTCATCTTGGCGGTTTGTTTGGTGCGCGCCTGCACGAACTTGAAATGGTCGAGCATGGGGTGGCCGGCGAAGTCGAGCTTGCCGGTCACGCGTACGCCCTCGGCGCGGGTGGTCACGCCGGCGAACGCGATGCCAGAGTCCATGGCGTAGCGCTCGGTCCCGGCGAGCCCCCACAGGAAATCGAGGTGCCACCACGAGCGGCGGAACTCGCCGTCGGTGATCGACTTGAGCCCGACCTCCTCCTGCTTCTGGATGATGCGCGCAATCTCGCGGTCGGCGACCGCGGCGAGCGCCGCCGCGTCGATCTCGCCGCGGGCGAATTTGGCGCGCGCCTCTTTCAGAGCCGCCGGGCGCAGCAAGCTGCCGACGTGATCGGCGCGGAACGGCGGTCGGGCGGGCAAGGCGGGCATGGCGACTCCGTGTATGTCAACGCGTCGCTACTCTGTCGAGCAGCGTGATCAGCCCCTGCAGCAGCGCGGCCGGGCGCGGCGGGCAGCCGGGGATGTGCAGATCGACCGGCAGCACCTTATCGACGCCGCCGATCACCGCGTAGCTGCCCTCGAACACGCCGCAGCCGCAGCCGCAGTCGCCCACCGCCACCACCCATTTCGGCTCCGGCGCCGCCGCATAGGTGCGCTCGAGCGCGACCCTCATGTTGCGCGTCACGGGCCCGGTGACAAGCAGAACGTCGGCGTGGCGCGGCGAGGCGACGAAGCGCAGGCCGAAGCGCTCGACGTCGTAGACCGGATTGTTGAGCGCGTGGATCTCCAGTTCGCAGCCGTTGCACGAGCCAGCGTCGACCTCGCGGATCGAAAGCGAACGGCCGAACAATTTGCCGGCGCGCGCCTGCAAGGTGCGGCCGAGCTCCTCGAGCGCGTCCGCGCCAAGCCCCGGCGCCGCCGTGGTGGCAGGACCGGAGAAAAGGGATTTGAGCAGCAAAGTGCGCATTAGTTATTTGCTCGCATCTCGAAGCCAACGGCGAACCGAGGCACGGGCCGCGGGGTTCCCCTCCCACCGCGCCGATGGGCGCAGCGGGCCCCGCCATTCGCTGCGCGAATGGGGGGAGGGGAACCCCGCGGCCGGTGCGCAATAACCAGAGAGAATCTGCATTTCCGTTCCAGCTTTTTGATTACTGACTACTGATCACTGGTCACTGATCATGACCCGAATACGAGCAGTTGAAGGATTTGTTGCAGAGGGGGAAGTCGGCGACGATATTGCCTTCGATCGCCGCCTCGAGCAGCGGCCATTGGAACACCGAGGCGTCGCGTACGTGCGCGCGCTCGACCCGGCCGGCGGCCAAGCGCACCCAAACAAATACGTCGCCGCGGAACGCCTCGGCGACCGCGACGCCCTCGCGGACCGCGTCGATCGCCGGCACCTCCGCCCGCAACGGTCCCTCGGCGGTCGACCACAGCCAGTGGCGCAGCAGCCGCGCGCTCTCCTCGACCTCGCGGATGCGCACCCACACGCGCGCGTTCACGTCGCCCGCCGCGAACGTCGGCACCGCGAAATCCATGCCGAAATACGGCACATAGGCGAGATCGCGCCGCGCGTCGAAGGCGCGGCCCGAGCCGCGCCCGACGAAACCGCCGGCGGCCCATTGCGTCACCAGTTCGTTCGAAACGATCCCAGTCAAACAGGTGCGATCCTGCAGCGACGGCGTCTCGTCGTAGACGCGCACCACGTCGGCAAAGCGCGCGAGCGCGTCGTCGAGCATGGCGAACAGCAGCTCGCGCGCGTCGTTGGTCAGATCGTGCGTGACGCCGCCCGGCACCACCCGGTCCATCATCAGCCGGTGCCCGAAGGCCGCATCGCAGGCGGCGAGCACGCGCTCGCGGATCAGCCCGCAGTGGGCGTGCAGCAGCGCAAAGGCCGCGTCATTGCAGATGGCGCCGACGTCGCCCACGTGGTTGGCGATGCGCTCCAGCTCCGCCATCACGCCGCGCAGCACGTGCGCGCGCAGCGGCACGTCGATGCCGAGCGCCGCCTCGACCGCGCGGGCGTAGGCGATCGACAGCGCCACGGTCTCGTCGCCCGACGCGCGCGCGACCACGCGGCCGGCATGATCGAACCCGACGCCGATGAGCAAAGACTCGATCCCCTTGTGCACGTAGCCGAGCCGCTGCTCGAGCCGCGCCACGGTCTCGCCGTTGGCGGTGAAGCGGAAGTGCCCGGGCTCGATGATGCCGGCGTGCACCGGGCCGACTGGAATCTGATGCAGCCCGTGACCGTGCACCGGCAGGAACGCGTAATCCGCCGGATCGCGCGCGGACTGCCCCCTCCCATCCCTCCCCCGCTCGCGGGGGAGGGTAAGGGAGGGGGGAGCGAGCGGCGCCGCCGCGTCCCAGGCGCCGTGGTCGAGCCAAGGGCGGTCGTCGGGGATGCCGATCGGCGTGAGGCCGGTGAGATCGCGGATCGCCCGCTCGGGCCGCAGCGCCGGCGGGTGATATTGGCCGATCGAGGGGAACGCGTTGTTTGCTGCGGCGAGCGAGACGACCGCGGGATTTCTCAGATCCGCCGCGCGCACGGCAAGATGCACGGTGCCGGGCTCCGCCCACAGCGCCATCAGCGCGCCGTCGCCCGCACCGAGCGCACGGCCGATAGCCTCCCACGTCGCCGCGTCCACCTCATACCGCGGCCACGGCCGCAGCACCGCGAGCGGCTGCAACGGCGCTAGCAATGCTGCAATGGCGCTCATGCCACACGCTCCGCTGCGGAAATAGCGCCGAGGCGGAGAGGCACGCTCCATCCCTCCCCCGCGAGCGAAGCGAGCGCGGGGAGGGTGGCCCGCCGGAGCGCAGCGGAGGCGGGTCGGGTGGGGGCCCCCCACCCCTGACCCCTCCCCGCCATTCGCTGCGCGAATGGGGGGAGGGGAACCCCACGGCCGGTGCGTATTATTTGTTGATTCCGCAACATCGTCCCTACCCCAGCAGCGCCGCAACGCTGCGGAACCAGGCGACGATCGGCTCCGGCAGCCACAGGCCGGCGGCGAGCACCACCGCCATGTGTATGAACAGCGGCACGTAGGAGGCTTTCACGCGTCCGGCCGGGCCGCTCGGCTCGCCGAAGGTCACGTTCTGCAGCCGCAAGATCAGCGCGCCGAACGCGACGAGCAGCCCCGCGACCAGACAAACCGCGAGCACCGGCTGCCGCGCGAAGGTCGACGACACCAGCATGAACTCGCTCGTGAACACGCCGAACGGCGGCAGGCCCGCGATGGCGATGACGCCGAGCGCGAGGCCGGCGGCGAGCGCCGGATGACTGACCGAGAGGCCGCGGATGTCGGCGATGCGCTGCGTGCCCTTGACCTGCGCGATGTGGCCGACCGCGAAGAAGATCGCCGACTTGGTGAGCGAATGCATGGTCATGTGCAAGAGCCCGGCAAAATTCGCTAAAGGCCCGCCCATGCCGAACGCAAACGTGATCACGCCCATGTGCTCGATCGACGAATAGGCGAACAGCCGTTTGATGTCGCGCCGGCGGTAGAGCATGAAGGCGGCGAACACCAGGCTCACGAGCCCGAGCGCGATCATGATCAGGCCGCCGTCGAGGCTTTGCGTGTTGGCGGCGAGCACCATCTTGAAGCGCAGCAGCGCGTAGAGCGCGACGTTGAGCAGCAGGCCGGAGAGCACCGCCGAGATCGGGGTCGGGCCTTCGGCGTGCGCGTCGGGCAGCCACGCGTGGAACGGCGCGAGGCCGACCTTGGTGCCGTAGCCGACCAGCAAAAACACGAAGGCGAGCGAGAGCAGGCGCGGGTCGAAGCGGGCGGCGTTCGCCACCATGTTGTCCCAGCGCATCGCGTGCAGCCCCTCGCCCAGCGCGTCCTGCGCCACCACGTAGACCAGGATGGTGCCGAAGAACGCGAGCGCGATGCCGACCGAGCCGAGGATGAAATATTTCCACGCCGCCTCGACCGCTTCCGGCGTGCGGTAGATGCCGACCATCATCACGGTCGCGAGCGTCGCCACCTCGACGCCAACCCACAGCAGGCCGATGTTGTTGGCGACGAGCGCCACCACCATGGCGCCGATCATTGCCTGGTAGAGCGCGTGATAGAAGCGCAGGAACGTCGGCGTGAGCCGCTTGGTCGCCAGCTCGTGGCCGATGTAGCTCGCGGAAAAGATCGAGGTGGTGAAGGCGACGAAGGTGGTGAGCGCGACGAGGTAGATGTTGAAGTCGTCGATGATCAGCACGTCGGTGCGGATGCGCGGCGCGAACAGCAGCCCCACCCCGGCCGCGAAGGCGAGGCCGGAGGCGATGACGTTGAGCGCGGCGCCGATCTTGTAGTTCGGCACGAACGCCAGCAGCACCACCGCCACCGCGGGCACGATGAGCACGGCCTGCAGCGCGAGGGTCATCATCACACCGCGTCCCCGCGTTCGCCGCGGAAGCGGTCGAGCGCGCTCACGTCGACGGTGTCGAAGCGCTCGCGGATGCGGAACACGAACACGCCGAATACGATGAAGGCGATGAGGATCGAGAAGGCGACCGAGAACTCGACCACGAGTGGCATGCCCTTGGCGCCGGTCGCCGCGAGGATGAGGCCGTTCTCCAATGACATGAAGCCGACAATCTGGGTGACCGCGTTGCGCCGGGTGATCATCATCAGCAGCCCGAGCAGGATCACGGCGAGCGCGAAGGCGAGGTCCTCGCGCGCGAGCGGATCGACGCCTTCGACCCGCGGCAGCACCAGCATGATCGACAGCGCGACGATGGCGAGGCCGAGCAGCATCACCGGCCCGGCGCCGATCACCTGCTCGATCTCGCGGTGGATGCCGAGCCGCCGCACGATGCGGTGCAGCGCGGTCGGGATGATGAAGCCCTTGACCGAGAGCGCCACCGCGGCGGTGACGTAGAGATGCGGCGCGCCCTGCGCGTGCGCCTGCCAGGCGACCGCGGCCGCCAGCACGATCGCCTGCAGGGCGAACACGTTGAGCGTGGCGAGGATGCGGTCCTGATAGAGCAGCAGGAAGCTCAGCACGAGCATCCCGCCCGCGAGCAAATGCCCGACGTCGAAGGCGAGCGTGGTGGTCATGAGGAGCGCTCCTCCTCTCCTGCGCACGGGCCGCGGGGTTCCCCTCCCCCCATTTGCGCAGCCTTCAGCCCCCGCGAAGGCGGGGGAAATGGCGGGGAGAGGTCAGGGGTGGGGGGCCCTTCGTGCGCGATACGTAACGCACGGCAGAAGGCGCGCAGGCGATGCAGCACGCGCCCCCTCTCCCCGCTTGCGGGGAGAGGGTCGCGAGCGAAGCGAGCGGGGTGAGGGGGACTATCAGTAGCGCGACGCCAGTGGATGGTCCCCCTCACCCGCCCGCCTGCGGCGGGCGACCTCTCCCCGCAAGCGGGGAGAGGTAAACGCGCGCCAGTGGTGAGGGTGTGCACCATTAGAAACCCTTTGAGACAAACAGGAGGAACACGGCCAGCGCGGCGGCCGCGAAGGCGCCGCCGAGGAAGACGGGGTAGCGGAACACGCGCATTTTCGCGACAGTGGTCTCGCCGATGGGCAGGAGAACGGCGAGCACAAGAAGTTTCAGCAAATAGCTCGCAACGCCCACGAACAGCGCCAGGAAGCTCTTCTCCCCCGTCGCCATGCCGAACGGCACGAACAGACAGGCGATGAGCGAGAAGTAGAGCACGAGCTTGAGCGCCGCGGTCGCCTCGACCATCGCCAAATGCCGGCCGGAATATTCCAGCACCATCGCCTCGTGCACCATGGTCAGCTCCAGGTGCGTCGCCGGGTTGTCGATCGGGATGCGCGCGTTCTCGGCGACGGCGACGAACACGAAGGCGAACAGCGCGAGCGCGAGCGACACGCGCAGGCCGACCGGGGCGACCACGAAAGACGTCGCGATGGTCGAGAGCTGCGTGGTCCCGATCAGCAGCGCCACGGTGAAGGCGACGAGCAGCATGGCGGGCTCGGCGAGCGAGGCGATCAGCATCTCGCGCGAGGAGCCGATGCCGCCGAAGGCGGTGCCCACGTCCATGCCGGCGAGCGCCAGCGTAAAGCGCGCCGACGCCATCAGCGCCACCACGGCGATGAGGTCGGCCGACCACGAGAACGGCAGATTGGTCGCGAACGTCGGCACCAGCGCGGCCGCCACCCAGGTGAGCGCGAACATTAGATAGGGCGCCGAGCGGTAGAGCCACGAGGCGTTGTGCGCCAGCACCGCCTCCTTGTGCAGCAGCTTCCACAGGTCGCGGTACGGCTGCCACACGTCCGGGCCGATCCGGCGCAGCAGCCGCGCCTTGACCTTGCGGGTGACGCCGAGCACGAGCGGCGCCACCACCAGCACCAGGCTCATCTGCACGCCTTGCAGCAGCAGATCGAGGATGAAATTCAAAATCACCGCCATGCCGCCACCACCAGCAGCAGCACGATCAGCGCCGCGAAGGTCAACGTGAGATAACGGCGGATGGTGAGGAACTGCAGCACGTTGAGGCGCGCGGCGGTGCGCACGACCCAGCGCGCGAGCGGCCCGTAGGCGAAGATCCAGGCGGGATCGAACACCTTGACCGCGAAGGCGGCGGCGCGCGTCTCGCCCGGCCGCGGCATGTCGAGCTTCTCGACCACGCGGAATACGCTCGTTCCGTAGACGCGGCGGATCGGCATGGCGAAGCTCGAGGCGGTGTATTGCGCGGCGACGGTCGGGTCGGGATAGCCGCAGTCCCAGATCGCGGAACGGCGCGTCTTGCGCGTGGCGAAGCGGTGGATGAAGGCAGCGGTGAGCGTGCCCGACACCACGAGGAAAAACAAAATCACCGCGCCATTGTACGAGCTGCGGCTCTCGGCGATCGGCACGATCGAGAGCCACGGATCGTTCTGCACCGGCATGCGGCCGCCGGCGAGCGGCGCCACCACGGTGGACAACAAATCGATCACCGGGCCGGGCAGCACGCCGGTGACGAAGCACAGCGCGGCGAAAATCCCCATGGCGGCGAGCGAGCAGCGGTCGACCTCGTGCGCTTCTGCGGCGGGCTCGCTGCGCGGCCGGCCGAGGAAGCTCACGCCGTACATCTTGACGAAGCAGGCGGCAGCGAGCGCGGCGGCGAGCGCGAGCATCGCTCCCACCGTGGGAACGAGAAACTTCAGCGCCCATTGCGGCAGCTGCGGGCTCACCAGGATCGCCTGGAAGGTGAGCCATTCCGACACGAAGCCGTTGAGCGGCGGCAGCGCCGAGATGGCGGCGCAGCCGGTGAGCACCGCGACGGCGGTCTGTGGCATGCGGTGGATGAGGCCGCCGAGCCGCTCCATGTCGCGCTCGCCGGTCGCGCTCTGCACCGCGCCGGCGCCGAAGAACAGCAAACTCTTGAACAGCGAATGGTTGAGCACGTGGAACAGCGCTGCGGTCAGCGACAGCGCGGCGGCGAGCGGGAAGCCGTCGGCGCGGAACGCGAGCGCGAGCCCGAGGCCGATGAAGATGATGCCGATGTTCTCGACCGTGTGATAGGCGAGGAGTTTTTTCAGATCGTGCTGCATCAGCGCGTAGAGCACGCCGACGACCGTGGTGATGCCGGCGAGCGCCAGCACCGGGATCGACGCCCACCAGGCGGGCGGGCCGGAGAGGTCGAACACGATCCTGATAAACGCGTAGACCGCGACTTTCGTCATCACGCCGCTCATCAGCGCGGAGACGTGGCTCGGCGCCGCCGGATGGGCGAGCGGCAGCCACACGTGCAGCGGCACCAGGCCGGCCTTGGAGCCGGCGCCGAGGAGGGCGAGCGCGAGCACCAGCGCGGCGACCAACGCATTCGGCGGCGCGGCACGCATCGCGTCGAAGGCGTAGCGGCCGTCGGCGCCGGCGAGCAGCCCGAACGCGAGCAGCAAACAAAACGTGCCGAACGCCGCCATCACCAGATAAATATAGCCGGCGCGGGCGTTGGCGGGATCGCGGTGATGCGCCATCACCAACGCCCACGAGGCAAGCGACATGAACTCGAAGGCGAGCAGGAAGGTGAAGGCGTCGTCGGCGAGCACGGTGAGGTTCATGCCGGCGAGATAGGCGGGCACGAACGGAAGCACGCGGCGCGGCGACGTCTCGTGCGTGCCGTAGCCGAGCGCGTAGAGCGACGCGGCGGCGCCGCCGAGGTTGACGACGAGCAGAAAGAACGCGGCGAGCGCGTCCATGCGCACATGCGCGCCGAGGCCGGGGAGCCCGATCGGCAGCACGAGCGCGCCGTCGCCGGTGCTGGTCAGCAGCCGCGCGAGCGCGGCGGCGAGCGCGACGAACGCGACGAGGCCGGTTGCGCCGTAGGTGACGGCGTTCCCCGGGCGCGCGCGCCCCAGTGCCGCGGCGATCGCGGCGACGATGAGGAACCCCGCAACGCACCCGAGCCCGACCAGACTGGGCATTAGCTAATGCCTCGCACGCGCGACGAATTGTAGAGCGGGTGAGCGCGCGCCAATCCTTCCCCCCCCCCCCCCCCCCCACCCCCCCCCCCCCCCCCCCGCAGTCCCACGGCTGTCATTCCGGGGCCGGCCGAAGGCCGGAGCCCGGAACCCATGAACACAGACTATGCAATATAGCCCGGCCGGTGTTCATGGGTTCCGGGCCCGCCGCTGCGCGGCGTCCCGGAATGACGGTCCGCGATAACGCCTATCCCCTCCTGAAATGCTTCCCCTGCCCCACCAGGCCGTGCTGCGGCAGGTGCACGCGGCGCGACGGATCCGCGGTGGCGTGGCCGATGCGCCAGGCGCGCTTGCCGTGGCTCGATGCGATCGCGACCGCGCGCGCGGCGTCCTTTTCCTGAACCACCGCGCAAAAGCCGATGCCCATGTTGAACACCGCGAACATGTTGGCGTTGTCGATTTCGCCCAGCCGCCGGATCAAAGCAAAGATCGGCGGCGATTCCGGCAGCGCGTCGAGCACGTAGCCGACCGGCGCCTGCACGCGCGTGAGATTGAGGAACCCGTCGCTGGTGATATGCGCCAGCGCCTTCACCGGCATGGCGGCGAGCAAAGCGAGCGCCTCGCGCACGTAGATGTGGGTCGGCCGCAGCAGCTCCTCGCCGAGCGTGCGGTCGAGATCGCCGAAGCGATGCGACAGCGGGACCTGCTGTTCTTTCAGGAACACGTGGCGCACCAGCGAGAAGCCGTTCGAGTGCACGCCGTTGCTTTCGATGCCGATCACCGCGTCGCCTGCGCGCACGTCGGCGCCCACGACAATGCGGTCGAGCGCCACGTGGCCGATCGCGGTGCCGGCGAGGTCGAAGCCATGGACCATGTCGGGAAGCTGCGCGGTCTCGCCGCCGGAGATCGACACGCCGGCGCGCCGCGCGCCTTCGCACAAGCCCACCGCAATCGCGTCGAGCATCGCGGCGTCAACCTTGTCGGCGGCGATATAATCGACCAGCGACACCGGCGTCGCGCCGACGCACACCACGTCGTTGACGTTCATGGCGACGCAGTCGATGCCGACCGTATCGTATTTGCCGAGCTGCGCGGCGATCATGGTCTTCGAGCCGACGCCGTCGGTCGAAATGGCGATGCCGTGGCCGTGCACCTCGACCACGTTGGCGAAATAGCCGATCGGCAGCTTGACGGCGCCGAGCGCGCCCGCCGCCGGCCACGTCGCGGCGATGCGGCGCGTCAGGCGCGAGAGGCCCTCATCGGCCGCGTCGGTATCGACGCCGGCGTCGCGGTAGTTGTCGCGCTGCGCGGTCACGTGTGCTGGCCTCGCGCCATGGAAGTGCTCTGCCGGTTATAGCGGGGCTACGGCCGCTTCATCCACCCGGACCGATTCGGCCGCATGAAGCAAACTGCGACTTCGAGGTTATCAACACACGGGTGCAGCGCGCTCCACCTCTCCCCGCTTGCGGGGAGAGGTCGGCCGCGAAGCGGCCGGGTGAGGGGGACTCTCCACTGGCGTCACGCCACTGAACTCCCCCTCACCCCGACCCTCTCCCCGCAAGCGACGCGCGAGGCGATCCTGATGGCCGGCTACGGCCGCATGAAGGTCGTCTCGATCGACTACCACATGCCGCCCGACGCGCCCTACCCGGCCGCCATGGACGACGCCATGGCGGTGTGGCGCGAGGTCGTCAAAAGCAACGATCCGAAGAAGCTTGCGATTTTCGGCACCTCGACCGGCGGCGGCATGACGCTCGCGATGGTGCTGCGCGCGAAAACCGAGGGGCTGCCGCTGCCGGCGGCGACCGCGCCGGGCACGCCGTGGTCGGACATGACGAAGACCGGCGACAGCTTTTTCACCAACGAGATGGTCGACAACGTAATAGTGCCGCGAACCCGAAGTTCGCAAAACCTTGCGGCGCGCTCGAGTGCGAACTTCGGGTTCAAAGCGGCACTATAATTGTAGATCTGCTGGTGTCCCTTTGATTCCGAAGTTCGCATCAGAGGGTGCAGCAAGGGTGTGCGAACTTCGGAATCGGGACACCAGTGTCGAACGACGGCTGGCTCGGCGATGCGGCGCAGCTTTACGCCGCCGGCCACGATCTGAAGGACCCGCAGCTCTCGCCGGTGTACGGCGACTACGCCGGCTTTCCGCCGTCGATCCTCACCACCGGCACCCGCGACCTGTTTCTCAGCAACACGGTGCGGGTGCATCGCAAGATGCGCGCCGCCGGCGTCGAGGCGGAGCTCGTCGTGTTCGAGGGCCAGTCGCACGCGCAATACGCCGCCGACCCGTGGGCGCCGGAGACCAAGGAGCACTTCGAGGAACTGGCGCGCTTCTTCGACAAACATTTGGCGCGCTAGGCGGGCGCACTTATCCCTCCCCCGCAGGGGGAGGGTGGCGCCGCCCGCGCAAGCGGGCGGCGCCGGGTGGGGGCCGAGCAAACAAACCGAACCCGGCGGCTACGCGAACCCAGCGCAGCGCGCTCCACCTCTCCCCGCTTGCGGGGAGAGAGCCTGCCCCGGACGTGATCCGGGGTCGCCCGCCGAAGGCGGGCGGGTGAGGGGGGCGCTCCAACGCTCCGGCGGTTGAGAATCCACAAAGATTACGACAGGATCGAGGTAAGAGAGGTACAGCATGGCCGCTGAGGTGAAGCCGATTCGATCTAAGGCGGACTACGAAGCTGCGCTCAAGGAAGTCGAGCGCCTGTGGGGAGCGAGGGCAGGGACGCGCAAAGGCGACCGGCTCGATGTGGTCGCGACCCTGATCGACGCCTACGAGGCGGAGCACTATCCGATTGATCCGCCCGACCCGATCGAGGCCATCAAATTCCACATGGAGCAGCAGGGGCTAAGCCGCCGCGACCTTGAGGACATCATCGGCACGCGAACGCGGATCGCCGAAGTCCTCAACCGCAAGCGGGGACTCTCGATTGGCAGGATACGGCGGCTGCACCGCCGGCTTGGCATTTCCGCCGAAGTGCTCATTCGGCCCAGTCGAAGGCATGCGGCGTAACCCGCGTCAGCAGGCGCTTACGCCGCGTTATCGGTTACTTGCTCCGCGTCCGCCTGCGCCGCGGTCGCAACTCATCACCCTTCATCGGCGGATTCCCGACGCCTGCGCGCTTGAGAATCTTCAGCGCTTTATGAACGGAGCCACGCCGCGCGCGCTCGGCGAAGTAGGTTTCCACATCGACGATTTTCCCGCGCCGGTACGCTCTCCTGCCCGCCGCGATGGCTTTGAGTTCTTCGACGCTCGGCTGCTCGTAACCGATTGCGCGCACGGCCGGCGGGCGGCTGCGCTTGCTGCGTCTGCGGCGCCTCGCTGCCTTTTTGACAAGGGAAGCCATAGCGCAAGAATATCACACTCACTGCCAACCTGGGGTTTTCGCGTTGGCATCCAGGTCGTGAGGTTATGGTTGCCTACACTCCGGCCGCGGGTTCCCCTCCCCTGCGCCGCAGGCGCGCGGGGAGGGGTCGGGGGTGGGGGCGCTTTCTTCACTTCGTGATATGATCGACCGCGAAACATTGCACGCATCACCGGAGCAACACGTGCAGCTCGACATTGCCGAAAAACGCGAGGCCCTCGCCGACCTCTGCCGGCGCTATGGCGTCGAGCGGCTGGAAGTGTTCGGGTCGGCTGCGCGCGGCGCCGACTTCGATCGCGCGCGCAGCGACGCCGATTTCCTCGTCACCTTCAAGCCATCTGTGCGCAACGATCTTGCGGCTTTCGCAGATCTGAAAGAGGCGCTGGAGCGGCTGCTCGGCCGCCCGGTTGATTTGGTCGAGCGGGAGGCGATCGAGGCGAGCCGCAATTTCATCCGCCGCCAGGCGATTCTGAACGAAGCCGAAACGGTCTATGGCTGATTTACCCGGGCGCGACGCGGCGCTGCTGCTCGATATAAAGTAGAGCCGCGGGGTTGCCTCCCTCCATTCTCGCTGCGAACGCCGACGAGGTGCATGGTTATGGCGCCGTCGGTGTACAGCAGTCAGCTCTATAGGCCAGCGATGTTCATTACCGACCAGCTCACGCCCGCCGAGATGCTTTCGGAATTGCTCAGCCTGAAGGGCTACCGGAAGGCAGATACCGAGCGCTTCAAGGATCTGCGTCACGATAAACACCTTTGCCCTGCATTTAGAGATCGCGTGAGTGCGATGCTTGACGCATACAAGAGCCATAGAGCCGATGTGTACGACATTCAGTCCCCGCGGGACGAGGGCATCGACGTTTTGTTGAGTTATGAATACGATGATGGAAAATACCGACTAGGTTTGCAAATAAAGAGTCAGCATGAATTAGCGCAATGGGCTAAAGGGCGCGATGATAAATTCGTGGCAACGCTAAAGGCCCAGTACACCACCGCAATTCAAAACGTAAAAGTAGAACATTACTATCTTCTACTATGTGTTGACGAAATAGAGTACGATAAACAGCTTAGGTTTATATGCTCAGAATTGAAGCAGTTTTCTCAGCTAACAATAGTCATGCCGCGACAAGCTCTGGCTCTGTATGAGATGACCGATTACGAAGTTAATGCTTTTGTGACGCGGATACTCTGTAGGCATGATAGTGCGCTTTGGGGAGCGATGCATGAAATAGATGGCGTACCGAAAGATAGGGCGTACATCACGCTGGCACTACTCTGCAAGGCTTTTGAGGGGACCTTACTATTGGCCGACAAAGACCTATTGGAGCTGCACCAGGAGTGGTTGGACATACATCCAGACGATGATCCGCAAGGAGACCGAATAAGCTGGATCACTCAAGAGCTCCAAGGGCGCGGCCTTAGAATGGAAGACACGCTGTGGAAGATCGAGCTCGGTGAATTGCCGGTGGCCCTTTGCGCGCTTTATTTCCACCAAAAGCTCATGAGCACAAGCGACCTACTGCCGCGCCTCGTCGCTTTACTTATCCCAGGAAAGCATATGAAACGCTATCGCGCCGGCCGACGCCGATTTCGGCCGCCGAATTGAACACCTGTTAGGAAACATCGAGGTAGCTATTGTGGTCCCGCGATCGAAGCCAGCCGCAACTTCATCCGGCGTCGCGCAATCCTGAACGAAGCCGAAACGGTCTACGGCTGATTTGCCCGCGCGCGATGCGGCGCTGCTGCTCGATATGCTGCTGGCGGCGCAGGACGCGAGAAGTTTCGTCGAATGGCTCGAGGAGGAGGCTTTCCAGGCGAGCCGGGTGCATCAGAACGCGGTCATTCGATCGGTGCGAGTGATCGGCGAGGCCGCAGGCAAGATCTCGGCCGCCACACAGGCCAAAGCGCTCCGGCTCATCGCATAAAAAAGCCCCCTCCTGACGGAGGGGGCTTCGTCGCAGCGATTGCTGGTTAGGCGGCTTTCTTCTCGATCGATCGCGCCTCGCTCTCAGTGAGCTCCATCTTGAGCTTGGCCTTGATGTACGCCTTGGTCGCGGCGCGCGCCTGTCGGTTGGACACCACCGAGTTGGCGATGATGCACACATTCTCCCAGTCCGTGTTTTTCTTGGACCAGTCGATTTCGTCGAGCGCCGCGAGTCGGTCACGCCAATCTTCGGACTTCATGAGTTCGTGCCCGAGGCCGCCCAGCGCACGCAACACCGTCGAGTGCGAGCAGATTTTCTCCGCACGCAACTCGATGGCCGTCTTGTGCTGTGTCAAGACCGACTTCCAGTCGGGCATGTGCTGGGCGACCGCGTCCCAGTACTCCCGGAGGAACGTGACGTTATCGACTACGTCGGCCTGCTCGCGCCCCTTCAGTAGCTCGCGGTTGGCGTCGTAGAGCGCCGCCAGCGTGAACAGTTTCGGGGACTTCGCGCGGAGCGACATGTCGCTCTTCTCGGTCAGCTCCTTGAACACCGCGACCTTGTCGATCAGCGCCAGCGTCGCCGCCGACATCTTGTCGCGCTTGTCGTACATGATGTCGAGCGACTTCGAGGTCTTGACGACGTTCTTGTTCAGGTCCGAGAACATCTGCTGGACCCGGTCCAGGTTCTCGTACGGGAACAGGAGCACCGAGATCGCGTGTTCGCCGATGCTCGGGTTCTCCACCAGCGCGGCGGTGATCCCAGCGCAGCGATGCTGGCCATCGTTGATGATCAACTCGTCGCCGAGCTTGATCTTCAGGATACCCAGGCTGCCCTCGCCGGCGCCGTTCTGTACCGGCTCGAAGACGGGCTGGGACTTGTACGACGCCGTGATGGCCGCGAAGAGGTAGTCGTCCTCGTTTTCGACGATGTAGTTCTTGATCTCCGGGACGCGACGCTCGTCGAGGACGCGCTGCTCGCGGTCTTCCGGACTGATCCCGATCCAGTTCGTGAACTTGAACATGTTCGGGATGGCGCTCATCGGCATGAGGCATGAGTAGTAGGTGCGGCTGCCGATTTTTCCGCGCATGGCGGGTACATGTACGTACATGGTAGTTCTCCGTCTGTTTGAACTCTGGCCCCGGGAGAGCGACCATCGCTCAAAGGGCGCTGCGAGTTCGGTTCAGGGCGAGCCAGATGTCGGACGACATCTCGGCTCGGGCGGGAACTTGCCACAGTCTCGACAAAAATACAATACACTCTATCCAGAATAAATTAGAGTGTAGATTTATTTGCGCAGAGTGTTGCAGTTATGCAACACACTCTCTTGGAAAGACGCGCGACGTTTTGAAAACGGCGCTCGCCGGCTCCAGGGGTTAACGGGAAAAATTTGTAGAATCGACTCGACTCTTTTGAGTCTTTAATTTACACGAAAAATTGTACGATAATAGGGCCGCTTTTCGGCACGAAAATGGGAGCGATCCATGCTCGACAAAGGCGCGTCCGCCAAGGCGGAAAAGCGAGAAAAGTTCGTCAAATTGGCAGAAAACCGCACACGCAATGCGATGAAAGCCATTCGGGTGATCGGCAAGCTCGGCAACAAGAATGCCTATGAATACGATGAATCCGACGTGTCGAAGATCGTCCGAGCGCTTAACAAGGAGATTGAAGCGCTGAAGGCCCGTATGTCCCATAGCGGCGGCAAAGACACCTTGGACTTCAGCCTCAACTGACCGGCCGCGCCCAACCAGAGAGACCCGCAATGGCGTTAAATGCCCCTGACCTATTCCCGCGCCTGCTATCGGCCCGCACCACCGCGCAGGTCGAAGCCATTATGATCGACCTGCCGATTATCTCTCCGAAGCAGTATCAATGGATATCGGCAGACGAGCGCTCAGGCCCGTGGCAACCCGGCAAGCTTCACTGGGTGCCCGTTGGCCGGGACCGCGGCAATGGGGGCCGGATCAAGCTCGCGGGGGAACCCATGAACCCGCTGGCGGAGCGCCTGGTCAACGGCATGGAGTCGCTGATCGAACTGGCCCGCCTTCGCGAGCTGCTAAAGAATTCGACCGCACTCATGCCGGCAAGTCCGCGCGAGGCAGTGCTCCGCTACTTCGGCTTCCCTAAGTTGGATTCTCTCGAACGTCTGGATGATGATGAGCGTAAGCAAAAACGCGCACTCGTGGACACGGTCCGTAAGAACCTATCCATCACTCTCGATTTCGACAAGAAGTCCAAACAGTTTGCCGTCTCGATCCGCGACCATGGCATGGGCCAGGCGCCCGGCAACATGCACAAGACGCTGCTATCACTCGGGCGCACCGACAAGGCTGACAAGCCGTACCTGATCGGGGTCTTCGGCCAGGGCGGGTCGTCGGCATTCTCGATCGCGAAGTACTCGGTCGTCGTCTCTCGCCGAGCAGCCGACATCCGTAAGCCGGAGGAAAGCGGCGGCGCGGGCTGGACCATCGTCCGCGAGATACAGCCTAAAGGCCGACGTGATCCCTACTTCGCATACCTGGCGGCAACGGAGGAGGGCGGCGTGCCTCACGTCGAGGCCACCCACGCTGATAAGGCCGGGTTCATGCACGGCGCTCACTTCTGCCATATCGCGTATGACTTCGGCTCATCCGACTCCGCCATTTCGCGGTCGATGTACCAATCGCTCAACCATGTGCTTTTCAATCCCGTGATGCCCTACGAGCTGTTCGCCTTGAAGGACACGCCGGAGCCGATGCTGGGGACCGCGCACCGGCTCGCCCGCCGCGTGCGCATGCTTGGCCGCGGCGTCGCTCTCGACAAGTCGTTCGCGGCGCGGCCGGTGATCTAAGGAGGATGTTATGGCCGAAGCGGCAATACTCGAAGCCGAACCCTTTGCATTCGACGAACTTCCGATAGCCGATCTAGGCACCATCTCGATCCGCGTCTTCGTGCTCCCGCCGAAGCCGAAGAAAGGAAGGGCGAAGGACATCGAGCTCCCCCTCGACCTGGACGAGGGCGAGGAGTTTATGCTGGACGAGAAGGGCGCCACCCCGGTCAGCAGCTATCTCGAAGCGAGCCGCGGCAAGCGCTCCGTGGTCTACCTCGTCAATGGTCAGCGACAAGAGTTCGACGATAACACCTTCATCGTGCAGGACCTCGGCTTTCGCTATCTGCGCTCTCGGATGATCATCATGATCGACGTGGACGGTCTCGCGCAGGAAGCCATCGGCCAGATGATGCAAGGCTCGCGGCAGGGGTTCTACCGCGGCGCGGTGCGTGAGCTGATCACCAAGCGCATCATCGCCACGCTGAAGGAAGACCCGGACCTGCTTCGGCTCGAGCAGGAAGCGGAAGAGGCCGTCTCCGAGCTTTCTGCCGGCGACGAGAAGGTGAAGCAGACGCTCGACCAGCTCATCGAGTCCCATCACGACAAGGGACACTCTTTTGTCGAGGGGGTCGGCGGCGCTGGTGGGGACCAAAACGGGGACGAACTCGGCTTCAAGAAGGTGAATAAGGGTGGCGTGGTGACCTTGCTGCCGCCGGACACCGGCCATGCTGCCGATTACCCCGCTCTGACATCGCAACCGGCGGCGTCAATCATTCGCCTCCGTCCCAATCAGCCGCGAGAGATCGCGATCAAGTCGATCCCGTCCGGCCACTGGGAGGCGGTCTCGCAGTTCACCGCGCAGAGCGACCCCAGGGTGATGGAGCTGAATGTAAAGAAGGAACTTCTCGACGGCCACGCGAAGCTCATCCTTACTTTCACCGAGCCGGATGGATTTGACACTGACGAATATCCTGTTCATGCGGTGGTGAAGGTCACGGCTCGTTTCAACGGCATAGCCGAACCGAGACAGCTTCCGCTTTCGGTCCTGATCAAACCGGAAGCGTACAAGCCCGACCCGCAGCTTCTCGAAGATCCAGTCAAGATAAAGGTGACATCGCGCGAGCCGGTGAAAATCCGCCGCGGCGACACAGACACACACGTCCGGTTGCGCTGGGACGGCAAAGACCGCCTGCTGACTGACGATGCTCCCAAGTGGAAGCTATCCGCAAAGCTGGTCGGTCATGGAGGACCACAGCCTGACATGAACTTTTCGGACCCCCTCGCCGGGCGGTTCAGCCTGCTCATATCTCCGCGCCCGGAGTGGCAGGTCGGTGAGCGGTTGAAGTTCGAGGTCAATGCGTCGGGCCCCGGCGGTCGAGAGCTGATCGCCATATTCGAAGCCGACGTGATCGACCCGCCACCGCCGCCGGAAAAGCCGGAGAAGAACAAGCCGCGTCTTGTCGATGGCGAGTTTAGAACCGGCTCGATGCGTCGCCCGCCCTATGAGCTGAAAACGATCACGCGCGACGAGTACGATCAGCCGTGCTGGAACGCCTCGGAGTGGACCGACGAAGATGCTGGCGCCTTCATCAAACCGACCGAACGCGCTCCGCTTATCTTGATCATCAATCAGGACATGGTCGCGCTGCGCGAGTTTCGACAGGCGCTCACCAAGCGTAACACCGAACAAGATGTACAGCGCAAACTTAACAAGTACACGTCACATATCGCCTTCCATCTGTACCAAATGTACCAGGAGACCATCGGCAAGAAGGACTATGACGTAGATGTCGCTGATGCAGCGCGACGAGCCGAGGTGCGCCGCGTGGCCATGACAATGATCAAGCTGATGGACGTGGCCGAGAAGTAGCCGACTCCCGGGCGCGCTGCTACGGCGCGCCCCTAGCTTTTCGATGGAACAAGACGACTTCCTGTGACGCCGGCGTCTTGCCCCGCTGATCGCTATACCAGCGCCTGCTCGGAACGCTTCGCCATAGGCGTCCGTCCGCTGCATCCTTCAGCGTCGGCAGTAACGCCTCTGTCAAACCGGCTTCTTCCATCGTCTCAAGATACCGCGGAAGCTGCCACCTCGGCTCAGAGAACGCGACCATCTGCACGATGACAGTCCGTTCATCGACTATCTTTGCGACCGACGACATTGTTGCGCGCACGTTGTCAAAATACGTTTTAAGGCCCGGATACTTCCGATCGCCCATGGTGTAGTAGCTGCTACCCGCGCCGTCCAATTTGTTCGCAATCATGAACGGCAGAGGCGCTTCCTTGCGACCATCAACTTGCCACCGGTGGTAAAGCACATGCACGCCTGGATACGGCGGCGACGTGACGACGAGCCGCGGCGCAGAGACCCCACGTACGCGGATATCTTCTTCAAGACCCGCCGCGCTTCGATTTAGGACTGTAACCGGACAGCGACCGTTCGCGGCGACCGCCTCGCGAAACTCACGTGCGCCACGCACCATTTCATTCGCAAATCGCGCCAAGTTGCTGCGGAATTCCTCGACGCTCGTGGCCTTACTCCTTCCATCGAGCGCCCACTGGGCCGTGCGCAGCACAACGCAACGTCCGAAGCGTTCTAGTCGCGGCGATCCAAGCGCAATCGCGCGGCCAAGCGCCTGCTCTATGGCTTTTCGCAATCGCCATCGCGCGGGATGCGTGAGGTGCTTGTAATATCCAAGCTCGGCGTATTCTTCGAAGCGCAGGGATGGGCTGTAAATGTCAATCGCCGCAGGGAGCTTGACCACCCAACTCTCAAGCGTCTCCAGCTCCGCCTCAGAGAGAATCGTGCATTTGACGTTCGCGACGAATTCGGCAAGCGGACTGATGTCCACGCCGATGGCCCCTCTGCCCGCGGCACGTGCCTCGACCAGGGCCGTTGCGCCGCCGACATGAGGATCGAGAACGAGATCGCCGGGCTTAGTGAACGTTTCGATGGCTGCGCGGGCGAACGTAGGGGAAAACCGAGCTGGATACTTGTAGAACCCGTGCGTCAGTCCGCGAACGGGCTCGGCGTTGCGCGCCGCCGCGATCAATGCCCGTTCCCGTTCAGGCGGCAGCCGGAGAAGCCGCCGTCGGCCCCCTTTATCCATGGTTAACCGTATGACCTGGCGGTGGTTAACGCGCGGTTTCTATTCAAGTTACTCTCCTCCTTATCCGCGCCGCGGGCGACGCTTCATGCGATTCTCCAACCAGTCGGAGATCGCTTCCTCTGCCAGCTCGTACGCTGCCCGCCCTTCGTCCAAGGCTCTGATCTTCAACCGCTTAATCACCTCCGGACGGAGATAAAGCAGCAGCTGCCTACGGCCATCCGATCGGGCCCGCCCTCCAGGTTTCAATTCGCCCTCTGCAGATAGCTAGATAGTCAGATGGGAAGATAGCTAGATAGCTCATGTGGAATCCGTTCGCAAGCTTCTGGGGCTAAGGTCGTGGCTTCAGCCCTCGACTATGCCGCGCCGGGGAACGGCCGAGAGGGCCTTGCCGATAAGCCCAATCGCGTTAGCTGTAAACCTAACTATTATATAAGCTTCTATAATATCGCATAGAGAGGCAAACATCCGCTTGACACCTCCCATTCGCAATAGTATATATGCGCCGACCAATGGAATTGACGGCGATCACCATGACCGAACCCCACCCCACCTCCGCCCTCGCCGCCCGCAACGCGCCGATCCTCGCCGCGATGGCCCAATTCGCCGAGTGCGCGGCGGGCATCGTGAGCGTCGTCATGCGGCGTGCCCAGGGCGGCGATCCCGTGTGCCTCAAGCTCTGCCTCGCGCGCGCGCTCCCGGTCGGCCGCCTGCCGCCGCCGATCGATCTCGTGCCGGGCTACGACCCCGCCAACCTCAACCGCAACTTCGCGGCGATCGGCGCGCTGGTCGTGGAAAACCGCATCAACATCCGCCAGGCCTCGCGCCTGCTGGACTCGCTTGGCGCCCCCCCGGATCGGCGCTTCGCGCCGTCCGGGGCAGGCTCAAGGCGGCTGCGGCCCGCCGTCGCGCAGGTGCGCAAGTTCGCCGAGATCGAGGCCGGCCTCGCCAAGGCGCTGGCGGCGCTCGGGATGGACGATTTCGTCACCGTCGCGCCGCGCGCGCCCGGCGGGATTGGCGAAAACTATCCGATCGACAATCAAACAAACACGGAGCAGACCCCATGACCTTCACGCCCGGGCAGAGCGGCAATCCCGCCGGCCGCGCCGCCGGCAGCCGCAACAAGCAGACGCTCGCCGCCGAGGCGCTGCTGTTCGAGCACGCACAGGAGCTGGTCGCGAACCTCGTCACGCGCGCGAAGAACGGCGAGCCGGCGGCGATGCGCATCGCCATGGAGCGCATCCTTCCCACCGGCCGCGGACGGCCGCTGCCGGTTGAGCTGCCGCCGGTGCGCTCCGCCGAAGACGCGCGGATCGCCGCCGGCGTGATCATGGAGGCGCTCAAGCAAGGCGCTCTCTCCGCGCGCGAGGCGGTCGACCTCATCAACGTGGTCGGCGCGCTAACCCGGCTCACCGGAGCCCTGGAGTACATCAAGAAGGTCGCGCGGACGGAGGTGGCAAAGTCCGCCCACACGCTCGGGCTCGACCATTTCCTCGCCAGCCGGCCGTACCTCCCCGACTTCGAGCGGCGGGCGCCGGAGACGGACGCGGAGGAGGAGGAAGCGGACATCGACGACGACGAGCTGCCGCCCCACCAAGACGAAAACTGGTCGGACATGCCGGAAGCCGCGCCTGAAGGGGACGAGAGCTTGCAGATCGTTGCTGATTCGGACGACGAAGGCGGAAGGACGGACGACCTGAACGGCAGTAGTGCGCTGCGGCAAATGAGCGGCTCGCGCTTGTAAATATCAGCGGAAATACAAGCGCGCCGGATGACGGCGATGCAATAGGTTGCGGCGCACGACGCGCCGGGTTGTTTGAAATCGTTGAAAAAACAAGACACGCGCCGGACGATGCACCGCCGCGCGAGCGGCCGCTTGAACGAAAATATCAAGCCGGAACAAGCGACCACACTTTGTTGCTTGCAGATCGCTGCTGATTCGGACGAAACGCGCTCAGGCACTCGCCCCCTCCCCATCCCTCCCCCGCAAGCGGGGGAGGGAGGAGCGCGCTGCGCTGGCGTCGCGCCTTCTCCCGAGTCGGCATGCCGGGGCGAAGTATTTGTGCGGAGGTCGCGCCACAGCGTTCCCTCCCACGCTTGCGGGGGAGGGACAGGGAGGGGGCGCTGATTACTTTTTGTTGCTTGCAGATCGTTGCTGATTCAGAGATTCCGGGCGTAGGCAAGAGCCCCCCCACCCCTGACCCCTCCCCGCCATTCCCTTCGGGAATGGGGGGAGGGGAACCCCGCGGCCGGCGATGCAGTCGCCGTAGATTGCCGCTGCGGTGCAGCGAGAGAGGGGAGCGCCATTGTAAACAACAGTGAAAATACAATGGCGGTGACGGCGCGCAGTTGAGACAAGCAACGCGCCAGTTGTTTGAAATCGTTGAAGAAAAAATGGGCGCGCGGCGGAGAGTGCACCGCAGCACGAACAATGGATTGGGCGAAAAGAACAATGGCGAAGCAATCGAACAACAACACGGAACAGTACCCCATGGAACTTTTTGCGTGCTGCAGCGCCCCCTTCCCGCCCTTCTTCCGAGGGCTGGGGGCTGATTACTTTTTGTTGCTTGCAGATCGTTGCTGATTCAGCAGTCGAGCATGAAACGCACCCAAGCACTCGCCCCCTCCCCATCCCTCCCCCGCAAGCGGGGGAGGGAGGAGCGCGCTGCGCTGGCGCCGCGCCTTCTCCCGCGTCGGCACGCCGGGGCGAAGAATTGGTGCCGAGGTCGCGCCACAGCGTTCCCTCCCCCGCTTGCGGGGGAGGGACAGGGAGGGGGCGCTTATTACTTATTGTTGCTTGCAGATCGTTGCTGATTCGGACGACAGAGGACGGACGACAGAGGACGGAGGACGGAACGTAGTGTCGCCGTCCGACGCAATCCGTCGTCCGTCTGTCCTCTGTCGTCGGATCAAGCGACCTTCACGTATTCGAAGTCGCCGGGCTTGTTGTCGATGCCGACCTTGGGGGGCGCGATCCAGCCGGCGAATTTGCCCGGCTCGTACTGCGGCTGCATCAGGCCCTCGATGAACGCGCGGTCGCCGGCCGAGGGCAGAAACTCGTCGCGCCGCTTCTCCCATTCGGCCTCGGCGAGGATGGTGCCGTCGGCTTCGGCATGGACGGCGGCAAACTCGCCGATGTGCCGGTGGAACGCCACATGCGGCAGCTTGATCTTGAACTTCACGCCGTATTTGTCGATCACCGCGTTCCAGCGGGCAACCCCGACGTTGCAGTCGGTGACGTAATCGTCGCGCAGGCGCATGTTGAGCCCGGAGAGCGCCGGCACGTCCTCGTTGACGATGTTGCCGTCCTTCAGGCGGAGCACCGGATAGGTGCCGCGCTCCAGCACGTGGTCGTCATCGATGCGCTCCTCGCGGAAGCGGCCCTTCAAGCCGGCATGGAAGGCGTTGGCGGCATTGGTCGAAATCTCGCTGCCGAACAGATCGAGCGTGAGCGAGAAGTGCAGATTCGCCTTCTTCTGCAAGGTCGGCAGGTCGATCACCCCGAGCTTGCGCACGCGCGCAATATCGTGCGGATCCTCGACGCCCGCCTCCTGCATCGCCTGGCAGGTGCGCTCGACGATGCGGCCGACCCCGGTCTCGCCCACGAACATGTGGTGCGCCTCTTCGGTGAGCATGAAGCGGCAGGTGCGCGAGAGCGGGTCGAAGCCCGATCGAGCCAGAGCCTCCAATTGCATCTTCCCATCGCGATCCGTGAAATAGGTGAACATGAAGAACGAGAGCCAGTCGGGCGTCTTTTCATTGAAGGCGCCGAGCATGCGCGGCGTGTCCGGATCGCCGGAGCGGCGCGCCAGCAATTCCTCCGCCTCCTCGCGGCCGTCGGCGCCGAAATATTTCTGCAGCAGATAAACCATCGCCCACAGGTGACGGCCTTCCTCGACGTTGACCTGGAACAAATTGCGCATGTCGTAGAGCGAAGGCGCGGTCTTGCCGAGCGCGCGCTGCTGCTCGACCGAGGCGGGCTCGGTGTCGCCCTGGATCACGATCAGCCGGCGCAGCATGGCGCGGTATTCGCCCGGCACCTCCTGCCAGGCGGGCTCGCCCTTGTGCGCGCCGAAGCCGATCTTGCGGTCGGGCACGGCGGGCGCCAGCAAGATGCCCCATTTGTATTCGGGCATGCGCACGTAATCGAACTTGGCCCAGCCCTTGGGATCGACGCTCACCGCCGTGCGCAGATAGACGAGCTTCTCCTGGAAGCCCTCGGGCCCCATGTCGCTCCACCAGTTCAGATACCCGGGATGCCAGCGCTCGAGCGCGTGCTTGACGCGGGTGTCGCGGGCAAGATCGACGTTATTGGGAATGAGGCCTTGGTAATCGACATTGCCGATGTCGTTCATGTGTCACCTATTTGTTCGTCGTCATTGCGAGCGAAGCGAAGCAATCCAGGAACCACGCACCGCACTTGCTGCCCCTGGATTGCTTCGTCGCCCTTCGGGCTCCTCGCAATGACGATCACACTCTGTCCTTATCGAACGTCGGCTTCACGCCGCTGCCGTAGAGCTTGAGCGCGCCGTGCGGGCCGACCGAGTTGGGCCGCTGGAACACCCAGTTCTGCCAGGCGGAGAGCCGGCCGAAGATTTTCGTCTCGAGCGTCTCCGGGCCGGCGAAGCGCAGGTTCGCCTCCATGGCGGTGAGCGCGTCGGGCGAAAAGCTGGTGCGCTCCTCGATCATCACGCGCAGCTCGTCGTCCCAGTCGAACGCCTCGATCGCCGCGGTGACGAGGCCGAGCGCCTCGGCCTCGGAGCCTTCGAGCGGCGTGCCGATTTTTTCTTCCGCCCGCGCCACCGCCGTGGGCTCGCCGAGAAAGCGCGTCGCCAGCCGCGTGAGCCCGTTGCCCATCGGGTAGGATCGGAAGTTGGCGCGGCCGAGCACCAGCGCGGCGGGCGGCCGGTTGTCGCCCTCGCGGCGGCCGACGAGCATCACCTGCCGGTCGGCCGCGAATGCCAGCTCCGCCAGCGTGCCGGCAAAGCAGGTGCCGGGCTCGATCACCGCGATCAAACTTTTCGCCGTCACGTCGAGCCGCTTGAGCACGCGCTTCACATAGAGGCTGATCTCGCGCATCAGCCAGTCGGCCGCGTGCACGTCAAGAAAATCGTCGTAGGCGATGACCGTTGGCGCGTCGCCCTCGGCGCGCAGCAGCAGCAGGCCGATCGCCGGCTCGTTGAAGCGCAGGTGCAAAATCGCGTCTTCGAGTTCGCGCGCCATGGCGAGCGGCCAGAAGCGGCAGCCTTGCGCGTAGGCGGCATCGAGCGAGGCGGGCGGCGGCGCGGCCGGCCCCTGCACCGTCACGGTCGCGAGCGCACGCGTGCGGTCGATGTCGATGCGCACGTTCTCATAAACAATCGCGTCGCCGTCGTTGCGTTTCTCGAGCGGTTCGAGCGCAACGCCGGCGGCGCCGTTGCCCGGCCGGTCGGATGTGGCGGCGAGCGCCGTCGCGCGCGCCTTGACGCCCTCCTCCCACTTCGACTTGGCGACGACTTCATCGACCAGCCGCCATTCGACCGCCTTCTTGC
>Ga0213881_10000402_pt1 | contig 29392 bp, 28 predicted proteins | sample BarmaccoBMER_R08_FD_160104 | JGI IMG/M metagenome (GOLD analysis project Ga0213881, IMG submission 160104) | Barbacenia macrantha exposed rock microbial communities from rupestrian grasslands, the National Park of Serra do Cipo, Brazil - ER_R08 ...
GCAAAACGGCCAGGAGCAGGAACTCCCGGCCGTTAAGCAGAACACGCGGATGGTCCCCGCGATCAAGCTCTGCGACGCCCGAGAGTAACCATTATCCCGGCCGATCGCTAGTGTAGTGTCTCGCAATTGATTTTTCACTTGCTTATCAGATGTCATCAACGTCTGCGCTGCTCAATTCATCATCCATAATGCAACACTCTGTAAAATTAATTGCGAGACACTACACCCTACTAGGGTGGTCCGACCAACCGGAGGGGAGCGAGTGGGATGACCGAGCGGCAGTCGCCCCGGACGCGACTGGAGCAGCTACTGCGGCAGCGACACCGCACCCTGGAGCAGTTCCGCAAGAACTACCAGCGGGCCACCACGGGGACCGTGCTCAGCGACCGGCAGGCATACCGTTGGGTGGCAGGCGAGCTGCACGGACTCCCCCACCCGCCAGCACAGGCCACACTGGAGGAAATGTTCGGCGAACCCGTGGACCGGCTGCTCGGCCCACCCTATGGCATCGAGGCGCTGCGGCCGGACCGCTACCAGCGCGGATCGGCGCCGGAGCGGGGCACCGCACGGACAGACTGGGAAGGGCAGGTGATCGCGATGAGCGCCGACCGGGCTCGGGACTTCCTCACCCGCATCGAAGCCTCCAACGTCGGAGCGGAAACGCTCGACCAACTCCTTGATGACGTGCGCCGGCTGGTCATCGCTTGTCAGCAACAGCCGTTGCCCACGCTGCTGGGTGATCTGGTGGCTACCCAAGAGCGCGCCTTCGAGCTGCTCGAAGGGCATCAACGCCCGGAGCAGAGCCGCGATCTGTACCTGGTCGCCGCGATTGCCTGCGGGCTGATGGCCGATGCCTCGTACAGCCTCGGTGCCTTCCATGACGCGATGACCCAAACTCGTACCGGCTACGTCTGCGCGGACAACGCCGGGCACGACGGGCTGCGAGCCTGGATCCGTGGCCTGCAGGCAAGCTTCGCCTACTGGTCCGGACGCCTGGAGGACTCGCTGCGCTACACCCAACTCGGCGCCGAGATCGCAATCCACGCCCGGAGCAGCGCCGGGGTGAGGATGGCCAGCATCGAGGCCCGCACGCTGGCCGCACTGAACCGGCTGGAAGAGGCCCACACCGCTCTGGCCCGGGCCTCCGACCTCCGGGAGCGCATGGAACCCGACGAGCTGGACGGCCTCGGCGGGATATGCACCTTCAGCCGGCCCCGCCAGCTCTACTTCGCCGCCGAGACACTCTGCTGGGGCGGCCAGCCGGAGGCAACCCGCGCGGAAGGCCTCGCCCTGGAAGCCCTGGACGCCTACACCGCAGCACCAGCCTTCGGCGACGAAGCGCGCCCCCGCAGCACCCTGGCTATCGCCCGAGTCTCTCCGCGCTGAGCGCCCTCCCGGACCCCGGCCGAGACGCCACCGAACTGGCCAGTGCCATCGAGGGCTGGACAACCCAGCGCCTGACGCGCTCGCAATGACTTGCTGCAGCCGGGCGGGGCTCAGAGCGGGAACGGTGGCTCTAGGTCGGCGAACATCGGGAAGTGTGTGAGGTTGAGCGTGGCCAGCTCGAGCCCGCACACGAGAGCCGTGGCCGCTATCAGGTAGTCGACCAGTCCTATCGTGGCGTGCGAGCGACGGTAGCGTCGGCGCAGTTCCCCCGCCCGGTGAGCGATCATATCGGTCACGGGTAGCGGCCGAAGGGAGTTGAGGAGCCGAGTGACCTCCGGCGCATACACCGGATCGTACATCGCAGCTCGGAGATGACCAGTCTCACGCGCTTGGGGGCGGTGGCGATTGATATACCGATCGCTTAACCTCAGCGTAGTCAACTATCCCAAGCGGGAAGCAGGCGCAGGGAGGGGACGACCGTGCAAAAGATCCTCGATGCCATCCTCAGCGACGACGTCGACGCTATCGACTCACTGCCGATACCGGAGACCTACCGGGGGATCACGGTCCACGCTGATGAGATCGACATGTTCGTCGGGATGCCCAGCCGGGACAAGGACCCACGCCGGTCCCTGCACTTGGATGAGGTACCGGTGCCGGAGCTGGGCCCAGGCGAGGCGCTGGTCGCCGTGATGGCCAGCGCCATCAACTACAACACCGTCTGGACGTCGATCTTCGAACCGCTACCCACCTTCGGGTTTCTCAAGCGCTACGGCCGCACCTCCCCGCTGGCCTCCCGGCACGACCTGCCCTACCACGTGGTCGGCTCGGATTTGGCCGGCGTCGTGCTGCGCACCGGAGCCGGGGTGAACGCCTGGCGCCCCGGCGAGGAAGTGGTGGCGCACTGCCTGTCCGTCGAGTTGGAGCATCCGGACGGGCACAACGACACCATGCTCGATCCCGAGCAGCGCATCTGGGGTTTCGAGACGAACTTCGGTGGCCTCGCCGAGCTCGCGTTGGTCAAGTCCAACCAGCTGATGCCCAAGCCGGCCCACCTGACCTGGGAGGAGGCCGCAAGCCCGGGTTTGGTCAACTCCACCGCGTACCGGCAGCTGGTCTCCCGCAATGGCGCGGACATGAAACAGGGCGACACGGTGCTCATCTGGGGTGCCTCGGGTGGGCTGGGCTCCTACGCCACCCAGATGGCGCTGGGTGGCGGCGCCATCCCGGTCTGCGTGGTCTCCAGCCCCGAGAAGGCCGAGATCTGCCGACGGATGGGCGCCGATCTGGTCATCGACCGCAATGTTGAGGGCTATCGGTTCTGGAAAGACGAGCACACTCAGGATCCGGGTGAGTGGAAGCGGTTCGGCGCCAAGATCCGCCAGCTCACCGGCGGTGACGACCCCGACATCGTGTTCGAGCACCCGGGGCGGGAGACCTTCGGCGCCAGCGTCTACGTCACCAAGAGGGGCGGCACGATCGTCACCTGCGCTTCCACCTCCGGCTATCACCACGTGTTCGACAACCGCTACCTGTGGATGAACCTCAAGCGGATCGTAGGCTCGCATTTCGCCAACTACCGCGAGGCCTGGGAGGCCAACCGGCTGATCGCCAAGGGCAAGGTGCACCCAACGCTCTCCCGGGTCTACCCGCTGGAGCAGACCGGGCAGGCCACCCAGGACATGCACTGCAACGTCCACCAGGGCAAGGTCGGTGTGTTGTGCCTGGCCCCCGAAGAGGGTCTGGGCGTGCGCAACCCTGAGCTGCGCGAGATCCATCTGGCTGAGATCAACCGCTTCCGGGGCGTCTGATCTGATCTGGATCGGCTCACCCGGAGTCACCGGCATCCGAGTAACGTGACGGTATGGGATCAGTCGACGATCGGGATCTGCTTCCGATGAGATCCACGTTCGACATCGTCCGCCGGGGATACGACTGCGTGCAGGTGGACTACCAGCTTGAGCAACTGCGGGCAGAGCTGCAGATCGCGGTGACGGATCGGGATGCCGGAGCCGCGCAGGCCATGGAGCTCACCCGGGCGCTGGAGGCGGCTCGCGGGGAAATCGATGACCTGCACGCCCAACTGAAACGCCTCGCCGCGCCCCCCACCACGGTCGAGGGCATGAGTGAGCGCGTGGTGCGGATGCTGCGCACGGCCCAGAAGGAGGCTGCGGAGACCGCTGCCAGGGCCGCCGCAGCCGCGGACGCGATCAGGGCTGACGTCGAGCGCGAGGCAGCTGCCCTGCGCGCCCGCTACGAACAGATGCTCGAGGAGGGGCAACGGCAGCGATCAGCGATAGCGGCCGAGAACGAGCGGGCCATCGCCGACGCGCGTCGCCGGGGCGAGGAAATCGTGGCGCGGGCAGCGCAGCGAGCCAGGCAGCTCGACGCCGAGTCAGCCGCCCGCCGGCGGCAGGCCGAGGAAGACTTCGACATCACCCTGTCGGTCCGGCGCCGGGAGGCGACCCGCGACCTGGCGCAGCAGGAGGCGAGCAGCAAGGCCGAGGCGAAGCGGCGGATCGACGAGGCCACCGACGTGGCCCGCCGGCTGGTGACCGAGGCCGACCAGACCGCTGTCGCCAGGGTGCAGGAGGCCACCCGGCAGGTGGAGGCGCTGCGCATCCTGCGCCAGGAGCTCACCAGCCAGCTCCAGTCGGTGAGCTCGAAGCTGGGTGAGGCGCTGCAGCGTCTGCCGGTAGGCGACCCGTGAGTGCAAAACAGTGCCAGAACACTGTTTTGCACTCACGGGTACTCCCGGAACCCCTTGCCTGCCTTACGGCCCAGCCGGCCGGCCGTGACCAGCTGCTCCAGCAGGGGCGCCGGGGCGAACCCCGGTTCCCGAAACTCCCGGTAGAGGCTGCGCTGGATGGCCAGGGCAACGTCCAAACCCACCACGTCCAGCAACGCGAAGGGGCCCATCGGTAGCGCGGCGCCGAGCTTCATCGCCGTGTCGATGTCCTCGGCGGCGGCGTAGTGTGTCTCCAGCATCCGCACCGCGTCGTTGAGGTAGGGGAACAGCAACGCGTTGACGATGAAACCGGCACGGTCGCCGCAGGTCACCGGCACCTTTCCCAGGGAACGGGCGAGCTGACGGGCGCTGTCCACCACCTCGGCCGTGGTGGCGATGGTCCCCACCACCTCGATGAGTTTCATCACCGGGGCGGGGTTGAAGAAGTGCATCCCTATCACATCGCCCGGGCGGGAGGTGGCGGCCGCGCACTCGACCACCGGCAGTGACGAGGTGGTGGTGGCCAGGATCGCACCCGGTTTGCACACCTCATCCAGGGTGGCGAAAATCTCGCGCTTGACCTCCAGCTCCTCGGCTACCGCCTCGACTACCAGGTCAACGCCGGCAAGGTCGTCCCACGAGGTGGTGGTGGAGATCCGGCCGAGGGCGGCGTCGCGGTCGGGCGCGGAAAGCTTGCCCCGGTCCACGGCCTTATCCAGCGAGCGCGTGATCGCCGTGACCGCGTCGGTGGTCCGGCTGCCGCGACGGCCGCGGACGATCACCTCGTGCCCGCCCTTGGCCAGTACCTCCGCGATACCCGTCGCCATCGTCCCCGTGCCCACCACGCCCACCGTGCCGATCGGGCGGGTCTGGGTACCTGAGTCCGCACCAGAGGGGGTGGCGGCATCGGGGACCACCTTCGAGGAGTGCTGCCCGGCATAGGTGTAGAAGCCGCGACCCGTTTTCCGACCGAGCAAGCCAGCGGTGACCATCTGCTTGAGCACCGGCACCGGCGCGTGCAGCCGGTCGGCGGACTGCCGGTACAGCGCGTCCAGGATTTCATAGGCGGTGTCCAGACCGATCAGATCCAGCAACGCCAGCGGACCCATCGGATACCCGCAGCCGTAGCGCATCGCGGCATCGAGGTCCTCCCGGGTCGCGTAGCGCTCTTCGAACATGCGGGCCGCGTGGTTGAGATAGCCGAACAGCAGCCCGTTGGCGATGAACCCGGCCCGGTCTCCGGCCACCACCGGGGTCTTGCCCAGCGCGTGCGCCAGCGCGGTGACGTCGCTGATGACCTGGGGGTCGGTGACCACGGTGCGCACCACCTCGACCAGGTTGAGCACCGGTGCCGGGTTGAAGAAATGCATCCCGACGACCTTGTCCGGCCGCGTGGTCTGCACCGCGAGCTGGGTGATCGACAGGCTCGACGTGTTGGAGGCCAGCACCACATCGCCGCGCACGATCCCGTCCAGCTCGGTGAAGAGCCGGCTCTTGAGATCCAGCCGCTCCGGCACGGCCTCGATGACGAGGTCAACACCGCTCAGATCGGCTAACCGTGTGGTGAAGCTGACCCGATCGAGCAGCTCGGCCCGGGCCGTCTCGTCGAGCTTTCCGCGCTCCAGGGCGCGGGCGGTGGAGTGTTCCAGACGCCCACGGCCCCGGCTCACCGCGTGCTCATCGACCTCGACGGCCAGCACGTCGAGTCCGCTGCGGGCGAACACCTCGGCGATCCCGGCGCCCATCGTGCCCACGCCCACCACGCCCACTGTGGTGATTGATGCGGTAATTGATGCTGCCATGTTGTGCCTCCCCGATGTGGCCTCCGGCGCCGAGCTCACCGACCGTAAAGCACCCGCACGATCCGCAGCAGCACTCCCATCGCCCAGGCGGGGCGGGCGAAGGTGAGCACCTGCACCGCGGGAGGGAACCGGCGGCGGGTGACCGCTTTGGCGCGGGCGAACTCGCGCAAGCCATCGGCACCGTGGATCCGCCCGAATCCCGAGTCGCCGACGCCCCCGAAAGGCAGCGAGGGCACCGCGGCATACGACACCACGCTGTTGACGGACACCATCCCGCACCGCAGCCGAGCGGCGATCTCCGTGCCACGGTGCTTGGAGAAGACTGCGGCGCCCAGCCCGTAGCGCCCGGCGTTGACCCGCGCCACCGCGTCGTCCAGGTTCGCGACCCGGTGCACTGTGAGAGTCGGGCCGAAGGTTTCCTCGGTCACCGCGCAGGAGGTTTCCGGGACATCAGCCAGCACGATCGGCTCCACATAAGGCGGGCGGACCGACTCCGCACCGCCGAGGAGGGCGGTGCCACCCTGGGCGAGGGCGTCAGTAAGGTGATCACGAATCACCTCAACCTGCCCCGGGGCGGCGATCGGGCCCAGGTCCGCACCCGGCTCACCGCCGATCCGCAGCTGCCGCGCCTGGGCGGTGATCCGCTTGGTGAACTCCTGAGCAACGTCCTCGACGACGTAGGCCCGCTCGACCCCCACACAGGTCTGTCCCGCGTTGACCATGGCGCCCCAGACCGCGGCGTCGGCGGCTGCGGCGAGGTCGGCGTCCGCATCGACCAGCAGCGCGTCCTTGCCTCCGCACTCCAGCACCACGGGGGTCAGCGTCTCGGCGCAGGCCGCCATCACCTTCTTCGCGGTGCCCGCCGACCCGGTGAACGCCAGCTTGTCCACCCCGGCCCGGCACAGCGCCGCACCGGTCTGCCCGAAACCGGTGACGACCTGCAGCAGCGGGTGCTCGGGTACCACCGTGGCGAGGCTTTCGGCCAGTGCCCGGCCCACTCCGGGGGTCAGCTCGCTGGGTTTGAACACCACCGCGTTGCCCGCGGCGAGCGCGTAGCCGATCGACCCCATGGGGGTGTGCGCGGGATAGTTCCAGGGTCCGATCACGCCGATCACGCCGTAGGGCTGGTACTCCACCGTCGAGGTCTCCTGAAGCATCAGCAGGCCCGATCCCACCCGGCGGCGACCGAGCACCCGCTCGGCATGGCGCGCGGCCCAGTCCAGGTGCGCGATGACGAGCACGCATTCCATCCGGGCGTCATCGCCCGGCTTGCCGGTCTCAGCGGTGATCAGTTCGGCCAGCTCGTCAATGTGCCGGGTCAGCGCCGAGCGCCAGGCCAGCAGCCGGCGGCGGCGCTGCGCGAAGGCGAGCCCGCCCCACCACGCGGCCGCCTCCCGGGCGCGAGCGACGGCGGCCCGCACTGCTGCCTCGTCGTCCACCTGGTGGTAGCCGATGACCTCGCCGGTTCGCGGGTCCACCGACGGGAAGCGGGACTGCTCGTCCCAAGTCTGCGGCTGGCTACTGCCCACGCTTTGCGCCATCGTCGTCCTCTCCCGCATCGGCACCCACCCCAGGGTACGGGCACGCCCCTGCACTGGGGCCACTCATGCGGGGTCGCCGTCGTGGTAGCTGCGCGCTTGGTCACCAGCCCACGCCAGCATCTCCATCAGGCTCTTGACATGCGCCACCTGCAAGATTGCTTCCGAGAAGAATGGCTCATCGAACGTGGTCACCCACACCATGTCGCGATCGACCATGACAGTCATGGTTACCTTCGCACCCCGCCGACCCTTGACCACCAGTCTCCGCTGTATTGGTGTCCGCCACCGCGGTCGTTGCTCATCGGCCCTTCCTGCATTCTCCTCCCCGTCAGATAGGGGTACGAGGGTGTCTCACCTGGTTCTCTCTCCCAAGTCCGAAGGCTTTGGACGCGGTCCGCCGTCCGCTGGGCAGAGTAGGGCCACAAGACCCGAATGAACAGAAATTTTCTTGTTGTTTCTAACAATCTCCGGAGGTTAATGCTGGCCAGAAATCACTCGCCATCCTCTGATACCTCGGGTGCGAGGTCGTCGATGACGCGGTTGATGATCGCTCGAGCGGCACGGCCGTAGCTGGCGGCGGCCGCCAGCGAGTCGAAGATGCCACTGTAGAGGCTGATCTCCTGCGGCTGGGCAAGGTTCAGTTCAGCCGAAAAGGTCTCCACCACCACCCGGTCGTTGTCGAGCAGCCAGAAGCCGTGAGCCGGCGCGACCACGTACGCCGTCTCGAACCCGATGATGCCGAGCTTCACGTTCGGCAGTGCCGAGAAGGAAACCAGCCGGTCAAGCTGTCCGAGCATAATCTCGGGCAGGCAGAGGCGGTAGCGCAAGACCGCTTCGGTCAGCACGAAGTGGAACCGCTTAGCTGGCCGGTACAGAATCTCTTGCCGCTGGACACGCGCCTTTACCGCCTCGTCGATGTCGTTGCGCACCTTGAACACGGTGATGCTCTGGACGAACTGAGCCCGCGCGTATTCGGCCGTCTGGAGAAGGCCAGGGATAAAGGTGGATTCGAACGCCCGGAAGAGGCGTGTCTTGGCGTCCTGCTCGGCAATCTCTTGCTGATGCGGCTTGAGGCCGGCTCTCAGCACTCGCCGCCACTCGGCGTGTTGGATTTCAAGGGTGTGCAGGGAAGCGAGCAGGGCTTCGGTTTCACCGTCGCTGCTGGTGGCGCGCGTCCAGGCCCGGATGTCATCATCACTGGGTGTTTGGCGGCCGTTCTCCAGCTTGGACACCTTGGATGGTGGCCAGGACAACGACTCCGCGAGCTGCCGGCCACTCAGGGTGGCTTGCTGGCGAAGCTCACGGAGTCGTTTGCCCAGCGCGTTGCGTGCCTCGTGAACGCTGGTCACGCCGGTGATTCTATTCGGCAGCAAAGTCGTCTCGTCGCACGGCGTGATGCCACGCCGCGTCACGCCAGTAGTTGTGTTGCACGATGACGGTGGGGTCTTTGATGACTTCACAACCAACACAACGGTCGGTGTCGTCGAAGTGCATCCAGACCAACGCGCGCGAGTCGAACAGCCAGTAGTCGTGATTGGGTAGACCTTCGGCGTCAGCTCGGCCACGTTCCAGGTAACGAATGTCCTCACCGGCAGCGGTGGTGAACTGCGACCCCCACACGCCGAAGCGACTGTAGTCGGTCAGCGGAACGCTGACGACGCGGACTCGAGAGAAACGGCGTCCCTCATTGGTCGCCTCGCGGACCATGCTGTGCCAGCTCTCGGCCCATGCAAGATCGTCCGGCTCACCAGCCAGGAACTTTCTGACTGATTCGGTTTCGTAGGGCGGGTCGTAGCGGTCCCGGACTTCCAAGCGGAACGCCGTGTGCTCGAAAGAACGAAAGAGCTGATCAAACTCGTCATCATTGAGCAAGCTCAGCGGTCTCCCTCCTGGTACTCGCGCAGGTAGAGCTTGAGGACATCCTCGGGGATCTCGATGATCGCTTCACCCTCGGGCACTGGGCCGACGTCGGCCAACGCCTGAGGATCGGTCACGGGCCACCCCTGCGCGATGTAGGTCTTGCGGTCCGTTCGGTCGGTCGCGAACAGGCTAGGCGACTGACCTGACCATGATTCAGGGTCTTTGCCGAGGAACCGAGCACGCATCCTGCCTCATTGCGAGAAACTGGTGAAGCGTTTCCTGGCATGATGTACCTCCTAGGACGCAACGTCAAGGGAACGCACGGGTCGAGGTCAGAAGAGGCGCAGGTCGTTGCTCGGCATTCCGCGCAGCTCGTCGTAATCCACCACTACGCAGCGGATGCCGCGATCTTCGGCCAGCGTCCGCGCTTGGGGCGCGATGCTCTGCGCCGCGAGAATGCCGCCCACCGGGGCAAGCAGGCAGTCCCGGTTGAGCAGCTCCAGGTAGCGCGTGAGCTGTTCCACGGCGTCGATCGTGGCGCGTCGCTTGATCTCCACCGCCACCGTCACGCTGTCGGCGTCCCGGCACAGCAGGTCCACCGGCCCGATCGCGGTGGGGTACTCGCGACGGATCAGGGTGAATCCGGGACCCAGCTTCGCGGTGTGCTCGGCGAGCAGGGCCTGCAGGTGGGCCTCGACGCCGTCCTTGACCAGCCCGGGATCCGCTCCGAGCTCATGACGCCAGTCGTGCACCACCTCGGCGATCTCGATGATCAGCTGCTCACCGGCGCGGTTGGTGACCGTCCAGCGTCCCGGCTGCTCGGCCAGCGTGCACGGGGGACTCATCCAGTTCAACGGCTTGTAGGCGCCGCCGTCGGCGTGCACGCTCACCGATCCGTCCGCCTTGACCAGCAGCAGCCGCAGCGCCATCGGCAGATGCGCCGTCAGCCGACCCAGATAGTCCACCTGACACCGAGCGATCACAAGACGCATGGGGGGCACGCTACGCGGCCCCCCGTGAGTGGCGATGCGAGCTATGACGCGCATCGCCACTCACGGGTTATACACAGCCCTCCGCTTCTCGAGGAAGGCGAGCATGCCCTCCTGGGCGGCCGGGGTCTGCGAGGCGGCGGCCATCACCTCCAGCGTGATGGCGTAGGCGTCGGCCTCGGGTCGGTCCAGCTGGGCGTAGAGGGTCTGCTTGCCCAGTGCCTTGCTGGTCCGGCTCCCGCGGGTGGCGCGGGCGAGCAGTTCGTCCACCGCGGCGTCCAGCTCGCTGTCCGGGACCACCCGGTTGATCAACCCCCACTCCGCGGCGGTGCGGGCATCCACCACCTCGCCGGTCAGCGCCATCTCCATCAACCGCTTGCGGCCGATCGAGCGGGCCACCGGCACCGCGGGCGTATGGCAGAACCAGCCGCCCGTGCCGCCGGGCAGCGCGAAACCCGCCGACTCTCCCGCCACCGCAAGGTCGCAGGACGCCACGAGCTGGCAGCCCGCCGCGGTGGCCAGCGCGTGCACCCGGGCAATGACGACCTGGGGGACCGACTGGATGGTGCGCATCACCTCGGTGCAGCACCTCAGCAACTCCCGGACCCCGGCGAGGTCGCGCGAGGACACGTCGGTGAAGTCGTGGCCCGCGGAGAACGCCTTGCCCTCGGCGCCGAGCACAATGCCGGTGGCGTCCGAGCGCCCCGCCTCAGTGAACGCCTCGCACAGCTCGACGAGATGTTCCAGGGACAGCGCGTTACGCCGCTCCGGACGGTTCATGGTGATCCGGACGGTGTTCCCGTCCCGCTCACATCGCATACCGCAACGGTAAGAGACGCGTCTCAGGGATGAGTGTGCACGTTCCCCCGAGCGCGCAAAAGCTCCACGATCTGGTCAAGGATCTCGGTGAGCGCGAAGTCTTTGGGCGTGAATACCTGGGCAACGCCGTGGGCGCGCAGCACCTCGGCGTCGGCGTCCGGGATGATCCCACCGACCACTACCGGCACGTCCCCGGCACCCGCCGCGCGCAGCCCGTCCACCACCGCGGGTACCACCTCCAGATGCGAACCGGAGAGCACGGACAGCCCGACCACGTGCACATCCTCGGCCACCGCGGCTGCGACGATCTCCGCTGGAGTGAGCCGGATGCCCTGGTAGATCACCTCGAAGCCAACGTCTCGGGCGCGCAGGGCCACCTGCTCGGCACCGTTGGAGTGCCCGTCCAGACCGGGCTTGCCGACCAATATCCGCAGCCGCTCACCCCACTGCTCGCTCAGCGCCCATACCCGGTCCCGAACGCGCATGATCGCCTCGCCAGCCTCACCCGCAGCACCCGACGTCGGCGCGCCAGCGATCCCGGTCGGGGCCCGGTACTCCCCGAACACCTCCCGCAGCGTGCCAGCCCACTCCCCCGTGGTGACACCCGCGCGGGCGCAGGCCATCGACGCCTCGACCAAGTTGGTGTCGGTCGTGGCGGCCTGCGCCAGCTCGCGCAACGCCACGGTGACCGCCGCGGGGTCCCGGCCGGCCCGCCAGGCCCGGATCGCCTCGATGAGCCGAGCCTCAGCCCCCGGGTTGGGGGTCTGGATGGCTCCGGCGTCCTCGGTGTGCAGCGGGCTGCGTTCGGTCTCGGTGAACCGGTTCACCCCGACGACCACGTCCTCGCCGTCCTCGATCCGCCGGCGCCGCGCGAGGAGCGAGGCCACCAGCTGGGATTTCATGTATCCGGATTCGACGGCGGCGATCGCCCCGCCCATGCCCTGCACCCGGTCGATCTCCGCGCGGGTGCCCTGGGCGATCTCGGCGACCCGCGCCTGCACCACCCGGGAGCCCTCGAACAGGTCTTCGTACTCCAGCAGGTCGGTCTCGTACACCAGCACCTGCTGCATCCGCAGCGCCCACTGCTGGTCGCAGGGCCGGGGCAGGCCGAGCGCCTCGTTCCACGTCGGCAGCTGCACCGCGCGGGCCCGCGCGGCCCGGGACAACGTCACCGCGAGCATCTCCAGCACGATGCGCTGGACGTTGTTTTCTGGTTGCGCCTCGGTCAGCCCCAGCGAGTTGACCTGCACGCCGTACCGGAACCGGCGCAGCTTGGGATCCTGCACGCCATAACGGTCCCGGCAGATCTCCTCCCACAGCTGCCCGAAGGCGCGCAGCTTGCACATCTCCTCGACAAAGCGCACCCCGGCGTTGACGAAAAACGACATCCGCCCGACGACGGTGGCGAAGTTCTGCGGCGCGACCTGCCCGCTCTCCCGCACCGAGTCCAGCACGGCCATCGCCGCGCACAGGGCGTAGGCGATTTCCTGCACCGGTGTGGCGCCCGCCTCTTGCAGGTGGTAACTGCAGATGTTGATCGGGTTCCATTTCGGCATGTGGTTGACCGTGTAGACGACCATGTCGGTGATCAACCGCAGGCTCGGTCCCGGGGGGAAGACGTAGGTGCCCCGGGACAGGTACTCCTTGATGATGTCGTTCTGGGTGGTACCCGACAGCTGCGCCAGGTCCGCCCCGTTCTCCTGGGCCACCGACGCGTAGAGCGCCAGCAGCCACATGGCGGTGGCGTTGATCGTCATCGAGGTGTTGGCCTGCGCCAGTGGGATGCCCTCGAACAGCGTGCGCATGTCACCAAGGTGACTGATCGGCACGCCGACCTTGCCGGCCTCGCCCCGGGCCAGCTCATGGTCGGGGTCGTAGCCGGTCTGGGTGGGCAGGTCGAAGGCCACCGAAAGGCCGGTCTGGCCCTTGGCCAGGTTGCGCCGGTACAGCGCGTTGGACGTGCTCGCCGAGGAGTGCCCGGCGTAGGTGCGCATCACCCACGGCCGGTCCCGCTCGCGGTCGCTGGGATAGGGCATCGGGGCACCTCCAGGGGCTCTGCCTGGTGACACTACTGCCCAGTAGTGTCACCAAACGAGACCAGCGGCGAGAAGGGGCTACCGGGATGGACAGCACAATGATGGACTTCCCGCTGACCGTGGGCATGATCATGCGCCATGCCACCACCGTGCACGGCGACGGCGAGATCCTCACCTGGACCGGCAACGGTACCCGCGCGGCGAGCTACGCCCAGCTGGGGCGGCGCGCCGCACAGCTGGCCGGGGCGCTGCGCGGGCTCGGCGTCACCGGCGACCAGCGGGTGGCCACCTTCCAGTGGAACAACCAGGAGCATCTGGAGGCCTACCTCGCGATCCCCTCGATGGGCGCGGTAGTGCACACCCTCAACCTGCGGCTGCCCTCCGACCAGGTGGCCTGGATCGCCAACCACGCCGAGGACGCCGTGGTGATCGTGGACGGTTCGCTGGTGGGGCTGCTGGCCCGGGCTCTACCGCAGATGACGACGGTGCGCCATGTCCTCGTGAGCGACCCCTCAGACACTCCCGCTACCTCCGCTCTCGACGGTGCCGCTGCGCAGCTGCACTCCTATCAGGAGCTGCTGGCCGCCCAGCCTGAGGAGTTCGACTGGCCCACCGACATCGACGAGCGTTCTGCGGCCGCGATGTGCTACACGAGCGGCACCACCGGGGACCCCAAGGGGGTCGTCTACAGCCACCGCTCGACCTACCTACACTCGATGGGCGGCTGCACCGGTGAGTTCGCGGCCCTGACCCCGGCCGATCGGGTCTTGCCGGTGGTGTCGATGTTTCACGCCAATGCCTGGGGGCTGCCCTACGCCGCGCTGCTCTCCGGCGCCAGCCTGGTCATGCCGGACCGTTTCGTGCAGGCCGAGTCGCTGGTGCGGCTCGTCGAAGCACAGCGCCCCACGCTCGCCGCCGCGGTGCCGACGATCTGGGGCGAGGTACTGCGCTACCAGCGCCAGCGCGGCGGGAACCTCTCCTCGATCCGCCAGGTGCTCTGCGGCGGCTCCGCCGTTCCGCTGGCGCTGATCAAGGCGTTCTCCGAGGAGCTGGGTGTGCAGATCACGCAGGCCTGGGGGATGACCGAGACGTCCCCGATCGGCTCGGTCGCCACCCCGCCGGTCCGCGCGCAGGGCGAGGAGCTCTGGCGTTACCGGGCCAGCGCGGGACGGCTTGTCGCCGGGGTCGAGGGTCGCGTGGTGGGCGAGGGCGACGTCGTGCTGCCCTGTGACGGCACCTCGGTCGGCGAGATCCAGGTCCGCGGGCCGTGGGTCACCGCACGGTACTACCGGGATGCCGATACGTCCCGGTTCCACGACGGGTGGCTGCGCACCGGCGACGTCGGCAGCATCGATGAGCTGGGCTTCATCACCCTCAGCGACCGTATCAAGGACGTGATCAAGTCCGGTGGGGAGTGGATCTCCTCGGTGCGGCTGGAGAACCTCCTGATGGGCCACCCGAAGGTGCTGGAAGCCGCGGTGGTCGCGGTCCCGGACGCCAAGTGGGTGGAGCGGCCGCTGGCCACCGTGGTCATCGCGGGCGGCGAGCAGATCAGCGTCGCCGAGCTCCGCGATCATCTCAGCGCCTCGGTGCCGGCCTGGCAACTCCCCGAGCGCTGGTCGTTTCTCCCCGAACTCCCCAAGACCTCGGTGGGCAAGTTCGACAAGAAGATCATCCGCGCGCGCTACGCCAACGGCGAGCTCGACGTCCTGGAGCCCTAACCAGGGAGGGACTACTGGGTGTGGCGTAGGCGACGAGGCTCTGCCAGTTTATTTGCGGCCAGTTTATTTGCGGCCAGTTTATTTGCGGCCAGTTTATTCCGCTCACGAGTAACTCCCCTCCGGAGAACAACACCGCGACTCGACCATCACGTCGGACATTGTATATTTTTGTGGAAACGTATATTTTTGTGGAAACGCAGGTGGGGTGGTTAAGATAATCTGGCCTCGCTCGGGCAACCAGATTGGTATGTTACTGATCACACCACCCCTGATGACACCTCCGGCCGCCCCGACATCACCGAAGCGACCCGCTGGGCGGTCCACGCCATGGACCGCCCCTTCAAGATCCTCGAAATCACCGAAGAACCACTCGATCTCGGCGGCCATCACCACGAACACCAGCAAGATCACCCTCGCTTCTCACGGTTTGGTCCGCTCTCCTGGTCAGGCTGCGCGGTGGCGTAATTCCTCCGTGCGGCCGCCGGCGGTCCGCCACTCGTTACGCGCGGGTGCAGCCAGAGATTTCGCTAGGTGTTCGGTGTCTTCTTCCGCCAGTGGCGAAGGTGCCATGGTTTCTTCATGTGGCTAGTGCTCCCGAGCGCGGCGCTCAAGGCCAACATCGTGACCTGTAGTGGCGCTCTACCTTGCGACTGAGGACATGTTCGGGAGCACTGGGCCGATTCGACCGAGCCGCTACCAAGGAGGGAATACTGGTGAAGCGCGTACATCGAACGAATGTGAAGGCCGAGATTGTTCGAGAACGTGGGGCGAAGGAGACGATCCACCGGAAGCTCATAGATACTCCCGATGGCGCGGACCGTTTTGTGCTGACTGAGTTCGATATCGCACCCAACGGGTCGACTCCGCCTCATCACCACGATTGGGAGCACGAAATCTACGTCCTGGAAGGCGCGATGGATCTCGTGCTTCCGGGCGAGGGTCGGTCCGAGAAAGTTGAGCCTGGAGACGCCATATTCATTCCACGCGACGAGCCGCACGGGTTCGTCACCGGGCCGGGCCAAAGGTGTCGTTTCCTTGTTGTGGCGCCCTGCGAACGGCCGCCGGTTCGCAACTTCTTCCTTTCCGATGATCCATACGAGTACACGCAGATGCCCGAATATGTGAACGCGCGGGAGGGCAAGTGACTTCGTCTCAGTCCACCCTGGAGCCACAGCTGGAGGGGTCGGCGAGAATCCACGGAATCATGACCGCATACTTGCAGTCCAAGGCGGTTTTCGTAGCCGTGGAGCTGGGCCTGTTCGACACCCTCGAGAGGGGCGGTCGCACGGTTGACGAGCTCGCTGCCGACCTGGGTATCGACAAGCGTCCGACTCGAGCCCTGTTGTTCGCGCTGCACGGTCTTCAACTGGTATCCCGGGACGGGGTGAAATATCAGAACACCGAGGAGGCTAGCCGTTTCCTGGTGGCCGGAAAACCCGAGTACATGGGCAGCTTCGCCGAGCACCAGAATCAGCACTTCGGTAACTTCGCGAAGCTGATGGAGGCGATGCGGGAGAACACCTCGCTCACCAAGCGCGTGCTCAAGGATGGGTACAGCAATCAAGGCGCCGCCGCTGGCGAGAGCCGTGCGGGTACCAGCCGATTCATCCAGGCGGCACGGGTCAGTTCACGACTCCAAGCCGACAACCTCGCTGCCACGGCACCGCTGTCGGATGTCGGCCGGCTGCTCGACCTCGGCTGCGGGTCAGGGGACTACTCGGTGGCCATTGCCCGGAAAAATCCCGAGATCCGCATCATCGCGATGGACTACCCGGCGGTCTGCGAGCTAGCCAGCAGGAATGTCGCGGAGGGGGGTGTCGGTGACATCGTCGAAGTGCGGCCGAACGACATCCTGCGGGACCCGTGGCCCGACTGCGACGCGATCCTGTTGTCACACGTACTCGACGGCTATGGCCCTCAGCGGGCGGCACAACTCATCGAGAAGATCTATCGCGCACTTCCCACCGGCGGAAGGCTGCTGGTGCACTCGCATATGCCGTCGCTGGCGACTGGCGTGTTCCCCTACCTGTTCGGTCTGATCTTGCTAGGCAACACGGAAGAAGGTGAAGTCCGCGACGTGGACGACATTATTGGATGGGTGCGCGAGGCCGGCTTCCGTGACGTGGAAACCCACACTGTGTCGCTACTGTCCGGCTTGCTTACGGCGTATAAATAGCCCCAAAGGATTCATGCGATGAAGTCACAGCAAGCTGGAGCTCCCGCGGAGGCAGAGGCCATCCGACGTTACCTCGACAGCCCCGACCCGTCGAATCTCCTGTCATTGAACTTCGGTTTCACCAAAGCCAGGGTACTCGATGCGGCACTCGAGCTTGGCGTCTTCACGCTGCTTTCCGGTAAGTCACGAAACGCCGCTGCTCTGGCGAAGGCCCTGGATTGTAGTCGCGACGGGATCGAGCGGCTCCTCAACGCATTGGTAGAACTCGGGCTACTCGAGGAAACGGTGGTCGGCCACTACGCCGTGACGCCGGTGTCGGAGACGTATCTGGTGCGGGGCAGCGCGGGATATCTCGGCCAGCACTTCGCGGAGGTTATGCGCCAGTGGGAGCACTGGGAGTCCTTGGTTGACGTGGTGCGTTCGGGATCCTCGCAAGGAGATCTGGGAAATCTGTGGGCCAGGGGCGCTCATCCGGGGATGTTCGCCGCGAACTTTCCGGTTGCCATCCGGCTGGCGCACCAGGCGACCGAACAGGTGCCGGTACCGGCCGGGAGTCGGGTCCTGGATTTCACGGCCGGGGCTGGGGAGTGGGGAATAGCCCTGGCCCTGCACCACCGGGACGTGACGGTCACCGCTCATGACGATCCCGCACTGCTGAACGTCGTCCGCGCGCGAGTCGAGGAGTTCGGTCTTGCGGACCGGTTCTCGTTCGCGTCGGCGAACTTTGCCGCTCCGCCTTTTCCCGACGCCCACTTCGACATGGTCGTATTCGCCCAGGCGAGTCGGTTCATCGGAGGAGAAGAGGTAGGGCGGCTGGTGCGTGAGTGCGCTCGCATGCTCCGTCCCGGAGGGCAGGTCTTGATCGCCGACGTGCTGAAGAACTCGTCGGGAAAGCCCGCGCCGCCCCGTTCGATACTCGATCTGAGCTTGCTCGTCAACACGCTGCGGGGAAGGCTTGTGGAACGGTCCGAATATCTGGCCTACCTGGCGGACGCCGGGCTGTGGCCCGGAGCAGAGATGACGAGTGGTCTGGTGTCCGTTATCACCGGCGTGAAAGGCGCTGAGACCGTATGCGACGGGTTGTAGTCACTGGGCTGGGGGTAGTCAGTCCGGCCGGCATAGGCAAAGAAGCGCTGTGGGAAACGGTGTCGGCCACAAAGAGCATGACGAAATCACTATCCAGCGTGACGAGCTCCGACCTGTTCGGGCCGTTCGACTTCGCGGCGGACTCGGTGGCTGAGGTTCCCGGTTTCGACGAACGGGCTGGGGATCTGCCCAGAGAAGTGCAGAGGTTAGACCGCTTTGTGCAGTTTGCGGTCGCATGCGCGGTGGACGCGATGCAGGACGCTGGGTTGGAGCCGGGCCAGGTCGACCCCGAGCGCTTTGGCATCTCGCTATCGACGGCGATCTGCGGAACTCCGAAGATGGAGGAGGAGTTCCTTCTGGTCACGAACTACGGCATGGAGCCCATCAATCCGTCCAAGGCTGGCCGCGACTTATACCTGGCCTCGATGTCGAACACGCCAAGTATCGTCCTGGCACCATTGCTGGGCGCGCAAGGCCAGTGCGTCACGCTGTCGACCGGCTGCATCGGCGGGATCGACGCCATCGGCAATGCCTATGAAGCGATCGGGTACGGCGACGCGGACGTGATGATAGCGGGTGCTAGCGAAGCGCCCATCACGCCGATCACGGTGGCCTCGTTCGAGATCATCAACTGCCTTTCCACAAAGCATAGGGACCAGCCCGAAGCCGCCTCGCGGCCGTATGACGCGCAACGAGATGGGTTCGTCCTGGCCGAGGGCTGTGGCGTGGTGGTCTTGGAGGAGCTTCAGCATGCGCTACGGCGGGGTGCGACGCCGTACCTGGAAATCTGTAGCTTTTCGCATACCTCCAACGCCATGCACATGACCGACCTGCTGAGCGACGGGGCAGACTTGGCTCGGGCCATGATTCAGGCCATCGACCGGGCCGGGTTGGCACCGACTGATGTGGAGCATGTGAGTTCCCACGGAAGCTCGACGCCGCAGAATGACTCCTGTGAGACGAGCGCGCTGAAGCTAGCCCTGGGCGAGCACGCCTACACGGTCCCGGTCAACTCGGCGAAGTCCATGCTCGGGCACGCTCTGTCGGCCGCCAGCGCAATTGAGATCGTGCTGTGCGCGCTTTCCTGCGAGCGATCCGCGGTGCACCCGACCGCGAACTACGAACACCCCGACCCGCAGTGCGATCTTGACTACGTGCCGGACAAAAAGCGCCCGTGGGATGGGACCACCATCCTCAAGGAGGCCAGCGGGTTCGCTGCCCTGCACGCCGCCATGGTGATGCAGGCTGCGCCGAACGGGATCGCGTCATGGACCAGGTAGTCGTTACCGGTATCGGTGCCGCCACCCCGGCAGGGATTGGCCTGGATGCCCTGTGGGCAAGCGTCGATGCCACGAAGGCGTGCATCACGGCCATCGACCGGTTCGACGCCACCAGCTACGTCTGCTCCGTGGCGGGGCAGGTGGATTTCACCGCCGAAGACCACTTGCCATCCCGCTTTATCAAGCGCACCGACCGCTTCACCCACCTGGCGGTCGTCACCGCACGCCAGGCACTGGCCGATGCCGGGGTGGCCCTCGGTGTGGACGTCGAGCCCGAACGTGCCGGTGTGATGGTCGGCAACGTCCTGGGCGGGTGGGAGTTCGCTGAGCGCGAGCTGCGCAAGCTGTGGGTCGAGGGGGTGCGCACGGTCAGCCCGTACCAGGCGACGGCGTGGTTTCCTGCGGCGCCGCAGGGCAACATCTGCATCGATCTGGGTATCAAGGGGCCGGCTCGGACGTTCGTCGCGGACCGGGCGAGTGGGGCCTACGCGATAGTCCGGGGTGCGCAGGCGCTCCAGCGCGGGCAGGTGGATGTCGTGCTGGCGGGCGGCGTGGAGGCTCCGCTGTCGCCCTATGGCTGGTTGTGTTTGGAGACCAGCGGTCTGATGGCCAAGTCCAGGGCCGATCAGCAACCGCAGACGCTCTACCGGCCATTCGACGCCGGGCACGGCGGCACAGTCTTTGGTGAGGGCAGTCTCTTTCTGGTCCTTGAGAGGCACGAGAGTGCTCGGCGGCGCAGAGTCGAGGTCTACGGTGAGATCGCCGGGTGGGGACTGACCACCGACGGCTACATGCCCTACTACACGGTGGAGCCGACCGGTCGCGTGCTCGCGCGCGCCATGCGCGTCGCGGCCGACCAGAGCGGGGCCGCGCCCGCCGAGGTCGGCGCGATATTCGCGCACGGATCGGGCATTCCGGTCGAAGACGTGACCGAGGGGTACGCGATTCGGGAAGTGTTCGGCGACGGGGCGGACCACATTCCGGTGACCGCTCCCAAGGCCGGTTTCGGGCATCTGCTGGGGGCGGCGGCCCCCGTTGACGTCGCGTTGGCGCTGTGGGCGATGCGGCTGGGTCGGGTGCCGGCCACCGTGAACTTGGATCGGCCGGCGCCTGGGCTGGACCTCGACTTTGTTCAGGGAAGGTCTCGAAGCATCGGAAGCTGGGAGCACAGCTTGGTTGTCTCCCGCGGTCTGGGGGGAGTCAACGCATGCCTGATGCTTCGGCGTTGAGCGCAGCCCCGGTCCCCGAGAAACAAGTCGCCGGGAAACAAACGGAGAAGCACAGGGGGAAAGACCGATGAGTATCCGCGACCAAGTGATGATAGTCATGTCCGGGCTGGGATTTGAGCTCAGCGAGTTGGCGGACGGGGCGACTATGCAGGACCTGGGAATTGACTCCACTGAACTGATCGAGATCATCGTGGCTCTAGAGAAACGCTTCTCCATCAGTATCGACTCCGAGATCCAGGGCACCCTCACCAGCGTGGGCGACCTGATCTCCCGGGTCAGTGATCTGCTTGCCACCAACGTCGTAATGGAAGGATGAGACTATGCCGAGGATCGAGAACAGCATTGACATCAACGCGGACGTACACCGGGTCTTCGAGGTCACTAATGACATTGCCAAGTGGCCACAGGTGTTCAACGAGTACAATGCCGCCAAGGTGATCTCGCAGGAGCATGACGGCCGTTACACCGAGATCATTTTCGAGCTGACGAACCCGGAAGGTTCGTCGTGGCGGTCTTGGCGCCTGCTGGACCATCGAAAGTTGACCGCGATCGCGGAGCGACGCGATCCCCGCTACCCCTTCGAATACATGCACCTGAAGTGGACCTACGAGCCGGTGCCCGGCGGTACCCGGATGACCTGGGTGCAGGACTTCGAACTGGACGAGAAGTTCGACGTTCCCTTGCCGACGGTAATCGAGCGCATGGTGGCGCACACCAAGGAGAACCAGAGCTCTATCCGTGACAAGATCGAGTCTGGTGCGATCTGAGGCACCGTGAACACAAACGCTTCCCCGACTCCGATTCGCTGGGGACCCCTCACTATCCCGATCACCACGGCGGTCCTGGTTCCGGCGGCCTTGCGGATCCTGCTGCGCAGACCGGAAGTGCCGATGGGTGTTCTGGCGCGGTACCTGGGCGGTCTCCCCTTGGCGGCGCTGGGGAGCTGGATGGTCGCGGACGCCGTGAACCGCGTGTACCTGCGGCAACAAACGCCGCTGGGGGACAAGCCCCCCGAATACCTGGTCCGCACCGGGTGGTACCGCGTCATCCGCAACCCGATGGCCGCCGGCATGACCGTGCTGCTCGTGGGCGAGGCGCTCTTGCTCTGCTCGGTCCCGGTGCTCACCTGGGCGATCGTGGTGTTCGCGGTGTCCTGCACCGCAGCACTGAAGGTGGAAGAACCCAGCCTGCTGGCGGCCTTCGGCAATGAATACGCGAGCTACGCCCGCCGGACGCCTCGGTGGTTGCCGTCCCTCACCCCCCTGCGAGCACTGGTCAGCACGCGCCGAGCCGAGAGGGGAAACCGGTGTATATCGACCTGAGTCTCCCCGTCAGAAAGCAAGCGCCCGGGGTCGACTTCGAGCAGTGGCTGCACCGGGACGGCGTCCGTCATCTGTCACGGCGTATCCGCAACCTGCCCGGTGACAGCCGGTGGCAGCGGGTCGTCAACTATTGGCATTGGCTCACCGGGCAGCGCAGGCTCTCCGCCGCGGACTTGCCGGAGGGAATGTTCCTATCCAACGAGTTCTACCGCATGTCGGTGCATCAAGGGACGCACATCGACGCCCCGTTCCACTACGGCCCGCTCTGTGAAGGAAAGCCCGCGAAAAAGGTCCTCGACATGCCTCTGGAATGGTTCATGGGGCCGGGTGTGGTGCTCGACGTGCGGACCAGCAATGGGACGGTGACCAACAAGACGGTCACAGCGGCCATCGGTGCCGCTGGCGTCGAGCCGGCGCCGGGTTCCATCGTGCTGTTCCGCTCGGACTCCGACCTGAGGGTCGGCACGCCCGAGTACTTTACTCAATCCACGGCCATCACGCCGAGCGCGGTCGATGAGCTCTTACGGCGGGGCGTCAAGGTCATGGGGACCGACTGCTGGAGCTTCGACGGTCCGGCCCGGCGCATGGTCGAGAACTTCTACCAGACTCGGGATCGCCGGGCCTGGTGGCCAACCCATCTGCACGGCAGGGAACGCGAATTCGTCCAGATCGAAGGATTGGCCAATCTGCGGTCAATCCCCGCGAGCCGGTTCATGTTCGTGGCGTTTCCTATTGCGCTTATGGACGCCGGGGCTGCGTGGTGCCGTGCGGTCGCGGTCACGGCGGACCAACAAGGCCCCGGCGCGGAAAGGACGGTGCCCCGATGAGTGGGCTGCTCGCCGAGGCCGAGCCTGAGACAGGCACCGGCTGGGTCCGCTGCGAATCCTGCACCACCCTCCTTTACCGGAAGCGTTTCGTGCGGTGCTTGCAAGTGTGCCCCGAGTGCGGATGGCACCGACGGCTCACCGCAGGGCAGCGCATCGACACACTCCTCGATCCCGGCAGCGCCTCGGTGTTCACGCTGGTCGGGCAGACCATCCCCGATCCGCTCGGGTTCATCGACCAGCTCCCCTACCTGGAACGGTTGAGCGCGGCGCGAGCCAAGACCGGACTGGACGAAGCCGTGCTCTGCGCGGTGGGAACCATCGGCGGGCATCCGGTGGTGCTGGCCGTCATGGATTTCCGCTTCATGGGCGGAAGTATGGGTATCGGAGCCGGCGAGCGGGTGACTCAGGCAGCCGAGAGAGCGCTCCGGGACCGGCTCCCGCTGATCCTCGTCACCGCCTCGGGCGGGATCCGCATGCAGGAGGGCCCGCTGTCGCTGATGCAGATGCCCAAGACCTGCCAGGCGCTCGCCCAACTCGATGAGGCGGGCGTACTGACGGTCTCGATACTCACCGATCCCACCTACGGCGGGGTAACCGCGTCGTTCGCGACACTGACCGACGTGGTCCTGGCGGAGCCGCAGGCCAGGGTTGGCTTTGCCGGGCGGAGAGTCATCGAGCAGACGGTGTGCCAGCAGCTCCCGGAGGACTTCCAGACCGCGGAATCCGTTCTGCGGCATGGACTGATCGACCGCGTGGTACCTCGGCCGGAACTACGGGACGTGCTGCTCCGGTTGCTCGCGGTCCAGGGACCGCTGCCGGATCCATACCTCGGCACCGAACCGGCCGAGAACCTGTCGGTCCATCCAGCACCGGAGCGGGACGCCTGGCAAGCGGTGACGCTGGCCCGCCACACCGGCCGCCCCACCACGCTGGACTACATCAGCTACTTGCTTGAGGGCTTCCAGGAACTGCACGGGGACCGGACGTGCGGGGACTGCCCCGCGATGGTGGCCGGGGTGGGACGGCTGAATGGCTTGCCGCTGGTGGTGGTCGGTCACCAGAAAGGTCACACCACCGGCGAGTTGATCCAGCGTAACTTCGGCATGAGCTCGCCGCAGGGTTACCGCAAAGCGGCCAGGCTGATGCGGCTAGCGGCGAAGTGGCGCATCCCGGTGCTGACCCTCATCGACACGCCCGGCGCCGCCGCCGGGCCCGAAGCCGATAGCAGCGGCCAGGCGGTGGCTATCGCGGAAAGCCAACGCCTCATGGCCGGCCTGCCCGTGCCGATCGTCGCGGTCGTGACCGGAGAAGGCGGCAGCGGCGGCGCGGTCGCGCTCGGCGTGGCGGACAAGGTCTTCGCCTGCGCCAATGCCATCTATTCGGTAATTAGCCCGGAGGGCTGTGCGGCGATCTTGTGGGGGGTCCAGACGGCTGCTCCCCGGGCCGCCGCCGCGCTCGGATTGGACGCCGACCGACTGTTGGACCTTGGCGTGATCGACGCGGTGATACCCGAGCCGCCCGATGGCACCCAGGGGGACCACGTGGTGGCGGCGGCCCGGTTGCGCGCGGCCATCGTGGCCGCGTTCGCGGAGTTACTGCGCCGCGAGCCCGACCAGCTCGTTTCCGAGCGGCGCGAGCGGTTTCGCCGTTTTGGCCTGCCGCGCGCCGCTAAGTGGGCTGATTCGTGCGGGTTCGTAAAGGACTACAGGAACGGGGGAATAGTGTACATGGAGGAGACCACCAAGCTGTTCGCGGCTCTCAATACCGGCTCTGGCGCGGAGAACGACCTGGCGACCGCATGCCGATACACCGCTGAGCTGATTCGAACCGCGGGCGGGCCACTGCGGCACCTCAGCATCAGGTGGGCGCAGACAGCAATCGAGATCGAGTGGCCCCTCGTCGATCCGCGGCTGCGCATCCCTCCGTCCTCGGCACAGGCGGGGTCCCCGCAAAGCGAACAGGCCTCGGCGAGCGAGCTCAAGGACAACCGTGGGTACATCTGCGCACCTCTGGTCGGTACGTTTTACCGGGGAGCGCATCCAGGCGGCAAGCCTTTCGTCGAGGTCGGCGACTACGTGGAGCCCGGTACTCAGGTGGCCATTGTCGAAGCCATGAAACTCATGAACCCCGTCGAAGCTGACCGGTCCGGCCGGGTTATGGAGTTCGTGGTGGCCGACGGGGCCGCCGTCGAATACGGGCAACCCCTCATCGCAATCGTTCCGTCGACATAGACTCAGTGTAGAGGGGAAAACCTATGTTCGACGGTGTGCTCGTCGCGAATCGAGGAGAAATCGCGTTGCGCGTCATCCGGACCTGCCGGGAGCTCGGTATCCGCACAATCGCCGTCTATTCCACGGCCGACAGCGATTCAGCTGCCCTACGACTCGCCGACGAGACCGTGTGCATCGGTCCGGCGCCCGCCAAACGCAGTTACCTGAACGCGGCGGCGCTCATCGAGGCCGCCCGGAAAAGCGGGGCGGACGCCATCCATCCGGGCTACGGTTTCTTATCTGAGGACGCCGATTTCGCCGACATCTGCGCCGAAGAGGGTATCCACTTTATCGGCCCACCCGCGGCCATGCTGGCCAGGCTCGGTGACAAGGCACAGGCCAAGCGGGTGATGGCGGAGGTGGGGTTGCTGGTGCTGCCCGGCAGTGAGCGCACCGTGGACAGCGCCGCCGAGTGTGCCGACGTGGCGCGGCGGCTGGGTTTTCCGCTGATCATCAAGGCGGCGGCCGGTGGCGGTGGGCGTGGCATGACCGTCGTCCGCGACCAGGCAGACCTGCGGCGCGCCTACGAGTCGACCCAGGCGACGGCCCGGGCGGTTTTCGGCGATGACCGGGTGTACGTCGAGCGTTTCCTCGAAGCCGCTCGGCACGTCGAGGTGCAGGTGCTGTGCGACGGGCACGGCAACGGTGTGTACCTGGGTGAGCGCGATTGCTCTGTGCAGTGGCGGCACCAGAAACTTCTGGAGGAGACCCCATCACCGGGGCTGCCCGCTCAGCTGCGTCAGCGGATGGGGGAAGCGTCGGCCCAAGCGGCTCTTGCCCTGGGCTACGTAGGGGTCGGCACATTCGAGTTCCTGCTCGACGCGGATGGCAGCTTCTACTTCATGGAAATCAACTGCCGGCTCCAGGTCGAGCATCCGGTCACCGAAATGGTGACGGGTCTGGAACTCGTTCGTGAGCAGCTACGTGTCGCGGCTGGGTATCCGCTCGAATGGCGGCAGACGGACGTGTCACCCCGCGGTGTCGCCATGGAATGCCGCATCAACGCGGAGGACCCGACCCGGCGCTTCGCGCCTACGCCGGGACTGCTGGCGGAGTTCGTGCCGGCAGGCGGGCCCTTTACCCGGGTCGATACGCATGCTTACGCCGGGATGCGGGTAACTCCACATTATGACCCCTTGCTGGCCAAGGTCACCGTGTGGGCGGCGGACCGTGGGCAGACTCTCGCCCGAATGACTCGAGCGCTGACGGAGTTCCGAATTGCTGGTCCCGGGGTGCGCACGACCATCTGTTTTCTGCGCGAGGTGCTCGCGCATCCACTGTTTCGCGACGGAAAGCACACCACGTCACTGGCGGAGGACATGGTGGCCACCAGCGCGGGTACCGGCGGGTCACCATGATCTCATTTGGTGGGAACCGGAATCCAACAAAGCAAACTCTACTTCTACTCAGCGATGCCCTAGCTGCCGGACGCATATTATGCTGAACACGGATCCCTTGGAGAGGAAAAATGATGGACCAGTCTACGCAGGTTCTGGTGATCGGTGGCGGCCCAGCCGGTTCTACCGCCGCCACGCTCCTGGCCCGCGAAGGGTTCGACGTGACCCTCATGGAGAAGGAAGTTTTTCCGCGCTACCACATCGGCGAATCGCTCTTGGCGTCGTGCGTGCCCATCCTGGAGCTGATCGGCGTACGAGAAAAAGTCGAGGCATACGGGTTCCAAGTGAAGAGGGGAGGGTATTTCTATTGGGGGAACGAAGAGTGGGATCTCGCTTTCGGTAACAAGTTCCAGGAGCGCACCTTTGGTGACGGGTTTGCGGAATATGATTACGGCTTTCAAGTCGTACGGGAGAATTTTGATCAGCTTCTCCTGGAGCACGCTAAGAGCCAAGGGGTGAAGGTCCGGGAAGGGGTAGAGGTCAAACGGCTGATATTCGATGGCGATCGGCCGCGGAGCGCGATCTGGTCACCAGCTGGCCAGAATGCCCAGAATGGCGGAACCCAGGAACAAGAAATCAGCTTTGACTTCTTGATCGACGCTTCGGGTCGAGCTGGTGTCATGACAACACGCTACCTGCACGCTCGACGCCACCATCAGTCGTTTAAAAATATCGCCGCATGGGGATATTGGCGGGGCGCGAAGAAACTTTCCGTCGGCCCGGAAGGGGGGATATTAATCTGCTCCGTGGCGGACGGCTGGTTCTGGGGAATTCCGCTACATGACGGCAGGTACAGCGTCGGGCTCATCAACCACAGGGACACCTTTAACGCGAAGCGGAAAGAGGGGGCGAGTACGGACCAGCTTTACCACGAGGCAATCCGTGAGTGCTCAGTCCTCACCGACCTGTTAGCGCCTGCCGAACTGGTCACGCCGCTACGCGTGGAGCAGGACTACTCGTACACCTCGGAACGGTTTGTCGGCCCGGGTTACTTCCTCGCCGGCGACGCCGCGTGTTTCTTGGATCCCTTGCTCTCGACCGGGGTGCACCTTGCCACCTATAGCGCGCTATTGGCGGCGGCCAGCCTGTCCAGTATCCTTCGTAGCGAAGTCGACGAAAAAGAAGCCGGCGAGGTCTATGAACAGACCTACCGACAAGCATACCTCCGTCTATTGTTGATCGTGGCGAGTTTATATCGTCGGTACGATGGCCAGGATTCCTACTTCTGGCAGGCGCAACGCCTCACACTCCATGACTGCAGCGCCGAGGACCTGAAACAGGCGTTCATAAATGTCGCATCCGGTATCGAAGACCTGCGTGACTCCCAGGCGACACTCGACTTCGCCCTGGACGCCGCGAGCCAGGCGGCCACTAAGGAATTTCGCACCAAAGAAGACCTTAATTCGACGCCACCCGAAGATAACGAGCTCGTACAGGCCAGAATGCAATTCTTCCACTCCGCGATGATGCGCCGGGATATTCGAGGGCTTTACGTAGTGACGAAGCCACAACTGGGCCTGGCCCGCCAGTGAGCGCGACGCGTCTCCCTCGGCGGCCTCCGCGAAAATCACCCGTGCGCTCAAGTGTGTACATGGAGTTAGTCAAGCTGGTCCTGCATCAAGCTGGGTCTGCACCAAGCTGGGCCAGAGACCCTGTGAGGAGTATCGTTCATGCGCCAGGAATCCGTCCCGTGTTGCGTGGTTGGTGGTGGCCCGGCGGGGCTCATGGTGGGTGTGTTGTTGGCTCGTCAGGGAGTCGAGGTGCTCGTGCTGGAAAAGCACGCTGACTTCCTGCGGGACTTCCGGGGTGACACCATCCACCCGTCAACCCAGGAACTGATGTACGAACTGGGCTGGATCGACGAGTTCCAACAGATTCCCCATTCGATAGTGGACCACGTCGACCTCAACTTTGACGGGAAGATTTTTACGTTCGCTGATTTCCGTAGACTGAAGGTGCACTGCCCATACATCGCGTTCATGCCACAATGGGACTTCCTGGATTTCCTAGCCACTAAAGGAAAGGAGTTTCCGAGTTTCCGACTGTTGCAGAGCACCGAGGTGAGCGACCTCCTCATCGAGGGAGGCCGGGTAGTCGGAGTACACGCCACCGCACCAGACGGCCCCCTCGAAGTACGCGCGAACCTGGTCATCGCCGCCGACGGCCGCGACTCCACCTGCCGCATCCACAGCGGACTAGAAACGATTACCGAACCTCCGCTCATCGACGTGCTGTGGTTCCGGGTATCCCGAAGGGATGACGATAAGGTCGAATTTCACCAGAGCAGGAAGGGTATTCTGACCGCGATCAATCGTGGAGACTACTGGCAGGTCTCCTCCGTCATTCCTGCCCGTGCCTTCGCGGAAGTGCGTGCGGCGGGGCTAGCCGAGTTCCACGCCAGGATCGCTGCATTGGCTCCCGCGCTGAGCGACCGCATGTCCGAGATCAAGACGTGGGACCAGGTGTATGAGCTCACTGTCCGGGTGAACCGGCTCACGACCTGGCACCGACCGGGTCTGTTGTGCATCGGGGATGCGGCGCACGCCATGTCCCCAGCCGGGGGCGTCGGGATCAGCCTGGCCATCCAGGACGCGGTGGCCACCGCCAACATCCTCGGACCCAAACTCCGCTCGCATACCTTGCGCGACAGCGACGTGCCCCGGGTTCAGGCCCGCCGAGAACTCCCCACCAGAATCACCCAAAAGTTTCAAGTGACAGCGTTGCGCGACTTGTATCCCAAGAACCTGCACGACGACACGGTTCGTCATATGCCACCGGTCTTCACCGCCTTGCGAATGTTTCCGCTACTGAGCCATATCATGGGTCGTTTTATCGGATTGGGCGTCCGCCCGGAACACATCACCAGCTGACAAGTCGACACAACAATGCCCTGAGGAGCCCCCATGTCCAGCACGTACGCCAA
>Ga0213881_10000404_pt1 | contig 29305 bp, 28 predicted proteins | sample BarmaccoBMER_R08_FD_160104 | JGI IMG/M metagenome (GOLD analysis project Ga0213881, IMG submission 160104) | Barbacenia macrantha exposed rock microbial communities from rupestrian grasslands, the National Park of Serra do Cipo, Brazil - ER_R08 ...
AGAGGGTATGCTCGTCCATGAGCGGTCTCCCATGCTTGAGGCTCGGCGCCGGCCCGTCCGGCGCAACCCTCGTATCGCACGCGCCGAGGCCGCTCGCTTCTGCTCGCATCGGACATGTAGACTGAGGGCTCGGCGCGAAGCGCCGAGCGTCTCGAAGGATGGCCTCCGCACGGTGCGTGTTTCCATCCTTCGAGACGCTCGCGCGACTTCGTCGCGCTCGCCCTCAGGATGACGTTAGTGTTTGCTGATCGACCTTAACACGGAGACTGCAATGCCAACCGTCTCGCTCAAAGATTCATCATCGACCGTCGCCTGGAATTTCAAGCTGCTCGCCCAGCACGAGCTGGACGGCTTCGGCGGCATGGGCGAGGGCATGTCGATCCAGATGGCGCGCGACGGCCGGCGCATCCTGTGGCTGGCGCACGAGAGCGCGCCGAAGAATTTCACCGCCGTCGATGTCTCCGACCCGCGCGCGCCCAAGGTCGTGGTGCAGACCGACCTGCCGCAGAGCTTCATGCGCTCGAACTCGCTCGAGACGGTCGGCGACGTGATGGCGGTCGCCTACCAGACCCAGAAGCCGGGGCAGAAGCCCGCCGGCTTTGAATTATTTGACATCTCGACGCCGGAGAAGCCGAAGTCGATCGCCTACGTCGACGCGTCGGGGCCGCATTCGCGCGGCGTGCATCAGCTGTGGTTCTGCGACGGCGAATACGTGCACCTGAGTTCGGGCGCGCCCGATTTCAAGCCGCGCAACCAGCTCGACGATCAGTTCTACCGCTCATTCGACGTGCGCAATCCGTCAAAGCCGACCGAGGTCGGGCGCTGGTGGCTGCCCGGCACCCGCGACGGCGATGCGGAGCCGCCGCCGGTTCGCGGAAAGCCACCGCACGACAAAGGTTTCCGCGCCCACAACACCAATGTCTATCCGCAGCGCCCGGACCGCTGCTACCTCGGCTACATCGACGGCGGCATGTTCATTCTCGACATCGCCGACAAGGCGCATCCGAAGGCGATCAGCGGGTGGAAGAACTCCCCGCCCTACACCGGCTTCTGCCACACCGTGCTGCCGCTGTTCGAGCGCGACCTCCTCATCGTCACCGACGAATCGACAATGGACGACGCCGGCGACTGGCCGAAGCTGGTGTGGATCGTCGACGCTCGCGCGGAACAGAACCTGGTGCCGATCGCGACCTGTCCAGCGCCGAACTACGACGCCTTCGCCAAGCGCGGCGGCCGCTTCGGCGCGCACAATATTTATGAGAACGTGCCGCGGCCGACCGGCTGGCATTCCGACACGATCGTGCTCGGCACCTTCTTCAATGGTGGCCTGCGCGCCTACGACATTGCCAATCCGTACCAGCCCAAGGAGGTCGCCGCCTTCGTGCCGCCGGGCCCGCCCGGCGCGCCGCACGGCACCATCCAGCTCAACGACGTCTTCGTCGACGAGCGGCGAGTGGTCTACACGGTCGACCGCCACGCCGGCGGCCTCTACATATTGGAGATGGATTTTTAATCCCTCCCCGCCGGGGGAGGGTGTCGCCGCGCCTAAGCGCGGCGACGGGTGGGGACTCCAACAAATATGAACGACGCGCTCCACCTCTTCCCCTCGCGCACTGCCGGACCGTTCGGGCGCCGGGCGAAGCACGCACGCGGCGGGCGCATTCCGGTCACCATCGTCACCGGCTTCCTCGGCGCCGGGAAGACAACGCTCGTGCGCGCGTTCCTGAAGAGCCCGCAAGGGCGCGGCACCGCCGTCATCGTCAACGAGTTCGGCGCGATCGGCATCGACGATGCGCTGGTGCGCGACAGCGCCGAGGCGACGGTGCTGCTCGGCAACGGCTGCGCCTGCTGCGTCACGCGCAGCGACCTGCAGGTGGCGCTGCGCCGGCTCGTCGCGGAGCGCGACCGCGGATCGCTGCCCCCGTTCGCCCGCATCGTCATCGAGACCAGCGGGCTCGCCGACCCCGGCCCGATTCTGCAGACGTTTGCGACCGACCGGGCACTCGGCGCCGAGTTCCACGCCGAGGTCGCGCTGGCGGTCATCGACGCGGTGACGGGCGCCGCGACGCTCGACTGGTCGCCGGAGGCACGCAAACAAGTGATGCTGGCGGATCGCGTGGTCGTGTCGAAGACCGATCTTGCCGACGCGGCCGCGACCGCGTTGCTGATGGCGCGCCTCGCGCAGCTCAATCCGCGCGCCGATATCGCCGTCGCCGTGAACGGCGCGCTCGATCCTGATTGTTTGATCGACGAGGCTGACGGAACGCGGGCGCGCAACAACTTCGCGGCCGAGGCAACGCACGCCGACGGTATCGTCAGCTTCGTGCTCACGGAAACGGCGCCGGTCGAATGGACGCCGTTCGCGCGCGCCATGGATACCTTGATCGCGCTGCGCGGCCGCGACCTGCTGCGGGTCAAAGGCTTTCTCGACGTCGCCGGCTGCCGCGGTCCGGTGCTGGTGCAGTTCGTGCAGCACCTCGCGCATCCGCCGGTCGAGCTGCAGGCGTGGCCGGACGGCGAACCCGCAAGCCGCCTCGTGTTCATCACCCGCGGCCTGGGCGAGGCGCCGGTGCGCGGGCTTTTTGATGCGGTGCGCGGAGTGGCGTTGCCCGACCCGCAACAAACACCGACGTCACCCTGAGGAGCCGGCCGAAGGCCGGCGTCTCGAAGGGTGGCAACAAACTCCGAGCTTGCTTCCATCCTTCGAGACGGTCGCGCGCAAGCGCGCCATAGCCGACGCTCCGCGTCGGCGTTCTTCCCTACTAAGAACGGCGGCCGAAGGCCGCCTATGCTCCTCAGGATGACGTTGGTGTTTGTTTCAAGAGCTCAAATACGCGCCGCCGTTCACGTGGATGGTCTGGCCGGTGATGTAACGCGCGCCCGGGCCGGCGAGGAAGCGCACGGTCGCGGCGATGTCGTCGGGCGCGCCGGCCGTTCCGGTCAAGGAAGGCACGCGGTGTGCGTTCGGCTCCGGGCCGCGCCGGGCGGTGGCGATGCGGCCGGGCGAGACGCAATTCACCGTCACGTTCTGGGCGGCAAGCTCGTGCGCGAGTGCGCGCGTCAGTCCCACGAGGCCGGCCTTGGCGGCGACGACGTGCGCACGGCGATTGGCGCCGAGGTGCGCGGTGAGGCCGCCGATATTCACGATGGCGCCGGCATCGCTTGCGGCCAGCTGCGGCAGGCATGCCTTGGCGCAGATGAACGCGCCGTCGAGGATGACCGTGAGAATCTCGCGCCACGCGGCGAGCGACATTTCGGCGAATGCCTGCTCGCGCCGCACCGCCGCGTTGTTCACGAGAATATCGATGCGGCCGAACCGCTCGACCGTAGCCGCCACCATGCGGCCGACCGCGGCTTCGTCGGTCACGTCGGCGACGAAGGCGAACGCGCGGCCGCCCACTGCCTCGATCTCGCCCGCCAGCGCTTGTGCCTCACCCTCGCTGGTGCGCGCGTTGATGACCACCGCCGCGCCGGCATCGGCCAGGTCGAGTGCTATCGCCCGCCCGATATTGCGCGCCGCGCCGGTGACGATCGCCACCCGGCCATCGAGTTCCTGCCCCTCAGCCATGGTTGAATTTCACCCCGTTGCGCCCTGGAAACCGCCGATCGACTAAGCACGACGTTGCGTCGCGGTGAAGGGTGCTCCGGTTGACACCCCTCCCCCCCGGCCTTTACGAATCGAAGGCTAAAAAAAGCAACAACCGGCCTCCAGAGGAAACGTCGGGAGGGGTATGGCGCCGCTCCTGGATGTAAGAGACTTGCATACTGAATTCCGCACCGGCGCGGGCACGATCCGCGCGGTCGACGGGATTTCTTACGCCGTCGAGCCGGGCGAAACCGTCGCCATTGTCGGCGAAAGCGGCTCGGGCAAGTCGGTCAGCGCGCTCTCGATCCTGCGCCTGATCCCGGACCCGCCGGGGCGGATCACCCACGGCGAGGTGCGCTTCCTCGGCCGCGACCTCATGCAGCTTTCCGACGCGCAAATGCGCGAGGTGCGCGGCGGCGACATCGGCATGGTTTTCCAGGAGCCGATGACCTCGCTCAACCCGGTGCTCACCATCGGGCGGCAGATCACCGAGACGCTCGAACAGCATCGCCGCGCCGATCGCGCCGCGGCGTACCGGCGCGCGGTCGAGCTGCTCGGCCTCGTCGGCATTGCCGATCCGGCCCGCCGGCTCAAACAATATCCGCACCAGCTCTCAGGCGGCATGCGCCAGCGCGTGATGATTGCGATTGCGCTCGCCTGCGATCCCAAGCTGATCATAGCCGACGAGCCGACGACCGCGCTCGACGTGACCATCCAGGCGCAGATCCTCGAGCTGATGAGCGGGCTCACGCGCCGGCTCGGCGTGGCGCTGATCATCATCACCCACAACCTCGGCGTGGTGGCGCGCTACGCCAAGGGGGTCAACGTGATGTACGCCGGCCGCATCGTCGAGAGCGGGCCGGCGGCGGCGATCTATCACGAGCCGCGCCATCCCTACACCGTGGCGCTGTTGCGCTCGGTGCCGCGGCTCGACCGCCCGCGCCGTGCCCGACTCGATCCGGTCGATGGCCAGCCGCCCGATCTGACGCGGCTTGCCCGCGGCTGCGCCTTCCGCCCGCGCTGCCGCTTCGCCATCGACGCATGCGCCGAGGCGCCGCCGCCGCTCGCGGCCGCCGGCGCGCCGGGCCAGTTCTCCGCCTGTCTGCGCGCCAATGAAATCACCGCCAAGGTCGGAGTGGTGGCATGAGAGCGCCGGACGTGCCGACGCGCGCGCTGCTCGAGGTCAAGGGGCTGCGCAAGCACTTCCCGGTCACCGAGGGCGTGATCGCCCGTCGCCTCATCGGCGAGGTGAAGGCCGTCGACGGCGTCGACTTCACCATGCGGCGCGGCGAAACGCTCGGCCTCGTCGGCGAGAGCGGCTGCGGCAAGACGACAACCGGCCGCTGCATCCTGCTGCTCGAGCGCCCGACCGCCGGCGCAATCATCTACGACGGCGTCGACCTTGCGAGCCTGCCGCCCAAGGAGCTGCGTGCGCTGCGGCGGCGCATCCAGGTGATCTTTCAGGACCCTTATAGCTCGCTCAATCCGCGCCTGAAGGTCGGCGAGATCATCGCGGAGCCAATGCGGGTGCACGGCATCGAGCCCAACGCAAAACGACGCACCGCCCGCGTCGCCGAGCTGCTCACGACCTGCGGGCTCGATCCGAAGTTCGCGGACCGCTACCCGCACGAAATGTCGGGCGGCCAGCGCCAGCGCGTCGGCATCGCCCGCGCGCTCGCGCTCGATCCGGAGTTCATCATCTGCGACGAGGCGGTCTCCGCGCTCGACGTGTCGATCCAGGCGCAGATCGTCAACCTGCTCGAACACCTGCGCGAGCGCTTCGGGCTGACCTATCTGTTCATCGCGCACGATCTCTCGGTGGTGCGGCACCTGTGCCACCGCGTCGCCGTGATGTATCTCGGCCGCATCGTCGAGCTCGCCGATTGCGACGAGCTGTTCGACAACCCGCTCCATCCCTACACGCGCGCGCTGCTCGACGCCGTGCCGGTGCCCGATCCGACCATCGAAGCGGCGCGCAGCTTCCGCCCGGTCAAGGGCGAGGTGCCGAGCCCGATCAATCCGCCGTCCGGCTGCGTGTTTCATCCGCGCTGTCCGATCGCGGTCGAGACCTGCAGCCAGGCACGCCCGGAGTTGCGCGAGGTGCGTCCCGGCCATTGGGTCGCATGCAGCGAGGTCGCATGAACGTAGGGTGGCCCCCGGGACGAAGTGCCCGGGGGGCCGCCGATGGGCGCGCGTGCCCACCGACCCCGCAAAGACAGTGACAAATAATGGTGGGCACGCGCCTTCGGCGCTTAGCCCACCCTACGGAACCTGATTGGGAGGAACAAAATGATCAAAACATCAGCACTGGTAGCTGGGCTCGGCGCGCTTTGTCTGCTCGCGAGTCCCGTGGGCGCGGGCGAGACGCCGAAGCGCGGCGGGACGCTGACCTACATGATCCCGGCCGACGCGCCGCCGAGCTTCGACGGTCATCGCGAGACCACCTTCGCGACGGTGCACGCCGCGGCCCCGTTCTACAGCGTGCTGATCCGGGTCAACCCCGACAATCCTTCATCGACCACCGATTTCGTCTGCGATCTGTGCACCGAGATGCCGACGCCGACCGACGGCGGCAAGACCTGGACCTTCAAGATCCGCCCGGGTGTCAAATTCCACGACGGATCGCCGCTCACCGCCGCCGACGTCGCCGCGACCTTTCAGTACATCGTCCATCCGCCCGATGGCGTCGTCAGCGCGCGCGACAGCCACTACGTGATGGTCGACAAGGTCGAGGCTCCCGACGCGTCGACCGTGGTGTTTCGCCTCAAGTTTGCGACGACGGCCTTCCTGGCGGACCTCGCCGATCCGTTCAACTGGATCTACAAAAAAGAAATCCTCGACAAGGATCCGCGCTGGTATGAGAAAAACATCATGGGATCGGGCCCGTTCAAATTCGCGGGCTACGACACCGGGCAGTCGGTCAGGGGCGTGCGCAATCCGGACTATTACCATCCGGGGCAACCGTATCTCGACGGCTTCACCGCCATCTTTGCTCCCAAGCAGGCAGTCCGCATCGATGCCATCCGCGCCGACCGCGCGGCCGGGGAGTTCCGCGGGCTGCCGCCGTCCGCGCGCGAGGAGCTCAAGCGCGAATTGGGCGACAAGGTCGTGTTTCAGGAGAGCGACTGGAACTGCGGCAACGTCATTACCTTCAATCACAAGCGCAAGCCGTTCGACGACGCGCGCGTGCGCCGGGCGCTGACGCTCGCAGTCGATCAGTGGCATGGCGCAGCCGCCCTCTCGAAGATCGCCGACGTGAAGACGGTGGGCGGCATCGCCTTCCCGGGCTCGCCGCTCGCCGCGACCAAAGCGGAGCTTGAGCAGATCGCCGGCTATTGGCCCGACATCGGCAAGTCGCGCGAGGAGGCAAAGCGCCTGCTCAAGGAGGCGGGAGCCGAGGGTCTCAAGTTCGAGCTGCTCAACCGCAACGTCGACCAGCCCTACAAATTCGTCGCTACCTGGTTGATCGACGAGTGGAGTAAGGTCGGCGCGCAGGCCACGCAGCGCGTGGTGCCGACCGGCCCGTGGTTCGAATCGATGCGCACCGGCAACTTCGACGTCGTGCTCGAGGCGAACTGCAACACCATCGTCAATCCGCTGCTCGACGTGCAGAAATACCTGCCGCACTCGGTGTTTCCGGAGAACTACGGGCAGTTCGAGGACAAGGAATCGGTCGACATCTACAACACGATGCTGCAGGAGACCGACGCCACGAAGCAACGCGCGCTGATGCGGCAGTTCGAGAAGCGCGTGCTCGACACCGAGGCGCACCAGATGATGGTAACCTACTGGAACCGGATCGTCCCGCTGCGCTCCTACGTGAAGGGCTGGAAGATCAGCCCGAGCCACTACATCAACCAGGACCTCGCCGACATCTGGCTGGATAAATAAAATGTCATTGCGAGGAGCCGCGGAGCGGCGACGAAGCAATCCAGTACAACGTAAACGGCCCCTGGATTGCTTCGTCGCTTCGCTCCTCGCAATGACGACGAAACGCGGGGGCACGCACGCTGCGCGCGCTTAGCCCACCCTACGAAACTACGTACGTCCCGCGGAGGAATTGAATGACCGCAAGAAGAGAATTCTGGGCGGCCGCCCTCGCCGGCGCGCTCTGCCTGGCACCGGCGGCGGTGTCGGCCGACGAGACGCCGAAGCACGGCGGGACGCTGACTTACATGATCCCGGCCGACGCGCCGCCTTCGCTCGACGGACACCGCGAGACCACCTACGCGACCCTGCACGCGGCAGCGCCGTTCTACAGCGTGCTAATCCGGGTCAATCCCGATAATCCGTCGTCGACCACCGATTTCGTCTGCGACCTGTGCACCGAAATGCCGGCGCCGACCGACGGCGGCAAGACCTACACCTTCAAAATCCGCCAGGGCGTGAAGTTCCACGACGGCACGCCGCTCACCGCTACCGATGTGGCCGAGAATTGGCAGTACATCGTGCATCCGCCCGACGGCGTCGCGAGCGCGCGCGAGAGTTATTTCGTCATGGTCGACAAGGTCGAAGCGCCGGACGCGACGACCGTGGTCTTCCGCCTCAAGTACCCGACCAGCGCCTTCCTGCCGGGGCTCGCCGATCCTTTCGCCTGGATCTACAAAAAAGAGACTCTCGAGAAGGACCCGCGCTGGTTCGAAAAGAACGTGATGGGCTCCGGCCCGTTCAAGTTCGCCGGCTACGAGATCGGACAGTCGATCAAGGGCGTGCGCAATCCCGATTATTACCGCGCGGGCCAACCCTATCTCGATGGCTTCGTCGCCATCTTCGCCGCCAAGCAGGCGGTGCGGGTCGACGCCATCCGCGCCGACCGCGCCTCGATGGAGTTCCGCGGCGTGCCGCCTTCCGCGCGCGACGAGTTGGTGCGCGAACTGGGCGACAAAATCGCCGTGCAGACGAGCGACTGGAACTGCGTCAATCTCGTCACCCCCAACCACAAGAAGAAGCCGTTCGACGACGCGCGCGTGCGCCGCGCGCTGACGTTGGCGATCGACGCCTGGCACGGGGCCCCGGCGCTCTCAAAGATCGCCAACGTACACACGGTGGGCGGCATCGTGTTCCCGGGCTCGCCGCTCGCCGCCACCAAGGACGAGCTGCAGACCGTCGCCGGCTTCTGGCCGGACATCGGCAAGTCGCGCGAGGAAGCCAAGCGCCTGCTCAAGGAAGCGGGCGCCGAGGGCCTCTCGTTCGAACTGATGAACCGCAACGTCGATCAGCCCTACAAGTATATCGCCACCTGGCTGATCGACGAATGGAGCAAGATCGGGCTCAAGGTCACGCAGCGCGTGCTGCCGACCGGGCCGTTCTTCGACGGCCTGCGCCACGGCACCTTCGACGTGACCGTGGATTTCAATTGCCAGAGCGTGGTCAATCCGCTCATGGACATCGCCAAGTTCCTCCCGCACACGGTCTACCCGGAGAACTACGGCGGCTACGAGGACCAGAAGGAGATTGACCTTTATGACAAGCTTCTGCGCGAGACCGACCCGGCAGCCCAACGGGCCCAGATCCGCGCGTTCGAGAAGTACGTCCTCGACACCGAAGCGCATATGTTCATGACGCCGTGGTGGAACCGGATCATTCCGATGCGCTCGTACGTCAAGGGCTGGAAGATCAGCCCGAGCCACTATCTCAACCAGGACCTCGCCAACGTATGGCTGGATAAGTGAGATGAGATACTGCCTGTCATTCCGGGGACCCGAGCGAAGCGAGGGGAGCCCGGAACCCATGAACACGGACCAAAGAGAACATTCGAGCATCCGGTGTTCATGGATTCCGGGCTCGCCGCTTCGCGGCGCCCCGGAATGACGGCCGATCGAATAACCGCACATGCACCGCTACATCGCCAATCGCGTGCTCCTCGTGATCCCGACCTTGATCGGGGCGGCGGTGCTCGTGTTCCTGCTGATGCGCCTCATTCCCGGCGACATCTGCGCCATCCGCCTCGGCTCCGGCGGCACCATGGCGGACCCGCGCGCGATCGCCCGCTGCCACGCCGAGCTGGGGCTCGATCGTTCGCTGGTCGCCCAGTTCATCGATTTCGCCTGGGGGTTCGCCCGGCTCGATTTCGGCATCTCCATGTGGTCGGGCAAGCCCGTCGCCGAGGAAATCGCCGCGCGCCTGCCGATCTCGCTCGAGATCGCCATGATGGCGACCGTGCTCGCGATCCTGATCGCCATTCCGCTCGGCACCATCTCGGCACTCAAACAGAACAGCTGGCTCGACCACGTGGTGCGCGTCGCCGCCATCGCCGGCATCTCGACGCCGTCGTTCTGGCTCGGCATCGTCTCGATCCTCGCCGTCCTGGAAATCTCCAATCTACTGTTCGGCGCGCCGTGGATGCCGCCGATCGATTACGTCCCGTTCTGGCAGGATCCGCTGCGCAACCTGTCGATCGCGTTCCTGCCGGCGCTCACGGTCGGCTACCGCTACTCGGCGGTGAGCATGCGCATGACGCGCTCGGCGATGCTCGAAGTGCTGCGCGAGGATTACATCCGCACCGCCCGCGCCAAGGGCCTGATCGAGAAGATCGTGATCAACCGCCATGCGCTCAAGAACGCGCTGCTCCCGGTCGTCACCCTGATCGGCATCGAGTTCGCCTTCCTGATCAGCGGGCTTGTGGTGACCGAGCAGGTGTTCAACATCAACGGCGTCGGCCGGCTGTTCGTGCTGGCGGTGCAGAACCAGGACTACACGCTCACGCAGGCGCTGGTCATGCTCACGGTCGTGACCTTCGTGTTCGTCAATCTCGCGGTCGACCTGCTCTACGCGTGGCTCGATCCGCGCATTCGCTTCGGTTAGGCGCATGATCCCGAAAAGTGGGAACCGGTTTTCGGAAAAGATCATGCGCCAACGAAAAGGGTAACGCATGGTCGATCTCCCGTATACCGCGGCCCTCGAAAACACCGTCGAAGCCCCGCGGGCGCGCTCGGGCGCGCTCGACTTCTGCCGGCGCGAGCCGCTCGGCACCTTCGGCCTGGTGCTGGTGCTGATCATGGCGGTCGCCGGGCTCGGCGCCGAATGGATCGCGCCCTACAGTCCCACCGCCAACGACTTCGCTGCCATGACCGAGCCGCCCAGCTGGGCGCACATCATGGGCACCGACCAGTTCGGCCGCGACCTGTTCTCGCGTATCGTGTTCGGCGCACGCACGGCCTTCATCGTCGGCTTCTCCTGCGCGCTGGTCGGCGGCTTCGCCGGCCTCGTGCTCGGCGTCGCCAGCGCCTATTTCGGCGGCCGCATCGACACCGTGCTCCAGCGCATCAACGACGTGATCATGGCGTTCCCGCTCATCATCCTGGCGCTCGCGGTGATCGCGGTGTTCGGCAGCGGCGTGTTCAACGTCATCCTGGCGATCACCATTCCATTGATCCCGCGCTGCGCGCGCGTGGTGCGTTCGAGCGCGCTCGCGATCCGCGAGGTGCCCTACATCGACGCCGCGCGCGCCTGCGGCTTCGGCCATACGCGCATCATTCTTCGCCACATGGTGCCGAACGTGCTGGCGCCGTTCCTGATCATGCTCACCGCCTTCGTCGGCCAGGCGATCCTGGCGGAGGCTTCGCTTTCCTATCTGGGATTGGGCGTGCAGGAACCCGTCCCGGCGTGGGGGCTGATGCTGCAGGGCGGCGCCGAGGAATACGCCACCACCGCGCCATGGATCGCGATCTTTCCCGGCGTCGCGATCGCGCTCACCGTGTTCGGCTTCAGTCTATTCGGCGACGCGCTGCGCGACGCGCTCGACCCGAAGCTAAGGGACCGCTGAGTCTGGTTTAACACTGAGCAAGCTGGCTTTTTGCCATCATTTCCTGGTGCTCGTGCTAAGCTTCCTCGCGCAAAAACCAAATCTCGGGAGATCCCCATGGCGAAAAGCAGCAAGGGCAGCGTTTACCGGGTCATCGACGTGGTCGGCGTCAGTGACGAATCCTGGGAGGATGCCGCCAAGCGTGCGATCGAAACCGCCTCCAAATCGCTGCGCGACCTGCGCATTGCCGAAGTCACCAAGATGGATCTCACGGTCGACGACGACGGCAAGGTATTGAATTTCCGCACGCGCGTCGCGCTCTCGTTCAAATACGAAAGCTGATTCCGCCGTCATTGCGAGGAGCCGCGCAACGGCGACGACGCAATCCAGGGGCACACGTGTTTCCCTGGATTGCTTCGCTTCGCTCGCAATGACGCTTGCGCGCGCCTTACCCGGCGGTCATCCGATCTTCGATATTGTTGGCGATCTCCTCGCAGATCTCGGCCAATTCGAAAAGCTCGGCCTTGACCGGAGAATCCTGCGCCCCTTCCGCGAGGCGCCGGTATCGGCTCGCCTGCTCGCGCAAATAATCGTCATAGTCCATGTGACGCCCTCATAAACGTCACGGGAAAGGGCTCTTTACCAGATTTACGGGCATCCATCAACTCGGTCGGTTGCGCAGCCGATGCGGCGAGCGTCAACAAAGCGGGGGTGACTTTTCTTCGAATGTCATCCCATTTTGGCTTGTTGTTGGAGCATGGTGTTTTCCGAACTGCCTTTCGGTGCCCACTTTTAGCCATCATTGTCTCCTGTCAGCTGCGCGTTACGCCGTCGTGCCCCCGTCGACCGGCAGCGCGGCGCCGGTGATGAACGAGGCCTCGTCGGAAATGAGGAACAGCGCCGCGTTGGCCATTTCTTCCGGACGGCCGGGGCGGCCCATCGCGTTCTGTCCGGCGCGCTGGCGCACCAGTTCTTCCGGGTCGCGGCCGAGCGTGCTCTGCTGGTCCGGACGCGCCACGAACACGCGCAGCATCGGGGTGTCGGTGGCGCCGGGACAGATCGCGTTGACGCGGATGCCGTCCTTGGCGACGCGTTTGGCGAGCGCGCGCACGAAGCCGACCACCCCGAACTTCACCATCGAGTACACCGGGCTGAACTGCGAGCCCACCAGGCCGGAGGTCGAGGCGGTATAGAGCAAGCTGCCGCCGCCGCGCGCGCGGAGCTCCGGCAAGGCGGCCTCGGTGGTGACGACCTGCGAGCGCAGATTGAGATCGACCGCGAGCGCGAAGTCGGCCATCTCGATACCCTCGACCGACGCCGGGGCGGGGTGGCCGAGATGGTTCCACACGAAGTCGAGGCCGCCGAAGGCGTTCGCGGTCTCGCGCACGATGCGCCGCGCGTTGGCGTCCCCGCGCAAATCGGCCACGATGCCCTTGGCCTTGCCGCCGGCCGCCTCGATTTCCTTGACCACCGCTGCGACCCCGGCCGCGTCCACATCGACGACGCCGACGCTCGCGCCTTCGCGGGCAAAGCGGATGGCGCCGGCGCGGCCCATGCCGGAGCCCGCCGCCGTGACGATGCCGATCTTGTCCTTGAGCCGCATGGGTCACCCCTCCGTTTTAACGATGCTCCTGCCCGCAACTTACACCGACGCCCCCTCGGTGCGCCCGGCACCGCCCAGCCGGCACGCTCGGCTGCCCGGCGGCCCGTGACCTGCTATGTTGCTCGATCATAACAACGAGGAGGAAGCCATGGCCATGACCGTCAAGCAGATGATGGAAGCCGCGAACGCCGCGGTGCCGCGCATCACGCCGGCGCAGGCGCGCGACATGATGGCCAAGGGCAATACGCTCGTGGTCGACGTGCGCGACGGTTCGGAAGTGCAGCAGACCGGCAAGGTCGCCGGCGCCGTGCATGTTTCGCGCGGCCTCTTGGAATTCCGTGCCGACCCCGAGGCGCCCACGCACGATAAGAATTTCAGCAACGACAAGACCGTCATTCTTTATTGCGGCTCGGGCGGCCGCGCCGCGCTCGCCGGCAAGCTCCTCAAGGACATGGGCTACGACCGGGTCTATAACCTCGGCGGCTTCAAGGACTGGGCCGAAAGCGGCGGCGCGGTGGAGAAATAATCTCTGCCCTCGTCATGGCCCGCGAAAGCGGGCGTCGTAGGGTGGGCTAAGGCCGCCGTAGCGCTTAGCGCGAATGCGGACGTGCCCACCGTGGATCAACAAATAGTCATCCTCGCGGGCACACGGCCTTCCGCTCCGCTCCGGCCGTTCAACTGGCACTGGAAACATATGTAAAATGTGTTATATAATCCCGATATGAACAGAATCGAGGCGATAGCCAGACTTAAAGCCTGCGCCGACGTCGTCAAGGCGCGCGGCGCGACTTCGCTCTACCTCTTTGGTTCCACCGCACGTGGGGAGGCCAAGGCCGGCAGCGATCTCGATATGTTTATCGACTATGACCCGAGAAAGAAATTCTCGTTGGTCGATCTTGCCGGCATCAAATTGTATTTAGAGGATACGCTGGGCATGGACGTCGACGTGACAACGCGCGACAGTTTGCATCCGATGCTGCGTAAGAACATTGAGGAATCGGCCGTGCGAGTGTTTTGATGGAACGCAATGTAAGCCACGCCGTACACGACATCCTTGAGACTATCGAACGCCTGCAAGGGAAAATGGCCGGCAAGACATTCATCGACTTCGAAAATGAGTGGGAGTTAAAGTTTATCGTTCAGCGTGGCATCGAGATCATCTCAGAGGCCAGCCGTCGAATTCCCGATGAAATGAAGGCGTCAAGGCCGGATATCGAGTGGCGCAGTATTGCGACCATCGGCAATTTCATCCGTCATGAGTACCACACGATCTCGGACAAGGTGATCTGGGACGTCGTTCAAGTAGATCTGCCGGCTCTCAAGGTTGCGATTGAAGCAATTGATGCAGCGCTTAGCGACAAAAAGGAGTAGGCTCGGGTTGCAGCGACGCCCACGTCATTGCGAGGCACGAAGTGCCGAAGCAATCCAGGGGCCACAGCATCTGGCCCTGGATTGCTTCGTCGCTGCGCTCCTCGCAATGACCTCCCCTACATCCGCGCCCGCAAAAATTCGCCGACGCACGCAAGCGCGCGGCGGCCCTCGGGAACGAAGCGCGCATAGAGATGCCAGACGTGCGGCATCTGCTCCCATAATTCGAGCGCGACCTCGCAGCCCGCCGCGCGCATTTTGTCAGCCATGCGCACCGCGTCGTCGCGCAGGATTTCGTCGCTGCCGGCCTGGATCAAGGTCGGCGGCAGCCCCGCCGGATCGGCGTAGATCGGCGAAATATACGGATTGTGCGGGTCGGTACCGGCGCAATAGTTGCGCACCAGATCGGGCATTTTGTCGGGATCGAGCATCGGGTCGGCCGACGCGTTCGTGCGCATCGACGCGCCGGTGAGCGTGAGGTCCGTCCACGGCGAGAGCGCGGCCGCGGCACACGGGAGTTCAACGCCCTCGTCGCGCAGCCGCAGCATCGTCGCGAGCAGCAGGCCGCCGCCGGCCGAGTCGCCGGCAAAAACGATGTGGCGCCGGTCGAAGCGGGTGGCGAGCCAGCGATAGGCGGCGACGGCGTCGTCGAGGGCCGCCGGGAACGGATGCTCCGGCGCCAGCCGATAATCGAAATAGAGCACCTGGGCGCCGGCTGCCGCGGCGATGCGCCACAAGAAATCGCGGTAGAGCGCCGCGGCGCCGATGCAGTAGCCGCCGCCGTGGAAATAAAGCACGCAACGATCGGCGCGCGACTGCGCGACCGCCGTCAGCAGGCCGGGGACGCCGCCGGCATCGACCGCCGTCCATTGTGTGTATTGGCGCCGGCCCGGCACGAACGGGTCAAGGCGCGCGAGGCGCTCGCGCACCTTCGGCATCGGCCGGCGGTTCTTGCCGACGATGCGTTTCTCGATCCGCAGCGCTGCGCGCAGCATCCGCGCGCGCCAGCTGATCGAGGGGGGAGTGTTCCGAGGCCCAGGCATACGGCCCCAACTCTAACTCGTCATGCCCCGCGAAAGCGGGGCATCCAGTAACCACTGACCGCAGTTTTGTTTGAAAAGCCTGTGATTACTGGATCGCCCGCTTTCGCGGGCGACGACGAGTGGTAGGTCGTTATTCGCGTCACCTGCGTTCACCGGCTTTTGATCGCCGCGCGATCACCATCAGCGCAACGATGCTCATGAGCGCCGTCGCCATCAGATAATAGGCCGGGGAGAGCGGATCGCCGGTCTGCTTGACCAGCCAGGTCGCGAAGAACGGGGCGAAGCCGCCGAAGATGGTCACCGAGATGCTGTACGAGAAGGCGATGCCGACCCCGCGGGTCTCGACCGGGAACTGCTCCGCGAGCACCGAGGGCAGGATGCCGCTGTAGCCCCCCTTGATCAGATTGAGCAGGCCCACGGCGAACACGCACGTTGCGACCGACGGCCAAGTGACCATCAGCCAGAAGGAGGGGTAGGCAGCCAACGCGAACAGCACGCCGGTTATCAGCATGATGCGCACGCGCGGCTGGGTCTTGTCCGACCAGTGCCCGGCGAGGACCGAGAAAGTGGCGAGCAAAATCCCGCCCACCAAGGTCGCGGCAAAGCCGGTATATTCCGGCAGATGCAAATTCTTGACCGCGTAGGTCGGGACATAGACCAGCAGATAATAGGAGGCGTTCGACACGATTGAGGCGCCAAGCGCCAGCAGCACCGGAATCGGGTGCCGCTGCAGCAGCTCACCGATCGGCACTCGCGCGGGTTTTTCCGCCTCGAGAAACTCCGGCGTCTCGCTCATGCGCGCGCGGATATAAAGACCCGCCGGGCCGACCAGCAGGCCGAACACGTAGGGCACGCGCCAGCCCCAGTCGATCATCTGCTCATGGGAAAGATAGGTCGTGAGGCCGAGGCCGAACACCGCGACGATGATCGATACGATGCCGGTGGTCGCCCATTGCCAGCTCGCGCTGAAGCCCTTGCGATCGCCGGTGTGCTCGACCAGGAAGGCGACGGCGCTGCCGAACTCGCCGCCGACCGAGAAACCCTGCAGGATGCGGGCCAGGATGATGATGATCGGGCCGGCGAGGCCGATCGCGGCGTAGCCCGGGGTGACCACCATGGCGAGCGTGCCAATCAGCATGAGGCCGATCGAGAGCGTCAGGCCCGCTTTGCGTCCGGCACGGTCGGTGTAAGTGCCGATGATGACCGCGCCCAACGGCCGCGCCACATAGGAAAGCCCGAACGTACTCCACGTGATCAGCAGCGACACGGTCGGATCATGCGCCGGGAAGAACACCTCGGCGATATACGAGGCGAAGTAACCGTAGACGAGGAAATCGAACCATTCGAGCACGTTGCCGATGGTGGCGGCGACGATCACACCGGGAAGTCTCTGATGCTGCGCTGCTGTGCCGCCGATTGCCGTATCGATGGCCATGATCGATCTCCTTGGTTCCCCGCTTATCGTTGGACGCAGGTTAGACCGGGATCGTCTCCATTGTCATGGCCGACGGTCGATCGGCCGCACGTGCGAGTTAGTTTGCATTGCAGCAATTAGCCGCGATGCCGCCCGCGACGCTGTCAACCGGCTCTTTGCAGTGCGTCGGCGGAAATTTGTGCGACTTCCTCGTCGGCCATCGCCTTGACGACGGCAAGCGTGTCCTCGTCGGCCGGGAACAGCATCTCGAGCGCCAGCTCCGAGAGCGTGACGTCGGTCGGCGTGCCAAAGATCGTCGTCGTATTCAAGAACGAGACGGTCCCCAGCCGCGTCGCGATCTTGAGGGGCGTCGCGTACCGCTGCGGGCCTTCGCTTGTCGCCAATGCCATCCCGCCGGTGGGCGCCGGATAGCTCATGACCTCGGCCAATAGGCCTTGAATTACCGGATCGGCGCGCGCCTCGGTTTGCTGGCGCAGCACCGTGATCGTGTGGGCGCGCCACTCGATGAAGTTGAGAACCCGCGGCGCCATCCCGCGCGGATGCAGGATCAGCCGCACGGCGTTGATCGGCTTGCGCAACAGTTCGGGCGAACAGCCTTCATAGAGCTGCGGCAGCGCGCTGTTCGACAGCACCACGTTCCAGTGCCGGTCGAGCGCGAAGGCCGGATAAGGCTTGTGCGCATTGAGGATCTGCTCGATCGCCTGACGCGCCGACGCCAGTTCTGCAAGCGAACTTTCGGCAAATGCCGGCGCAAAGCCCGCCGCCAGCAGCAACGTGTTCTGGTCGCGCAGCGGAATCTCCAGATGCTCGGCGAGACGCATGATCATCTCGCGGCTCGGCTGCGAGCGTCCGGTCTCGAGGTAGGACAGATGTCGCGTCGAGCTCTCGGCGGCGAGCGCGAGGTCCGACTGTGTCATGCGCCGCATCGTCCGCCACCGGCGGAGCAGCACCCCGAATGGAACCTGCTGGGCGTTCATGGCGCGGACCATACGGCGCGCCGCTGCGCGGCGCCATGACCTCGCAGGTCAAGTTCGCGCGCCGCGCAAGGGCGCGTCGTTTTTAACCTCGCGCGTCATCGACCTCGGGCGAAGCCGGCCCGATCTTCCGCGGCAGCGAAACCCGTTCCCCCGTGCGGGGTGAACCAACCGAGGTGATGTCATGGAAAGCGCACAACGTCTCGCCGATCGCTACGCCGCCGTGTGGAACGAGCCCGATCCCGAGCGTCGCCGTCGCACGATCGCCGAGCTGTGGACGCCGGACGGCCGGCATTATGTCAATACGCGCGAAGCGATCGGATACGCCGCGCTGGAACAGCGCATCACCGGCTCGCACGAGAAGAACGTTCGCGACGGCGGGCATCGCTTTCGCGCCGTCCAGGATGCGCGCGCGCTGCACGACGCGGTCACTTTCCACTGGGAGATGCTGCCCGCGGAGAGCGAGCGCGTCGTCGCGACCGGGTTCGAATTCCTGATCGTCAACGACGAAGGCCGCATCCTCGTCGATTACCAATTCGTCCTGCCCCGCGCGGCCGTGCCGGCTTGAACCGGCGCGCGCCACCCGATTTGTCAACAGGAGAGAGCGATGTCCTTTCCGCTAACTGTCCCCGCAAGCTTTGCCGAAGCAAAACAAGGAGACCGGCGATGGTGGGTGCTCGCCATTGTCGTTGCGGCCCAATTCATCTTCGGGGTCGACGCGTTCATCGTCAACGTGGCGATCCCCTCCATGCGCGCCGACCTCAACGCAACCACCGGCGAGATCCAGGGCGTCATCGTGCTTTATCAGATCGCCTTCGCCACGCTGATCATCACCGGCGGACGCCTCGGCGATATCCGCGGACCGAAGCCCATATTCCTGCTCGGTCTCATCGGGTTCACCCTGGCTTCCGCTTGGTGCGGCCTGGCGCGCTCGGGTGGCGAGCTGGTGACGGCGCGCGCGGTGCAGGGAGCGGCCGCGGCGCTGATGATCCCGCAGGTGCTCGCGACCATCCACCGCCTGTTCCGCGATGACGAGCGCGGCCGCGCCTTCGGCATCTTCGGCTTCACGCTCGGCTTCGGGGCCGCAGTCGGATTTGGCCTCGGCGGATGGCTCGTCGCCCTCGACGTCGCGGCACTCGGCTGGCGCACGATCTTCTTCGTCAATGTGCCGATCGGCCTTGCCCTGATGGGCGCGACCCTGTGGCTGATGCCGCCCATGGCGGGCAAACCGGGAACGAAGCTCGACATGGCCGGCGCGACCGTTCTGCTCGTGGCGCTGCTCTGCCTGATCGGTCCGCTGCTGCTCGGCGCCGACCTCGGATGGGAGTCGTGGCTGTTTGCGGTCATGGCGAGCGGCCTCGTCCTGCTGGCGCTGATCTGGCCGCTGGAGCGTCGGATCGAGCGCCGCCGCGGCTTGCCCCTCGTCCACCTCGATCTGCTGCATGACGCAAGCTTCGTCACCGGGCTCCTCGCCGTCCTCTTCTTCACCTTCGCGAATATTTCTTTCTATCTGGTGCTGACGCTTTACATGCAGCTCGGGCTCAAGTTCACAGCCTTGCAGTCGGGAAGCACGGTCCTCCCGCTTGCCGTCGCCTTCGCGGTCGTGTCGCGCATCGCCGGGCCGCGGGCGCAGCACCGCGGCACCGCCGCCTTGTTGCAAGGATGCGGCATCCAGATCGCGGGCTTGGGCATCCTTGGGTTCACTGTTGCCTTGGCGGGCAATCTTGCTCCGTCAGCTCTGGCCTTGCTGCTCGTCGTTTTCGGCATCGGCCAGGCCATGGTGATGGCGCCGCTCTACGGCGTGGTGTTATCCAAGGTTCCGCCCGCTCATGCCGGTTCAGGCGGCGGCGTCGTGAGCACGGTGCAGCAGATCGGCAACGCTTTCGGCGTGGCCGTGGTCGGGGCGCTCTACTATGCCGTCGCGGCGGCGGACTCCGCGCGTGTTGCCTTCGTGGCGTCGATCGCGCTCCTGGCCGTGGCCGTTGCCGTCACCGCGGGTCTCATCGGCAGGCTCGGTCGCAAATTGGTGTAAACGCCGTTTCGAGGCGCCGAGCCATCGGCTCGGCGTTCCCTTCCCGCCCAATTCCGGACATTCTGTGCTTGACCGCAATTGGCGCTGGAGAAGCAAATGGATCGACGGACCTTTCTCAAATCGGTGGGGTCGACTGCGCTGGCGGCCGGGCTCGCGACCCCGGCGATCTCCCAGCGCGCAGCCGCTCGCAGCGTGCGCTTCGTGCCGCAGGCGGATCTCTCGAATTTCGATCCGGTCTGGTCGTCCACCGTCGTGGTGCGCAACGCCTCGGTGATGGTTTTCGACATGCTCTACGGCATCGACGAAAACCTCACGCCGCAGCGCCAGATGATCGAGGCCGAGGAGGTCTCGAGCGACGGGCTTACCTGGACGTTCCGCCTGCGTCCGGGGCTCAAATGGCACGACGGCGAGCCGGTGCTCGCCAGGGATTGCGTCGCGAGCCTCGCTCGCTGGCAGGTTCGCGACTCGATGGGGCAGATGATCAAGCCCATCCAGAACGAATTGACCGCCGTCGACGACCGCACCTTTCGCTGGGTGCTCAAGAAGCCCTACCCACAGCTCGTGTTCGCGCTCGCCAAACACATCACGGCCGCCTTCATGATGCCGGAACGCGTCGCCAGGACCGACCCGTTCAAACAAATGAGCGAATACGTCGGCAGCGGACCGATGAAGTTCGTGCGCGGCGAATGGGTGCCGGGCGCGCGGGCGGCGTTCGAGAAATTCGCCGATTACGTGCCGCGCCCGGAGCCGCGGTCGTGGCTTGCCGGCGGCAAGGCGATGCTGGTCGACCGCGTCGAATGGGTCATCATGCCCGACCCGGGCACGGCCGCGGCGGCGCTGCAGAACGGTGAGGTCGACTGGTGGGAGAACCCCATCTCCGACCTGGTACCCCTGCTCAAAACGAATCCCCATGTCGCGGTCGACATCGCCGACCCGCTCGGCAACATCGGCTCGTTCCGCATGAACCACCTCTATCCGCCGTTCAACGACGTGCGGGCGCGCCGCGCCGTGCTCACCGCGATGAGCCAGGAAGATTACATGCGCGCGATGGCGGGCGACGACACCAAGCTGTGGCGGATTTTGCCCAGCTATTTCACGCCGGGCACGCCGCTCTACACCGAAGAGGGCGGCGAGATTCTCAAGGGCCCGCGCAACCTCGAGGCCGCCAAGCGCCTGCTCGCCGAAAGCGGCTACGCCGGCGAGCCGGTGTCGTGCATCGTCGCCCAGGACCAGCCGGTCATCAAGGCGATGGGCGAAGTGACCGCGGATCTGCTCAAACGCATGGGCATGAACGTCGATCTGGTCGCGACCGACTGGGGCACCGTGGGCGCGCGGCGCGCGGTGAAAACCCCGCCCGGCCAGGGCGGCTGGAACATGTTCCACACTTGGCACACCGGCGCCGGCAGCGTTAATCCCGCCTCGAATTTTCAGCTCCGCGCCAATGGCGACGGGGCCTGGTTCGGCTGGCCCAAGAGCGACGCGGTCGAGGCGGAGGTGACGAACTGGTTCGCGGCGAAGAGCCTCGACGAAGAGAAATCCGCGGTGCGCCGGCTCAACAAGGCGGCGTTCGACTACGTCGTCTACGCGCCCACCGGGTTTTTTCTCACCTATCAGGCCTGGCGCAAGAACGTGACCGGAATCGCCAAGGGCCCGGTGCCCTCGTTCTGGGGCGTGAGCAAGGCGTAGGGCGGGCAAAGCCGCCTACGCGTCATTGCGAGGAGCCGCGCAGCGGCGACGAAGCAATCCAGGACCTTGCGCGTTGCCCTGGATTGCTTCGCTGCGCTCGCAATGACCCTTCAGGGTGTGCCTTTCAAAAGGATCGGCACCAGCGCTTGGGCAACCATGCGATTGCCGTCCTCGTTCACATGAATATGGTCCATGAAGAACGGACTTGTTTGATCGTCGAACAGATTCGTGAGATCGTACATTCGACCGGTCGGCCCCGCCGCCATCGCGTCGCGGTACATTTGCCGCGTCAGCAGCGCCATTCCGGGAAGCAATATGTCGTAACTTTTGGCGAGCCTCGCCTCTCCTGCCGGATGATTTTTGCGCGTCACCAGCGTCGGCTGAAGCGCGAAGACACAGTCGAGTTCCGTGTTGCGGCAATAGTCTTCCGCTGCCACGACGCCCCGCCGCAGCGAATTGTCGCGCAATACTTTCGGTAAAATTTCGCTCTCGAACTTGGCAAGGTAGCTCGCGTTGGTGCCCTGGAGCAGCGCGTTCACCCGCCTTGCGGCCTTGCCAAGCTCAAAACCCGAGGCAATGAAATTATCGAATTGTTTGCGTCCGGTCGTCGCCTCCCAAAATGTTTTCAGCTCGTCGTTCGACCCGGTGTAGAACACCACTTCGTCGATCGCATAGATTTCGCGAAACCGTTTCAGAGTAAGCAGCTCGGCCTCGAGCGTCGCGCCTTCTATCCCGAAATTATACACCGTGATCCTGCGCGCCGTATGCGGCAGCAAACGTTGAATGTCCGCCGGGACCGTGTCGACGTCGAGCACGCGCCAGCCCCACACGGTCGAACCGCCGCTGATCGCAACGCGCCATTCGCCCGGCGCCTTAGGCGTCGGCGCGGCGGTTCGCAACCCGAGCTCATTGATGAAAATCCCGTCGCCGTCACGCGGCCGGTAAAGCCGCCACCCGGGATCCGCGGCCACCGAACGGTTCTCATCGGAGAAGTAGGCCGGCAGCCGCCCTTTGCCGTGAAGCACCGAAAGGTCCGTGATCGGCAGGATCCGCTCGGCCAAATGAACGGCGTGTGCCAGCGCCTCGAAACCCGTGAGCAGGACCAGCGGGAAGGTCCACACGATCAGATGAAAGAAGAACCGGCGCCAGCGGCCCTGCGTCAGGATGGCCCCCGCCCAAACCAGCAGGAAGACGTCGAGCGCAAGTGTCATGAGAACGCCACGCAAAGTCAGGCTGGGATATCCCTTTGTCAGAAACAGCCCGAGCGGGCTGAGCGCCAAAGCAACCGCGATCAGCAGCGCGGCAACCAGATAATCCAAAGCTCGATTGGTTCGAACCATCGAATCCATTCCACCCCACCGGCGGCGACATTCAGTCTTGCTGCCGCAAGAGGGGCGCTGACTAGCAGCTTTTCACTTGCGCTGACAGTGTGAAGCGGGCGCTGCTTTACACCGAGCGAGCCCGGCGGTTATGGACCGACGCACATTGCCGGCGCGCGCCGTCGGTAGCACAATGCCGCGGGCGAACCGGAGCCGTCGTGCAAGGCGGCCGCGCTCGCCGGCAACTCGGGAGAGACGCCATGCTGGAAAAGACCGCCCCCTCTGCCGCTGCGTCCGCAGGCTCCGCCCCGGCGGCTGCGCTCGCCGGAATCAAGGTGCTCGACCTCACCCAATTCGAGGCCGGCCCGTCGTGCACCGAGGCGCTGGCGTGGTTCGGCGCCGAGGTCGTCAAGGTGGAGGAGCCCAATCGCGGCGAGCCGGGGCGCTGGGGTTTCACCGACAGTCCCGACGCCGACTCGCATTATTTCATCTTCTACAACCTCAACAAACGCAGCGTGACCTGCAACCTCAAGAGCGAGGAAGGCAAGGCGCTGCTCACGCGCCTGATCGAGAAGGCCGACGTGCTGGTCGAGAACATGGCGCCCGGCACTTTTGCGCGGCTCGGCTTCGACTGGCCAAAGCTTTCGCAGCTCAACCCGCGCCTCATCTTCGCCCAGGTGAAGGGCTTCGCGCCGGAGAGCCCGCACGCGAATTATCTGTGCTTCGACATGATCGCCCAGGCGATGGGCGGCACCATGGGCGTGAACGGCCCCCCCGACGCGCCGCCGATCAAGCCCGGCGCCTCGGTTGGCGACACCGGCACCGGCATGCTGACCGCCATGGGCATCATCGCCGCGCTCTATCAGCGCATGGCGACCGGCCGCGGCCAGCACATCCAGATCGCCATGCGCGATGCCATGCTCAACTATTGCCGCACGCCGATGAGTCGGCAGGCCGCGCTCAAGGAGCAATTGCCGCGCACCGGCAACGCCATCCTCGGCACCGCGCCGGGCGATCTCTACAAATGCGCGCCCGGCGGGCTCAACGATTGGGCCTACATCTTTGCCTCGCGCGGCAACGAGGAGCACTGGCGCCGCCTCGTGCGCGCGATCGGGCGCGAGGACCTGCTCGACGATCCGCGCATGAAGGACGGGTCGAGCCGATCCAAACATCGCGACGTGGTCGATGCCGCGATCACCGCCTGGACTTCGACGCGCACCAAGCACGAGGTGATGGAAAAGATCGCCGGCGCCGGCGTGCCGTGCGGCGCGGTCATGACCACGCTCGAGCTGCTCAACGATCCCGACCTGCACGCGCGCGGCATGATGCAGACCATCGACCACCCGGTGCGCGGCAAGGTGACGGTGCCGGCCTGGCCGGTGCGCATGTCGGACAGCCACGTGCCGCTGCAATGCGCGCCGGTGCACGGCGCCGACAGCGAGGCGATCTACGGCGCCTGGCTCGGCTGCTCGGCCGACGACGTCAAGCACATGCGCGAGCGCAAGGTAATCTGATAATTGCGCGGTGCCCGTTTTTGCGCCCTTTCCCCTTGCGGGAGAGGGCAACTCCAAATGCTCAACAGACTCGGTTGGGTGAGGGGACCGGCGGCAACCCCTCACCCGACGGAGTTTGTTGCACCGCCTGAGTGGCCCTCTCCCGCAAGGGGAGAGGGCTCCATAACGGGCAACGCGTTGTAACAACGAGGGGAACCAACATGAATTGTGTGCGTGCCGTTATCGTCTCGATTATCGCTGCCTTTGTTTGGGCCGGCGTCGCCCGCGCCGATGACTATCCCAACCGTCCCATCACCATGATCGTGGCGTTCCCGCCCGGCGGCGCCGATGACGCCACTGCGCGCATCATCCAGGACCCGCTGCAGAAGGCGCTGGGCCAGCCGATCGTGATCGAAAACGTCGCCGGCGCCGGCGGCACGCTTGCCGCCGCCAAGGCAGCCAAGGCAACGCCGGACGGCTACACCGTCCTGTTGCATCAGAACTCGCTCGCCGCAGCGATGACGCTTTATCCCCACCGCACCTTCGATGCGGAAAAGGACTTCGTCACTGTCGGTCTCGTCAACACCGCCGCCGGCGTGCTTGCCGGACGCGGCGACCTGCCGCCGAACAATTTCGACGAGCTGCTGCGCTGGATCAAAACGCCCGGTCTGATCATCAAGTTCGGACATCCGGGCGTCGGCTCGTGGGGTCATCTGGCCGGCGTGCTGATCGCCCAGGAACTCGGCATGATGGTCACGCAGATACCCTATCGGGGGGCCGGTCCGGCGCTGGTCGATTTGCTTGGCGGGCAAATGGACCTGAGCGTGCAATCCGCCATCGCCGATGCGGCCCTGATGCGGGATAAGAAGTTGAAGGGATACGCGGTCGTCGGCATGAAAGAATTTTCCGGCCTCCCGGGCCTCAAGACTTTGGGCGAACTCGGGTACAAAAAGCTCGAGTTCGATTTCTGGCACGCGCTGTTCGCGCCTGCCGGCACGCCGCGCCCAATCATCGACAAGCTCAACGCCGCGCTGCGCACGGCGATGAAGGACGAGCGGTTGCTCAAGACCTTTGCCGACGGCGGCATGGACCGATATCCCGACGAGGAGATGACCCCCGAAGCCGCCGCCGCGCTGCTCAAGCGCGAAATCCCGCTGTGGGGCGAGGTGATCAAGACAAACCACATCTCGGAGCAGTGACGATCTCGCCGCGCCGCGCGATGTTTGTATTTGTGCCCTCTCCCCTTGCGGGAGAGGGCTGCTCGATCGGTGCAACAATCTCGATTGGGTGAGGGGGCCAGCCGCAACCCCTCACCCGACGGAGTTTGTTGCACTGCTTGAGTAGACCTCTCCCGCAAGGGGAGAGGGCGCTATAACCAGCACCGCGTTATAAAGAACGGGAAACTGACATGAATCTCATTCGTGTCTGTCTCGCCACCCTCGCCGCCATTTGTGTTTGGGCCACCGCCGCCGGCGCTGATGATTATCCCAACCGCCCCGTCACCATGATCGTCGCGTTTCCCCCCGGCGGCGCCGACGACGCCACCGCGCGCATCATTCAGGACGCCATGCAGAAGGCGCTGGGTCAGCCGATCGTGATCGAAAACTTCGGCGGCGCCGGGGGCACGCTCGCCGCCGCCAGGGCCGCCAAGGCGGCGCCCGACGGCTACACGATTTTGCAGCATCAGAACGCGCTGGCGGCCGCGATGGCGCTCTATCCCAACCGCACCTTCGACGCCGACAAGGATTTCGTCGCCATCGGCCTGATCAATACTGCGGCCGGGGTCATCGCCGGGCGTCCGGACCTGCCGCCGAACAATTTCGACGAGCTGCTGCGCTGGATGAAGGCGAACGGCCGCAACGTCAAGGTCGGGCATCCCGGCGTCGGCTCGTACGGTCATTTGGCCGACGTGCTGATCATGCAGGAGCTCGGAGTGACGCCGACCCAGGTTCCCTACCGCGGCGCCGGTCCGGCGCTGGTCGATCTGTTGGGCGGCCAGGTCGACCTGGGCCCGATCTCGGCCATCGTCGCCAGCCCGCTGGTGCACGGCGGCAAGCTGAAAGCTTATGCCACCATCGGCAAGCAGCCCTTCGCCGGCCTGCCCCAGCTCAAGACCTTGGGCCAACTCGGCTATCACAAGCTCGATTTCGATTTCTGGCACATGTTGCTGGCGCCGGCCGGCACCCCGCGGCCGATCGTCGACAAGCTCAACGCCGCGCTGCGCGTGGCGCTCGCCGATTCCAAGGTGCGCAAGACCTTCGCGGACGGCGGCATGGACGCGTACCCGGACGCCGAGATGACGCCCGAAGCCGCGCACGCACTGCTCAAGAGCGAGATCAAATTCTGGGGCGACGTGGTCCGCGACAATCACATCGCGGCGCAGTAGGGCGGGTTAGCGGCGCGCTTGCGTCGCGTAACCCGCCGCGACGCCGTCGCCGTCATTGCGAGGCGCGAAGCGCCGAAGCAATCCAGGAGCAAATACTCGGTGCAAGCGGCCCTGGATTGCTTCGCTACGCTCGCAATGACAGAACGCGTGGGCACGGTCGCTCGCTTGCGCTCGGGCCCTTAGCCCACCCTACGAACTTCGCGGTTTCACGCCGCACGAACGAGGGTGGGCACAGCGCCCTTCCCCCTCACTTCCGCTTCCTCGAACTCGGCGGCGGCGATCGCGCGGTCGAGCGCGGCGCGCAGCTCCTTGGCCGTCTCGAGCGTCAGTTCAACCCCGGCCCGGGCGCCGGGTTCGAGGGCCGTATTGATGAAGTCGAGCGTGATCACGTCGCCCAGCGGCGCATGGCGCGCGTGATCATAGGCAACAACCGCCCGCGAGAGCGGGAACCATTCGTCGCCGCGTTTTGCCATGCCCTCGGCCCGTGTAACCTCGATGATCGATGTGCACATATCTGTGCCTCCTACTTGGCCAGGTGCTTGCCGAAGAAAGCAAATACTTTGCTCCAGCCATCCATTGCCGCCTCCGGCCGGTAGAGCGGCCGATGCCAATACCAAATGCCGTGTCCCGCGCCGTCGTAGCGATGGAACTCGTAGTTCTTGCCCTGCTTCTTGAGTTCAGCCTCGTGCTGATTGACCTGCTCGGGGCTCGGCGCGCGGTCGTCGTTGCCGAATATTCCGATCAGCGGACAGCTCAGATCCTTGGTCATGTCGATGGGGGCGACCGGCGTCTTCTCGTTGAGCTCTTCCTTGCCCATCACCACGCGGCCGCCCCACAGCTCGGCGCAGGCGTCGACGTCCTTCTTCTGGCAGGCATAGATGAAGGCGTGACGGCCGCCGGAACAGGAACCGAAAATGCCCACCTTGCCGTTGTGATTGGGTTGCGCGCGCATCCACTTCACGGCCGCTGCGGTGTCGCCGACCATCTGGCTGTCGGGAATGCCACCTTCGGCCCGCACCTTGGCGGCGACGTCGTCCGGGTTCCCGTTGCCCGAACGTTCATAGAGATTGGCGCAGATCGCGAGATATCCGTGATGCGCGAAACGGCGCGTCGTCTCGATATAGAATTCGCTCCAGCCCGGAAGATGGTGGACGAGCACTACACCGGGAAAGGGGCCCGGCCCCGACGGCTTGGCTACATAAGCCGTTATCGGCGTTCCCTTGTCGCCATTGATCGTCACGTTCTCGCAGGTCATCCCTCGATAAAACGACATCATCCATCTCCCTAACTGTCAGCCTTCGCACTTCGAAGAATCGCGGAGTCACACCGCTGCCTTGCTATACGTCTTAGCGCGGCAAGTATTCGCTAATCCATTAGCAGATGCAACAAAGGAGAGCCGCGCTCACTCCGCCTTCAGGCCCGCGGCCTTGATGACCGACCCCCACTTGGCCATTTCCGATTTGAAGAACGCCGCGCATTCCTCCGGCGAATTGCCGACCGGTACGTAGGCGATGGCGGCGAGTTTCTCCTTCACGTCGGGCTGCGCCAGCGCCGCGACCGTGAGCCCGTGGAGCTTCGTCACGATTTCCCTGGGGGTGCCGGCGGGCACAACCACTGCCGTCCAGGTAAAGCCCTCGACTTCGGGAAAGCCCGCCTCCGCCATCGTCGGAATATCCGGCAAGGTCGGAGAGCGCTCCTTGCCGGTGACCGCGAGCGCGCGCAGCTTGCCGTCCAGGATCAGCGGCACCGCCGGCGCGGCGGCGCCGAACGAGATCGGCGTGTGGCCGGCGACGGTCGCGAGCACCGCGTTGCCGCCGCCCTCGAACGGCACGTGCACGATGTCGAGCTTGAGTTCATGCTGGAACAGCGCGCCGACAAGCTGCGGCGGGGTGCCGGTACCGGGCGAGGCATAGCTGAACTTGCCGGGCGTCGCGCGGATGAGATCGACCAGCTCCTTGACGCTTTGCGCCGGCACCGACGGATGGACGCCGAGCACCACCGGCGTCAGGGCGCCGAGCGTGACCGCGTCGAAATCCTTGAGCGGATCGAACGGGACATGATCGAACAGGAACGGATTGTTGGTGAGGTTGCCGCCGGTGACGAGCGCGGTGTAGCCGTCGGGCGCCGATTGCGCCGCGCGGCCGGTACCGATGTTGCCGCCGGCGCCGCGCAGGTTCTCGACGAAAAAATTCTGCCCCGTCGCCTCGGCAAGCTTCTGACCGATCAGGCGGGCGAAAATGTCGGTCGGCCCGCCCGGCGCGAACGCGACGATGAGTTTGACCGGCCGCGTGGGCCAGGTTTCGGCGGCAACGGAGGGCGCGAGGGCGGCGCATAAACAAAGCGCCAAGGCCAAAGATTTTGTCATTGCAGATTCCTGTTTTGGCCGTAGCGCCGTAGGGTGGGCTACAGTAAGGCCGAGGAGCGTAGCGACGACGCCGTGCCCACCAACGATGGTTCTTGATTGCTGCACGATGGTGGGCACGGTCTCCGGCGCTGCGCGCCGTTCGCCCTTAGCTGTGAACTTTCAGGAGGTTGTCCATTCGGTCCCGACGAGGAACGCTGAGGTCGCCAGACAACAGCGATTCGCGGGGGAACCGAATGGACACGCACAAGAATGCCCCTCTCACGCCGAAAGG
>Ga0213881_10000405_pt1 | contig 29280 bp, 26 predicted proteins | sample BarmaccoBMER_R08_FD_160104 | JGI IMG/M metagenome (GOLD analysis project Ga0213881, IMG submission 160104) | Barbacenia macrantha exposed rock microbial communities from rupestrian grasslands, the National Park of Serra do Cipo, Brazil - ER_R08 ...
GCGCGGCGGAATGGGGGGGTGGCGGTTAGGGGAGGAGGCCTAGGTGGCGGGCTCTTGCTACTGCTTCGGTGCGGTTGGTGGCGTTCAGCTTGGCCAGGACGTGGGTTACGTGTTTCTTCACGGTGTCGACGGTGACGACCAGCTGGTCGGCGATGGCCTGGTTGGGGGTGCCCGCGGCGAGCAGGGCCAGGACTTCGAGTTCGCGGCCGGTCAGGGGGTCAACCAAGGGCTGCGCCGACCGCTGGTCCGAGCGCCCGGGCCCGGCCGGAACGCCGCAGGCACGTCGCACCCGGGCCAGGTAGTCGGCCGGGACGCCATCGACGCGGGCCAGCAACGAAGCCATCGGGGGACCCTCGTCAGCGAACACGCGGACGTACCCCTGTGAGCGCCCGAGCGTAAGAGCCTCCCGCAACGCATCCATGGCCTGCGCCGATGAGCCCTTGGCGGCGAGGGCCAGCGCGCGCAGCGCGAGCAACTCGATGACGCTTCCGGTCCGTTCCTGGCCCGCCGCCGGCCCGTGCATCCGGTCCAGCAGCGCGAGGGCGGCGGCCGGGTCCCCTTGCGCCAGCAGGATCCGGACCAGCACCAGGTACTCCTGCTCCCGCAGGTAGGACGGCTCGTCGTCGGGAGAAAGCCCGCGTGCCGACGCCCACCGGACACCGGCGGCAAGGTCGCCCTGCGCGAGCAGCAGCCGGGCCCGCTGCGCCGGTATGGGGTTGAGCAGGTTGGCAACCGCTGGGCTGGGCGCGACTCCCTCGGCCTCCTCCAGCGCGGCGACCGCCCCGGCCCGGTCGCCATTGGCTTGCCGGATCCAGGCCAGGATCATCAGTCCGCTGGCCAGCGGCTCGCTCTCGCTCAGCTGGCGGCCACGGGCTATGGCCTGGGTGGCATGCCCGAAGGCATCGGCGAGCTCATCGCGCTGGTACGCCACTTCCGCCATGCCCACGTACCCGTATGCCGCGACCGGCGGCCGTGGCTGCCGGGGGTCCTCGGCGATGCCCACGAGCTGCGTGTAGGTCCGGAGCGCGTCGTCAAGACGCCCCTGGTCCCGCTGGACCTGGCCGATGAAGGCGCAGCTGCGCGCGGCCAGGCTGCTCTCGCCCATCGACCGCCATCTCACCACCAGATCGGCGAATCCTCGTTCGGCATCTCCGAGCTTGCCGCAAAGCCAGTCGGCCAGGGCCAGGTTCAGCCGGTAGATGGATTCGAGCATCAGCTGACCCTCGCGCAGCCTGCCTCGCGCTTGCGCCGCGTACGCGGCCATGGCCTCCGGCTCCCCGCGCAGGTAGGCGAGCCACGCGCGGCAGATGGCGAACCCGGCCGGCAGGTTCACCAGCAGGCTCGCGGCCTCGCCCACCGAGGGCGAGAACCTCTCGTCCGTATCGTCACTCTCAACGCCGGAGAGCAGCGCCTCGGCGGCGTCCACATCGGCGTATACCAGCGCCGCGAACGTCTGCGCCAGGCGCAGCCGCGGCCGTCGCGAGGCCACCTCGCGCGGCACCGCCGACAGCCACCGCTGGAGGGTGGCCCGCTCCCCGGTCAGGTAGCCCTCGTCGAAGTACCGCTCGATAAGCCGGGCCGCCCCGGTCACGTCTCCGGCAGCAACGGCGTGCCGGATCGCGTCGTCGGCCAGTCCATGCTGGTCATGCCAGCGGGCGGCGGCCGAATGCAGTTCATGGACAACAGCGGGCCCGGAAACCGCCGCCAGCCGCACCCGGAGCAGATCGGCGAACAGGTGGTGGTAGCGCCACCAGCCGCGCACGTCGTCCAGCGGGATGAGGAACAGCCCGGCCCGCTCGATCCGCTCGAGCATCTCCTGTCCGTCGGACCGCCCCGTCAGCGCGTCGCACAGCGGTCCGGACAGCCGAACCAGCACCGAGGTCTCCAGCAGGAAATCCCGGATGCCGGACGGCTGGGAGTCGAGCACCTCTGAGGTCAGGTAGTCGAGCACGTACCGGTGGCTGCCGCTGAAGCCGGCCACGAACCGCGCCGCGTCGCCGTGCCCGCGCAGCGAGAGCGCCGCCAGCCGCAGCCCGGCGGCCCACCCCTCGGTCCGCTCGGTCAGCGTCCGCAGCACATCCTGCGGCAACCCCCCGAACAGGGCCGTCGCCTCCTCGACGGTGAACCGCAGCGCGGCGGCGTCCACCTCCGCGACCTGCCCGCGGGCGCGGAGGCGGGCCAGCGGCAGCGGCGGCACACCGCGGCTGGTCAGCACCAGCCGCAGCTCCGGCGGAAGGTTCCCGGCCAGGAAACCGATCGCCTCGTGCAGCGGCTCGGAGTCGATCACGTGATAGTCGTCGAGAACGAGCACCAGCGCGTCGCCGGTCAGGGCCTCGTTCAGCAAGACGGTCACCAGCACATCCGAAGGCGGCGGGTCAGGCAGGCTGAGCAACGGTGCCACCCGCGAGCCGATACCCGGCCGGGCGAGATCCAGCGCGGCGAACACGTGCCGCCAGAACCGGGCCGGGTCGTTGTCGCCGGGATCGAGGGACAGCCAGGCGATCGGCCGTGAACCGGTCCCGACCCAGGAGGCGACCAGCGAGGTCTTCCCGGATCCGGCCGGAGCGCAGACCAGGATGAGCCCGCGCGCCAGTCCGTCGTCCAGCTGGCGGGTCAGCCGCGGCCGGGCCACGAAACCATCCGGAACCCGCGGCACACGCAGCTTGGTGGCCAGGAGGTTGCTGGCCAGCAAGGCGTCCCCCTCGCATCCCGACCAGCCGCTTTCCATGTGCTCTATTGTCCCAGAGGTGTAACCACCGACGTTCCAGGTAAAGATCTTCAAGATTCCACCCGGAGCTCCACTTTCGGGTGACGCCCGCCCGGCACCGCGCTTCATAGCGTGCCTGCATGCCTGACAACAACAGTTTTCTCGCCACCCGCCGCGGCAAGCTCACGCTGATCCTGCTGTGCTGCGTCGGGTTCATGGATTTCGTCGACGCGTCGATCGTCAACGTCGCGCTGCCGTCGATCCGCCGTGACCTGCACTTCTCCGTCCAGGGCCTGCAGTGGGTGCCGAGCGCCTACCTGCTCACCTACGGCGGCTTCATGCTGCTCGGCGGCCGTGCCGCCGACCTGCTCGGCCGCCGGCGTGTCCTGGTGACCGGCACGCTGGTCATCGGGATCGCGTCGCTGATCGGCGGCTTCGCCGGCGACTCCGGGGTCCTGATCGGCGCCCGGCTCGCCCAGGGCTTCGGCGCCGCGCTGATGCTGCCGGCCGCGCTGTCCGCGCTCACCGTCTCGTTCCGCGAAGGCACCGACCGGCACACCGCGCTCGGCGTGTGGGCCGCGGTGGCCGGCCTGTCGTCGGCGGCCGGCGTGCTGTTCGGCGGCCTGCTCACCCAGGGCCCGGGCTGGCGCTGGGTGATGTTCGTGAACCCGATCGCGTGCGTGCTGCTGCTCGCCCCGATCTTCCGGCTCATCCCGGCCGAGCGCCGGGCCGCGCGAGACCTCGCAGGTTTCGACTTCCCGGGCGCGATCCTGGCCACCGGCGGGATGCTGCTGCTAGTGTTCGCCCTGGTCAAGGCGCCCGATCAGGGCTGGGGCTCGGGCCGCACTACGGCTGAACTCATCGGCGCGGGCGTCATCCTCACCGTATTCGTGCTCAACGAACTGCGTAGCCGCAATCCTTTGCTGCCGATGTCGGTCTTCCGGGTCCGCGGCCTGGCCGCGGCCGACCTCACGCAGTTCATCGCGTTCGCCGGGTTCGTCTCGATGTTCTTCTTCGTCACCCTCTACATGCAGAACGTCCTCGGCTACTCCCCCATCAAGGCCGGCCTGGCCTACCTGCCGCTGTGCTTCGCGATCGGTTTCGCCGCGACCGGCGCGGGGCAGCTGCTGTCCCGGGTGGGCACCCGGCCGCTCATCATCGCCGGCGCGGTGATCACCGCGGGCGGCGTCTACTGGCTGTCCCGCATTCCGGTGCACGGCTCGTTCCTCACCGACCTGCTGCCGGGCATGCTGGTCATGTCGGCCGGCATCGGGGCCATGTTCGTCGCGGTCGCCACCGCGGCCAACGCCGGCGTCCGGCCCGACCAGGCGGGCCTGGCCGCGGCGCTGCTCAACTCGGCGCAGCAGGTCGGCGGCGCGCTAGGCCTGGCCGTGCTGTCCGCCATCGCCACCGCGCGCACCAGCCACCTGCTGGCGACCCGCACCCCGGCGCCCGAGGCGCTGACCTCCGGGTTCGGGCGCGCGTTGCTGGCCGGCAGCATCGCGCTCGCCGCGTCGGCGGTCATCGCGTTCTGGGTGGCCAATACCCGTGAGCAGTCCGAAGCCGCGCCGCCCGCCCCGGAACCCGAGCCGGTTGCGCCGGGGTCCGGGGGGACGCTCCCCCCGTTCTAGATCAGCGTAGTCCCTGAACTGCTCTTATTTCACGTGGATCTCGACGGGGTCCGACGCGATGCCGTTGGCGACGATCTGGAAGTGAGCCCGGCCCGACGGCGCGGACAGGGGAATCTCCGCCGTCGTGTGTAGCGCAGCCGCGCGAGGCCATCGGATAGGCCGGACATGTCAGCGCCGGAGCGGAAGATGTATCAGCGTCGCGAGCAGGCCCTCCGTCATGTCAAAGCCATCACGCTGTCCAGCGGTATGAGGAGGGGGATAGCGGTGAACGAGCGAAGTACCGAAACGAATCAGCTCGTCATCTCCTACATGTTCCTGCGGAAGACCGTCGGCTGGATCGGAAGCCTGCTGCCGATCGTGCTCATCCTCGGCAACGCGATCATCTTCGCGGCGCCGCGGCCGGATTCGATGAGCGGCTATTACTACACCCACATGCGCAACGTCTTCATCGGCGCACTCTGCGCCCTCGGAGTGTTCCTGGTGGCCTACGACGGCTACGACGACATGGAGCGCTGGATCACCAACATCGCCGGGATCAGTGCGCTCGGCGTTGCCTTCTTTCCCACCAAGCCCGCGGTCTGCCCGGCCGGCGCGACGGCATGCCCGCCGCAATCTGTCGTCCGTCTGACCACGGGCCAGCAGGTCGTCGGCGGCATACACCTGTTCTTCGCGGCGGTCACGTTCATCGCGCTGGCCTTCATGGCCCTGCGTTTCGCGCGCCCGGAAGGCTCGTCTGGAGAGTCTCCCGAGCCCAGCCGGCGGGAACGTGTTGTCTATTCCGTGTGCGGCGGCACGATCTTGTCCTGTGTGGTGCTCGCCGCGGCCTCCAACCTGCTGCCCGCTCCGGTGCAGGCGGCCTGGCCGCTGCTGTTCATCTTCGAAGCGCTCGCGGTCGTGGCGTTCGGCGTCTCCTGGTTCGTGAAGGGTCGCACCATGATGGGCGTCCTGTCCCGGGTCCGGCGCGGAAGTCTCCGGCCGGACCCGGGGCAAGCCCCCGTACGGGCTGACGTCTAACCGGCGCAGGCGCACTCCCGAGCCCGGCCACGCTCACCATCGGCGTGGCCGGGCTCGCAGCAAGCCTGGCCCGGGTAGAGCACCGCGCCGACTCCCGGGATCGCCTGACGGTGCGCCACCCGGAGCAGCGACTCCGTCGCTTCCCGCGCGTTCTCTCCGGTCGCGGACATCCGTGCGGCGATCAGCCCGGCCATGATGGGCGTGCTGAACGACGTCCCGCTCCACAAGGCCATCCCGCCGAAATGCCGGTGCTGTCCGACCGGAGGCTCGTTGCACACGTACGTGCCGGTGGCGAAGGCATTGATCAGGTCTTCGCCCGGAGTGTAGACATCCACCCAGCCGCCGAAGTTGCTGAAGTGCGCCCGCTGCCGCCAGCTGGCCGACAGGGCGCCCACCGACAGCACCCACGGGTAGGCGGCCGGCCACATCCAGCGCGACTTCCCATCGTTCCCGGCCGGCGCGACAACCTGGAGGCCCTTCACATGGCGCAGCCGCCGCTCGTAGAAGTCGTCGAAGGTGAGCAGGCTCTGATCGTGCCGGGTCGACGTGGTGAAGGTGAACACGAGGATGTCCGGGTTCCGGTGCAGGGCGTCCTCCAGGCTCGACACCAGGTTGGTCTCGTAGTCCGCGGCCGCGATGTCGAAGGCCCGCTCGACGTAGACCGATGCCTTCGGCGCCACGCAGCGCAAGCAGCCGGCGGCGAACGTCCCATGACCCGCGTAGGGGACGATGTTCCCGTCCGGCCCGATTCGTTCCTCCGGCGTGCCATCCACACCGGTCAGCCAGGAATGGTCCGTGGCGGCGCCGGGCAGCAGGCCGGTGTCCACGATGCTGGCGAATACGCCATCGCCGTCACATCCGCACCTGGCGTGGCCACCAGAGTGGCCGCCCGGACAGGCGCCCGATCCCGGGGCCGGGAAGGGATTCGCGGTCCCGAGCGGCACCTCGCCCGGCTCGGTCGCGGGACATGAGTGCGGGCACACGAAGAGCAGGTATTCAGGCGTGGCCTTACCTTGCCCGACGAGCGGGTCCAGCCTGTCGAGAACCATCGGTACGGAGAGTATCGGCTGGTCTTGCATCGGCGGCGGGAGCGTGATGCTCAGGACGTTCCCGACAGAGTCCATCTGATCAAAGGGACGCTCAAGGTCAGGGAACTGATGGCCCGCATCGCCCAGGATCTGCGTGAGAGCCCGGACGACACGGACCTCGTCGCGCTGGTTGACGAGGAGGGTGTTCTCCCGGTAAATGTAATCCGCGTCGCCGTCACGCTCCCACTCCGCCGGGAACACATCCGCATCAGGATGGGCATTAAGGATCAGATCTATCTGAGCTTTCAAGCGAGGATCCGCGGGCATTTTATGTCTCCTTGGCGTAAATCGGCAGATAGTCGGCCAGAGAAGTGTCTCGACTGACCGCTGGAAAGATTATTAAGATCGGCTGGTGACGGCCAGCACCTACGCAGGCGCTCCGCTTACGGAGGAGTCCGAAGAACTGCTTGCCTTGGCGCTGTCACGCCCATCGGAGGCGCTCGCCGCCGCTCGCCGGATGCTGGCCCAGCGTCCATCGCCGTCGCAAGCTTCGGTAGCGCATCAGGCGATCGGCGTAGTGCTCAGGGACTTCGGCGACATCAGCGAGGCGATCCGGGAACTGACCGCCGCGCATCGTTCCGCGCGCAAGGCCGCCGACCCGGCCCGGGAGTCGGATGTGCTCGCCAGCCTGGCTATCGCACGTCTTCTGGCCGGGCAGACCCAGCGTGGCCTGTCGATCCTCGATCAGGTGCTGCGCGACAGCCATGGCGTCCCCGCTGGACGGATCCTCATCCGCAGGGTAAATGCCCTGTGGGTCCTGGGGCGGAATGCCGAAGCGCTGCGCGATGCCCAGGCCGCCGTCGGCTTGCTGTCGGGCGCGGGCGACCTGGTCTGGGAAGCGCGCGCCGTGCACTGGCGCGCCGCGGTGTATTTCGCTCTGGGGGATATGGGACGAGCGGAACGCGATTATGTCCGGGCCGAGGCGCTTTTTGACGAATGCGGGCAGCGACTGGAATATGCGTCCGTCCGGCACGAACGCGGGGTAGCGGCGCATGCCCGCGGCGATCTCCCGACCGCTCTGGCTCACCTCGACCATGCTCAGGCCTTGTTCGAGCAGCTCGGGATCTTCGAGGCCGAGCTCTACGTCAGCAAATGCACCGTGCTGCTGGCAGCGGGCCTGGCCAGGGAAGCGCTGACCGAGGTGAACGACGCGGTATCCAGGATCGAACGGGAGGGCGGCTCGGCGACGAGACGCGCCGAGTTGCTGTATGCGTCGGCGCTGGCCGCGGCGGCCACCGGTGATCTCGGCCTCGCCCAGCGGCGCAGCACCGAAGCCCTGCGGCTGTTCCGCCGCCAGCAGCGTCCATGGTGGGCGGCCCGGGCGGAGCTGGTCCTGCTGCTCTGCCTGTTCGCCGGAGGCGACTATGACCCGGACTGGATGCTGCGCGCCGCCCGCCGGGTGACCGCCCGGCTGGATGAGCTGGACCCGGTCATCGCGTTCGAGGCTCACCTGCTCACCGGCCGCGTCGCATCCGGTCACGACCGCCCCGGCCTGGCCGCCCGGCATCTGCGATCCGCGGCCCGCGCCCGGCAGACCGGCGGGCTGCGCGCGCGAAGCACCGGCTGGCTGGCCCAGGCGACCTGGTGCGAAGCCGAAGGGCGATGGCCGGCCATGCTGATCGCGTGTGACCGCGGCCTGGCCTCGCTCGACCTGCACCTGCGCACGCTGGGCGCCACCGAGTTGCGGACGATGGCCACCGCCCACGGTGCGGAGCTGGCCGGGATGGCGTTGCGCTACGCTGTCCGGCAGGAAAACGCCAGGCTGTTCCTGAAGTGGAGCGAACGCTGGCGGGCCACTGTGCTTCGCGTGACTCCGGTCCGCCCGCCAGCGGACGGCGAGCTGGTCGCCGACCTCGCCGCGCTGCGCAGCGTCGTCGGCCGGCTGACCGTCGCGCCGCGCGACCGGACCGCGGCGCCCGCCCTGGAGCGCGAACGTCGCCGGCTGGAGGCCGCCGTGCGCCAGCGCGTCCTGCGCACGCCAGCGGTGGCCTGGGGCACAGCCGAGCCATTCGAAGCCGCCGGCCTGCTGGACCAGCTCGGTGACAGCGAGCTGATCGAGCTCACCGACGTCGACGGGCAGTTGTTCGCCGTGGTGGCCTCCGGAGGGCGGCTGCGCCTGGTCCGGGTAGGCCCGACCGAACGGGCTACCCGGTCGCTCGCCCACGCGCTGTTCGCGATCAGACGCGAGGGCTCCCGCCGGGGCAGCGACCGCCTCGACCTCGCCGAGATAGGACGGCGACTCGAGGTGGCCCTGCTCGGCGACTCCGTGCGCCTGCTCCGCGGCGGAGCCAGGGGAACCACCGGACCGGTAGTGGTGGTGCCGACCGGACGGCTGCACGCCGTGCCCTGGGGGCTGCTGCCCTCGTTGCGTGACCGGCCGACGGCCGTCGCGCCGTCCGCGTCCGCGTGGCTGCGGGCATGCCGCGCCCCCCGGCCGGCCGGATCCCGGGTCGTCCTGGTCGGCGGCCCGGGCTTGTTCACCGGAAGCGAGGAGGTCAGCAAGCTCGCCGCGCAGTATCCCGACGCCGTCATCCTGGTCGGCGGCGACGCGACCGCGGAACGGGTAATGGCGGCCATGGACGGCGCGTGGCTGGTCCACGTGGCGGCGCACGGCACGTTCCGGGCGGACAGCCCGCTGTTCTCCGCGATCGAGCTTCATGACGGGCCGCTGACCGTCTACGACCTGGAGGGATTCAAGCAGGCCCCGTACCGTGTCATTCTGTCCAGCTGCAGCTCGGCGGTTGGCGCGCCGGTCGGCGCCGATGAGCTGCTCAGCGTCGTGAGCGCGCTGATCTCCCTTGGTTCCGCGGGGGTCGTGGCCAGCGTGGTGGCGGTCAACGACCCCGCCACCGTCCCGCTCATGATCGCCCTGCACCACCACCTGCGAGCCGGGTCCGGCCTCGCCGAGGCGCTCATGCTCGCCCGGCGAACGGTCAGCGACGATCCCGCGGCGGATTCCACGGCGCGTTCGTTCATCGCTCTCGGGACCTGAGCGCCCGCGCCGGATCACGGCCGGATCACAGCCGGATCCAGTCGGTGACCAGCCGCGCCACCGGGGTGTCACACCGCAGGCGTACCGGTCCGCTCGGCACGTGGGGAAGATCGAAGAAGCCGATATCGTCGGCTTCGACGGTAAGTGTCACGCCCTCGGCGGTTTCCACCCGGATCTCTCCGGGGCCGGGTGGGACGATCTGCCCGACCACATGGCCGGGCATCACCTCCAGCTCCAGCGACAGCGGCGCCGCGGTGAACGTCAGCACACGCGACTCACCGGGCTCGGAGTGCCGCTCCGGCACGGGTTCCAGCGAGGAGTCAAAGGTCAGGCTGGCCAGCAGCAGGTCCTGATCGACGGTGCGCCAGGCGTAGGCCCCCCGGCCGTATTCCGCGAGCATGCCGGCCAGCGGCGCGGCCTCGCGGAGCGCCTCGGACAGGTCGTCCAGGATCTCCTGATCGTCGTCCCTAGGGTCCTGCGTCACGTCCATCACCTTTCGGCTACGTGGTATCTGACGACGGCGCAGTGCCGGAGCCGCTCCAGAGCCCGGGCCCGGGTGGGCCCGATGCTGCCAGGGGCGATCCCGGTGCGTTCGCTTATCTGCGCATACGACAGAGGTGGGTCCTCCATGAGCAGCAGCAGGAGATCACGCTGCCGGGATGGCAGTTCAGCCAGTCCGGCGAGCAGTGCCTCATGCCGCTCAGCTCGCATCAGTTCCCCCGCAGGTTCGGCCTCCTCGGCCGGAGTAGTAAGCCATGACGGATCGAGCGGGTCACGTGGGACAGCCCGCCGCTGCTCGGACAGGCAGCGCATGCACTCCCGCCTGCCTGTGGTGATGATCCACATGGGTAGTGCGCGCGGCTCGCGCAGGCTGCCCAGATGCTCGACCAGCCGCAGCCATACCGTCTGCGCGATGTCTTGCCTCTCGGCCGGCGTGAGCCGGAAGCGTCCTATCACGCTGGCCAGCAACGGGGCGTAACGGTCCACGATCTCCTGCCACGCCCGCTCGTTCCCGCTCCCCGCCGCGTCAACCAGCCAGGAAACCGGGTTATCACCGTGGTCCATGCAGGCTCCTCGCCCAGGGCGTTGTAGGCCGGACGCCCCGATAGCCACCCTCTTCCCTTCCTGAGCGCCCTTCGAGCCCGCTGATACATCAAATCCGCGGAACAGCCCATGTATCTGCCGGGCGATGTCACCGATCAGCCGTACGGAGGTGAAACCACCGACGTTCGCTGGAAAGAATGGTTTTAGCTCTTTCCCCCTACGCAGCCCTCGCCTGCCGTCGCCAGGCGCTGGGTGTCCGCCGTCCAGAATCCGGTGTCGCGCATGCCGAGTGGCTGGAAGATCCGGGTGGCCAGCACCTCGCCGAACGGCTGCCCGGCCGCTCGCGCCACCAGCACGCCCAGCACCTGGGCGCCGGTGTTATACATCCACCGCTCGCCGGGCCGGGCGAGCAGCGGCAGGCTGCCGAGGCCCGCGATCCAGGTGTCCGGGTCCGGCGGCACCGGCGGATCGGGCGGCCCGATCGTATTCAGCCGCAGCTCGTCCGCGGCGGCGACGACCGGCCCGCCCGGACGACGATGAGGCTACGGAATGGGGCCGATGAGGTCCCATTTGTTGCCAGCTATGTCGAGGAACACGGCGACCCGGCCGTAGGGTTCGGTGCGTGGTGCGGTGCGGAACCGCACGCCCGCGGACGCCATTCGCGCGTACGCGGTATCGAAATCCTCGACGTTGAGGAAGAACCCCACCCGCCCGGCGGCCTGCTTCCCCACGATGGCGTCTTGCTCCGGTCCGTCAGCCCGCGCGAGCAGCAAGCCGGTCGCGGCTCCCGGTGGTCGCACTACCACCCACCGCTTGGCGCGCCCGTCATTCGTCAGGGCCGGGGAGTCCTCCACCAGCTCGAAGCCCAGTACGTCAGTGAAGAAGCTGATCGCCGGGTCGTACTCGCTGACCACGACGGTGATGAGTCCGATATGCACGGCGCCAGCGTAGAGCACCGGGGTTACCGGCACTGCTGGCCGCGCTGCGCGCGTCCTGTGTGACCTCCGCCGTCTCATTGGCGGGTGCTCTTCCACCTGCGCCGGCACCCTCGCACGTGCATCAGCTTGTTGCCGACCCTCGCACGTGCATCAGCTTGTTGCCGACCCTCGCACGTGCATCAGCTTGTTGCCGACATTTCGTGATGTGCACGATTTGTCCGGGCGGGATCGCGGCCGACTGGGGCCGCCTGCATTATTGCGGGCTGCCTCACACCGTTTGTGAACATTCACAGTAGGCGCGTTTGCGGCATATCGGACCATGCCGTTTTCGCCAGAACGCGCTGCTAGGCTTCGGTGAACTACGTGTATCACCAAATAACGGACACAAGGGTCAGTCATTTCGCGGAAGATAAGAGCCCTGCGGAAGAAAAGGTACCGGAAACCGGCGCCCAACCCTCCACGAGGCTCCTTTTTCCCACGTCATCCGCCGAATTGAAACGGGCATAGCTGCGCAAGTCATGAAATGTCGGATCGGCGCTGGCGGGCCGAGGTGGTGGGAGGTGGAGGTGGAGGTGGAGGTGGTGGGAGTTGGAGGGAGGTGGGAGGCGGAGGAGGTGGGAGGCGGAGGAGGTGGGAGGTGGAGTGATGGGAGTGGGGGTGAGAGGTCGGGCGCGGTTTGGGTTATGACGCGGACAAATCGGCGTTAGTAGGCTGTGAGGGTGACGGAGCGCAAGCCGAAGGAGATGGGGTTCACCTCATGGATCGATCAGCAGATCCGTGAGGCGGAGGACCGAGGCCTCTTCGACGATCTGCCCGGCACGGGCAAGCCGATCCCCAAGCGAAGACCAGAAGCCGACTACGGCCTGGCCTGGGCGCGAGACTACGCGCGCAGGGAGGGGGTGCCGGAGGAGGAGCTACTGCCCACGCCGCTCAAGCTGCGCAAGGAGGCCGAGCGGCTCACCGAAACGGTGCAGGAACTCGGTTCGGAGCAGGAGGTGCGCGACGCGGTGGCGGGGCTGAACCGCCGGATCCTGGAATGGCGCCGAGCGCCGCTCGGACCGCCGGTATTCGTTCCGCTGGTGGGCGAGGAGAAGCTGCTCAGCCGGTGGCGGGAGTGGCACGGGGGGTGAAGCCGCGCAAGAGCTCGTCGACGATCTGGGCGGCGAACTCCGGCGCCGGAGGGCGCGGGTCGTGCTTGCCGCGGGCCATCACGGCGCCGGTGAGGGCCAGCATGCCGATCTCGACGTCGAGGTCGGCGCGCAGCTCACCGGTCGCGACGCCGCGGCGAAGCACCGAGCGGACCACCTCGCGACGCGGCTCGACCACCGTCTCGGCGTAACGGGCCATGAGGCGCGGGTAGGCTTCCGCCTCACCGTGCAGCATCGCGAACTGGCGCACGTAACGCGGATCGTTCGCGTCACTCACCATCGACTCGAGCAGTTCGGTCAGGTCTTCGCGCACCGATGTGCCGCGCGGCTGCGGCAGCGGCCGCTTCAGCGAACCGAGCGCGGCCAGCAACAGGTCTTCCTTGCTGGACCAGCGCCGGTAGATCGTGGCCTTGCCGACCCCTGCCCGGGCCGCGACGGCCTCCACGCACACGCCGTCGACGCCGCGCTCGCCGAAAAGCTCGAGCGCGGCGTCGATGATTGCCTGCTCCGCCTGCTCGCTGCGCGGCCGGCCGGGTCCCCGGCGCTCAGCAACTGCGGATCCCATTTCGGTTACCTTTCCTGCTCGGAGGTCTCCACCAGAGCGTCCTCCGTCATAAGTGCCAGTTCAACTTCTTCGATTGCTGCCTTTGGCTTACCCGGCATCCAGCGAAGTACCACGAATCCGCCCAGCAGCGCGAGCGCCGCGGCGACCAGCGTCGTGTAGTGCATGGCGTGCACGAACGAGGTGTCCGCCGGGGCCAGCAACGACCGGCCCGCCGTACCCAGTTGCTGGGCGACGGCCTGTGTCGCGCTGATCGAGGACGAAGCCGCGCCGCGCGCCGCGGCGGGCAGCCCGGTCAGGGCCGGGTTCAGCGAGTTGCGGTAGAACTCCGCCAGGATCGAGCCAAGGACCGCGACGCTGAGCGCCACCGCGACCTGGCGTGCGGTGTTGGTCAGCGCCGACGCGGCACCGGCCTTCTCCCGGGGCAGCACGTCCATGACGGCCGTGGTGGCGGCCGGCATCGCGGCGCCGATCGCCGCACCCTGGATGGCGAACAACACGGCCAGGACCCAGATCGGGGTGCTCGTGCCCAGGATGGCGTACCCCGCCAGGGCGGCGGCCATCACGATCATGCCGGTGGCGCCCACCACCTTGGCACCGTGCTTGCGGACCAGCGCGGCGCTACGCGGTGACAGCAGCAGCTGCCCGATAGCGAACGGCACGGTCAGCAGGCCCGCGTCCAGCGGGGTGTAGCCCCGGACGTTCTGCAGATAGAAGCTCGTGAAGAAAAACACGCCGCCCATGCCGAAGAACGTCAGGCCGAGTGCGCCCACCGAGGCCGACAGCCGACGGTCACGGAACAGCCGCACGTCGAGAGAGGGATGCGCGATCCGCGCCTCCCACCAGGCGAACACCGCGAGGATGACCAGGCCGCCCACGATCGGGCCAAGCACGCCCGCGTGGATCCACGAGCCCTTGTCCCCGCCCTGCACGATGCCGTACACCAGCGTCACCAGGCCGACGACGGACAGCAGCACGCCGAGGTAGTCGATCCGGCCCGCCTCGCGATTGCGCGACTCCGGCACGAGGATCATGGCCGCGATCGCACCGACGACCGTCACCGGGACGTTGATCAGGAAGACCGAGCCCCACCAGAAGTGGTCGAGCAGCACGCCGCCGAGCACCGGGCCGGTGGCGACGCCGATGCCGACCGCCATGGCCCACAGACCGATCGCTCGCGCGCGCTCGGCCGGCTCGAAGACGTGGGAGATGATCGACAGCGTCTGCGGCATGACCGCCGCGCCGCCGAGTCCCATCGCGGCCCGCGCGAAGATGAGCTGCTCGGGCGATCGCGAGTAGGCCGAAAGGAGGCTGGCCAGGCCGAACAGCGTCAGCCCGATCATGAGCATGCGCTTGCGGCCGATCCGGTCGCCAACCACGCCGAACGTGAACAGCAGGCCGGCGAACACCAGCGTGTAGGAGTTGATCGCCCACTCGAGCTGGCTCTGGCTAGCGCCAAGGCCCCCGCGAGGCTCGGCGATAGTCTTCAGAGCCACGTTCAGCACCGTGTTGTCGATCACGATGGCGAGCAGGCCGACGATCAGGACGCTGAGGATTACCCAGCGCCTTCGTTGAATGGTTTCCGCGTTCATTGACGTTCCCTCTTCCCCTGCATCCCGGCCCCGTCGTTAGTCGTACACGTGAAGCTATCGATACGGAACACTCCCGTATCGATATCTATTTCCGCAACGGAGGTGTGACCTGGATCACATTTTGAGCGGGGCGGAGGGGGTGCCCGGGGGAAGCACCACCGCCGTTCAGTGAGATGGTTTAAGAGGGTTTGCGGGCCACGCCACCCCACAGCGCGGCGGCGGCCTGGGACTCCAGGTCCGACTGCGGGCGCCACTTGGAGAGCTGAACCACTCCGGGTTCCACCAGCTCGAGCCCGTCGAAGAACCTGGTGACCTGGGCGTGGTCGCGGAGCACCAGCGGCGCGTCGAGCTGGCGCTCGTTGAGTTCGCGCGCGAAATCGTTCATCTCCGGGTAGATGTCCGCGGTGAGGTGGCCTATCGCCAGGTATCCGCCGGGCGGCAGAGCGTCCGCCAGCTTGCGGACGACCCCGTACGGGTCAAACTTATCGCCGAAGTTGTGCAGGATGCCGAGCAGCAGGATGGCCATCGGCTGGCTGAAGTCCAGCGTCTGCGCCGCGTCGGTGAGGATCTTCCCGGGATCACGCAGGTCAGCGTCCAGGTACTTGGTGATCCCCGCAGGGCTGCTGGTCAGCAGCGCCTGCGCGTGCAGCAAGACGATGGGATCGTTGTCCACATAGACGATCTTGGCTTCCGGGGCGATCGACTGGGCGACCTCGTGCACGTTCTGGCCGGACGGGAGGCCGGTGCCGATGTCCAGGAACTGCCGGATGCCGGCCTCGCCGGCCAGGTAGCGGACCACCCGGCGCAGGAAGTCACGGCTGGCCCGGGCTGACTCGGCCGTCTTCGGGAAAGCCTTGATCGCGGCCTGCGCCGCGACTCTGTCGGCCTCGAAGTTGTCCTTGCCGCCGAGGAAGTAGTCGTACACCCGGGCTGGGTGCGGGACACTCGTGTTGATCTTCGATATATCCCGCGGACCTGACGCGGCGGATCCGGCAGACTCGATTGCCACGCCCTCAGCATAACGGGACAGTGGTTTTCTCTCCGCGCCAAGGCCTCTTTGCTCTCCGCGCCAAGGCCTCGCTGCGCTCGGCCGGCTTGGGGCCACGGCGGGAATTGCCGCCCCTGCGGGACGGCAACCGCCGCGGCGCTCGCTTCGCTCGCTGTTGGCTAGGCGTTATCTACCCGATGAGCTCGGCCGCTATCAGCCGGCGGGCCACTGGGTCGACGGACAGGGACAGGATCAGGCTGGCATGCTGGCCGACCAGGCGCGCCGTCGCCGTCGTCACGCCATCGCCGGCCGCATAGCTGTCCAGCTCACACGGCCCGATCCACGCGCCGGCGGTACGGACGCGGCGGGCGAGCAGGGCCGCGTCCACCTGGTCGGACGCCGGCACGGGTTCGCCTCCATTCAGCCAGGCGACGAACGCGCCGAGCAGATCGCTGAGCACCGAACCCGGCTCGGGTGGTACCGCCAGGGTCAGGGACTGGACGCGAGGCGGCCGTTCCGGCGTGAGCTGGATCTGAGCCTGCACCACGCCGCGCTCGCCGGACAGCCACCACCGGCAATGGGCGGGTGAGTCGTGTTCCGTGGCCCGCTGGTCGGTCCGGAAGTCACCGAGGTGGTCGCGGACAAGGGAGATAGTGCGGCGCCGTTCGGTATACGGAATGTCCTGCGCCACGTTGGGCGAGAACAAGCGATCCGCTGCCGCGTCGTCCCACGACTGGAGCAACTGGTCCACCGCGGCGCGCGCGGCGAGCGTCTGCGGCCAGACCGGCTGCGGCGCCAGCGCGACGGAATATCCGGCGGCGGAGCTTTTCCGCTGGCGCAGGAGCATGTCCAGGATCCGCGCGGTCAGTGACCCCATGCGGGCATAGGTGCTGTTGGCCAGCGCGATCACGCCCATGCCGGTAGCCGGGTGCCAGCGCATGTGGCTGCCGAAGCCCGGATACCCGCCGCCGTGCCCGGCGATCCGCCCGAAATCCTGGTCATCCTCGACGACCAGCCCGAAGCCATAGGCCGAACGCGTCCCGCCGGCCGGGAAATCGGTGACTCTGTCCCAGCCGGTCGGCACCTGGGGAAGCTGCATCTCCCGCCGGGAAGCGCGGCACAGCGGGTGCCAGGCGCCCTCAGCGCCGGGCGGGAACGCGGTCGCGAATCCGGCCACCCATCGGGCGAGGTCCCGCACGCAGGTGAAGATGCCGCCCATCGGGGCGAATGCGCCGCAATCATCGAACGGGACCTCCTCCCAGCCGCCGGGCGCGCGCCGGTAACCGCGGGCCAGGCCCTCGGCATCTCGGTTCTCGGAATACTGGTTCTCGGCATCCTGGCCCTCGGAAGCCGGCTCGTAGCGGGAGCGGGTCATGCCGAGCGGGCTCAGCAGCCGCTCGCGGACGAAATCCGGATATTCCGTATCCGTAACCGCGGTGATGACCCGGCCGAGAATGGCGTAGCCGAGGTTGGAGTACTCGAACCGGGTCCCCGGCGCCCAGGCGAAGCTCACGCCCGCCGCCAGGAACTTCGCGAACTCGTCCAGCGGGAGCCCCTGCTGCCGATCCCCCCATGGATCGTCGGTCGGGAAGCCGGCGGTCATCGTCAGCAGATGCCTGATCGAAATCCGGGCCGCATCCGCGGTGACCTGCGGCCAGCCGCGCAGTTCGGGCACATAGTTCTCGGCCAGGTCATCGAGCGCCAGCGCGCCTTCGTCCCGGAGCAGGAGCACCGCGGCCGCGGTGAAGCTCTTGGTCATCGACGCGATACGGAAGACCGTATCCTCGGCCGGCGGCGGACCGCCCAGCCACCGTTCGCCCAGGCCGCGGGCGTGCACCAGCTCGCCGCCGCGGACGATTCCGTACATCAGGCCAGGCTGGCCGCCACGCCGCTGGTAGTCCGACACCAGCTGATCCACGTCGTCGAATCCGGTCACCGGGCCAGGATGACATAATTGATGTGTCCGGGTACGCCGCAGGGGCGACACGAGACGTGGAGGTTCGATATGGCTCAGCAGGATGAGCGACTGTACGGAGGATCCAGCCGGCGGCGGGTCACGGTCCGGGACATAGCGGCCGCCAAGGCGCGAGGCGAGAAGTGGCCGATGCTCACCGCCTACGACGCGCTCACGGCGGGCATCTTCGACCAAGCGGGCATTCCGGTCCTGCTGGTGGGCGACTCAGCGGCGATGGTGGTGTACGGCCACGACACGACGATCCCGGTGACGGTCCAGGATCTCCTTCCCCTGACCGCGGCCGTGGTCCGCGGGACAAGCAGGGCGATGGTGGTGGCTGACCTGCCCTTCGGCTCGTACCAGGAGTCGGCCGGCGCGGCGCTGGCGGCGGCGACCCGGTTCCTCAAAGAGGCCGGCGCGCACGCGGTCAAGCTGGAAGGCGGCCGCCGGGTGGTACATCAGGTGGAGGAGCTAGTCGCGGCCGGTGTCCCGGTCATGGCGCACCTCGGCCTCACCCCCCAGTCGGTCAACGCGTTCGGCGGTTATCGCGTGCAGGGACGCGGCGAGGATGGCGAGCGGCTGCTGCACGACGCGAAGCTGCTGGAGGCGGCGGGCGCGTTCTCGGTCGTGCTCGAATGCGTGCCGGCGTCGCTGGCCGCTCAGGTCACCGATGCCCTGTCGATTCCCACCATCGGCATCGGCGCCGGGCCGGCCTGCGACGCTCAGGTCCTGGTCTGGCAGGACATGGCCGGGCTGTCCCCGCGCACCGCCAAGTTCGTCAAGAAGTACGCGGACCTCGCGACCATCTTGCGGGATGCCGCCAGTTCGTTCGCTGACGAGGTGGCCGGCGGGGCGTTTCCGGACGAGGATCACTCCTACCGCTTATCTTCTACCGCCATCTAGATGTCGGTGATACGCAGGCCGGCGTGCGCTTTGTAGCGGCGGTTGACGGAAACCAGGTTGGCGGTCAGTGCCTCGACCTGGCCGGCGTTGCGCAGTCGGCCCGCGTAAATCCCGCGGACGCCGGGGATCCGGGCGGCGAGGTTCTGCACCAGGTCGGTCGCCTCCCGGTCATCGCCCAGCACGAGCGCGTCCATGTCAATGGTCTTCACCTCGGGATCGAGCAGCAGCTTGGCGGAGACATGGTGGAACGCCGCCACCACGGTGCTGCCGGGAAGCAGATCCGCCGCCTGCTGCGCGGCACTGCCCTCGGCCACCGGAAGCGGATACGCGCCGCGTGAATCGAAGCCAAGCGGGTTGACGCAATCGACCACGATCTTCCCGACCAGTTCGGGAGCGAGGGCACTCAGCAGTTCGCCATGTCCTTCCCAGGGGACAGCGGCAATCACAATCTGTGCATTTCTGGCAGTGTCATGATTTGTCATACCTTGGACGCCGTGACCGATCTCGGCCGCCGCGGCCGTGGCTCGCTCCTCGCTCCGGGACCCGACAATGACCCGATAGCCGACCTGCGAGAACCGGAAAGCGAGACCTTTTCCCTGGTCACCGGTACCGCCGAGGATTCCTATGACGATGTCTTCCATAGTGAGGTTCATGGTCCCAATCCTGCCAGACACCCCGCGCGGTCAGGCAATCGAGACTCTCCGTACGGATAATGATGCGGATAGGTGCGGTTGGGTGCACACTTGATATATGGACGCGAACCAGGTGGCCACGCTCCGTGCTCTGCTAGCCCCGACCGGGTGGCTAGAGCGCACGCGCGCATTCGCGCAGGGACTACGCTCCGCTACCCGGCTGCGCGGCGGGCTGCTCGTCGTCGGCACCCCCACCGAGGAGCCCTGGCACCTTACCGCGCACTTGGACGAAGAGTCGCGGCTGGCCGGCATCCCCGAGCTCATGCCGACGCTGGTCCGGTGGAATCCGCCGCCTGAGGCGCCAGCGCATCTCAGGGTCGGGCTGGCCCGGCTGGAGGCCGCACGGCGCGGCGAGACGCTGTTCGTGGTGACGCCCTCGACGGCGCCCGTGCCGCTGCTCGAGCGAGTCAGCGATGCCCGGCGGATCGGCGCCACCATCTTCGCCCTCGACCAGGGCGATCCCGAACTCGACTCGCTCGCGCATGAGGCGCTGACCGTGGAGAACGTGTCGTTCGGCGCCGCGCAGCACCTGATCACGTCCGCCTGCGGCGACCTGGGCGAGATGGACCGGGCCGAGGCCCGGGAGTTCAGCATCGCCCGCGAATACGGGCTCGCCACCCGGCGGCTCACCGCCGCCGCGCGGGAGCGCGGGCTCGGCGGCAACGACGGCGGCTATTCTGGCTACCCGCCAGCCGGCGGCAACAACCGTTATCGCACCGGCGTCCGCGGCCTGCGCGACCGCGTCGCCCGGCTGCTCGACACGGTGAGCGGCCCCACCGCGTAGGCGCCGTCCTCAAGCTTGGGATTCAAGGCAACCAACCCCACCCCGCCCCGTGCCCTACCGCTCGCCGCAGACCGTCGCGCCAACCCCGTGGTTGTCACAACCATGGCGTCCCAAGCCCTTGAACGTCACATGGGTGCGGCTCCTCCAGAGTGAGCAGCATGCCGATGGTGCCATCGGTGTCGCTCAAACCGAACAGCAGCGCTATTAGAGCGTGCCCGATGGTGCCATCGGTGCCGCTGGCCAGGGAGCAGCACCTGACTGTCCCTTTTAAGGGAGCCACACCCACGTCACATTCAAGGGGTTCCGCGGGAACGAAAACGGGACGAGTCTGTAGTTGACTCGTCCCGTTTTAGCTATTTGGTTCGTCGGGGGTCGGGAGCGTCAAGCGGCCATCCGCTGCTGTCCGGCCTCGTCGTGTACCACCAGCTGGTGGACGACCTTCTCGGTCGTCGCCTCGTGAGCGGTCAGGTCGGCCAGGGCCAGCACGCCCACCGCGATCGCGTCGGCGAAGACCAGCCAGGTCAGGACCGTGCCGGAGAACGCCAGGGCCGCGATCAGCGACCACAGGGCGACCAGGCTAACCAGGCCGTGACCCAGCTTGATCGCGTTCCGCCGGCTGAGCGCGGCGCTCGCCGCCGCGATGACCGTGATACCGGTTGAGACCCCGAACGCGGTCCAGCCGGCCGCTCCGGCCGACCACGCCATCGACACCACCACCAGGAAGGCAGCGGCCACTAGGAACAAGTTGTCGAGAACGAACCGGGAGCTGAGCTTCATGATGAGCACCTCCTCGGCACCGCCTGTTTGGCAGTGCCGATCGGTGACAACTGTTCGATGACCTTCGTAATGCCCGGGCGAAGCGCGTGTTATGACGCGCGAGTCAGGAACCCGCGGGAGTGGTCTTGGCCCTCCGGCAGCCCTCTTCAAGTGGAAAAGCGCACGGCTAGTGCTGCCGCCAGGACACCGCCAGGGCGGAGTCCGGTCAGCACGCGACGGCACTGACCGACCCCGACGTGCTCTCGCTCGCGGCGAGCCCGGACGGGAGCCGGCTCTACGCCGGCACGCTGCGCGGCGGCGTGCTCCCGATCCGGTAGCCAGGCCCCTCAGGCGTCCAGGCTCAGCACCATCGTCGGACGCTCGATGATGTGGTCGGGACGCAGCGGCCGCACCGCGGTCCCGATCGCGAAGAACTCGGTCGTGTGCGATCCCCAGGTGTGGCTGTGCTGCCGCAGCTGGACGCCGACGATGCCCTCCGCGTGCAGTGCCTCAGCTTCGGCCTGCATCCGCGACATGGCCAGCTCCCGTGCGTCGTAGAGCGCCTGGGTGAACTGTTCGATCTCGACGTTCCGCCCGATGTTTCCCATCTTGGCGCCGAGCCGCTGGTGGGCGATGTGGTACACGCACGAGCCCATGACCATCCCGAGCGGCGCGTACCCGGCCCGGATCAATGTCCAGAAGTCCTGCCCGGACAGGTCCGAGGTGAACGGCTGGTTCTTGTTGTTCCGCCACGACGTGACGCCTCCCCCGCCGGCTCCGTCCTCGGCCTTGACCGCGGTCCCGACCGCGATGAACTCCGCGATGTCCGAGCCGAACTCCTTCATCTCGACGTCCAGCCGCACGCCCACGATCCCGTCCGCACGCAGGGCGTCCGCCTCGGCTTCCATCCGGGACATGGCGAGTTCGCGCGCGTGGTACATGGCCTGCGACAGCACGTCCAGCTCCTGGTTGCGCCCCCACCGGCCGACCTGGAGCCCGACGTGATATATCGAGCTGCCCAGAACCAGGCCGAGCGGCCGGAAGCCCACCTCGCGCACGAGCAGGAATTCGTTCACCGACAGATCCGAGGTGAAGATCGCCCCAGCCCGGCCCGGCTGCAGCTCCGCCAGCCGTCGCATGGCGTCCTGCGGGACACCGGCTGCGTTAAGTCCGGCGGAAATCTCGCCCTGCTCAGTCATGGCCACAGCTCCATATACGTCAAATCCGCACCCGCGCGGCCTGCCGCCGCTGCGGGTCAAGCGACATTATTGCCAACGTACGCCCGCTCTGGTTTCCCTCCGCGGACCGCGAGAACCGGGTGATTCCGCTCCCGATCGCGGTGACCTCCACGATGTGGTCGCGGCGCCCTTCTTGCACCGGGCATTCCCGCTCCCGCACCCGCATTTCCATCCCGGAAATCACCACGCCCTCGGCGCCCAGCCGCTTCACGTCGGCTTCGAGCTGCCGGCGCGAGTCGTGCCGTGCCTCGTTCACCAGCTCGGTGTACCCGACGACCTCCGCGTTTCCGGCTCCCCAGCGCGTCTGGCCCACGGTCAGCCAGTCGTCATGCCGGGATCCGATCGAGATGCCCAGCACCAGCCCGGCGGGCACCCAGCCCTTCATGACCAGCTTCGCGAAGTCCTGGCCGGACAGGTCGCAGGTGAACGGCCGCCGCCGGCCGGTGGGCAGCGGCGCGCCCGGCGCGGCGACGGCTGTTCCGATGGCCTTGAACTCCAGCCCGCCGGCGGGAAACGATCCGATACTCAGCCGGACGCCCACCACACCGTGGCCGCCGAGTTCCGCGCATTCGGACACCATGCGGTCGATGGCCTTGTGCCGCGCGTCGTACATGGTCTGCACCAGCGGCCCGAACGAGCCCCAGCCGCCCCGGCCGGACACCTGGGTCACCGTCTGCGCGGGCGTGCCCCATCCCCCGAATCCGCCCCAGGCCCCTGGGCAGTTGTACCCTCCGGTGTATCCGACGTTGTACACGGCGGCGCCGAGTACCTGCCCGACCGGAGCGAAGCCCACCGAACGGATCGCAGCGAATTCGTCTGTGGTCAGCGCGGATCCCCAGGTGCCGCTGGCCCGGATTTCGCGCATCCTGGCTTCTGCTGCCGGGGGAAGTTCGTGGCTCACGACCCCCAGCCTAGTGGCACCTGGCGGCAAACCTCAGTCCTGGGAGTCCCACTCCTCATTGCGCCGCTGCACTGTTTCCAGCGCTCGCGCCGCCGCTTCCCGAGTCGGATAGGGACCGAGCCGGTCCTTGCCCGGGCAGTCGCTGTCATAAGACTCTACGGTGTGGTGCCGGAGGCAGTACCACCATTCATGTTCGTGGTCCATAAACCACTAGAATCGCAAAGCATGGCGACCTTGCTCCATCCGGGCCGGCTTTCTCCCACCCGGCCGGTTCCCCCGGACATTCCCCGGCCCGAGTACGTGGGCCGGAAGAACCCTAAGACCGGGGAACCGGACGTCAAAACCCCGGACGTCATCGCCCGGATGCGGGTGGCCGGGAAGCTCGCCGCCGAGGCGCTGGAGGAGGTCGGCCGGCATGTCCGGCCCGGCGTCACCACCGACTACCTGGACGAGGTCGGCCATAATTTCCTGGTCGGCCACGGCGCCTACCCCAGCACGCTCGGCTACCGGAACTACCCGAAGTCGTTGTGCACCTCCCTCAACGAAGTCATCTGCCATGGCATCCCGGACGACACGGTGATCCACGATGGCGACATTGTCAACATTGACATCACCGCGTACCTCGATGGTGTCCACGGCGACACCAACGCCACGTTCCTGGCCGGCGATGTCAATGAGGAATCCCGGCTGCTGGTGGAGCGCACCAGGGAAGCCATGATGCGCGGCATCCGCGCGGTCGCGCCGGGCCGGCCGCTGAACGCCGTCGGCCGGGTCATCGAGTCCTACGCCCGCCGGTTCGGCTACGGCGTGGTCCGCGATTTCACCGGCCACGGCATTGGCACGAACTTCCATTCGGGCCTGGTCGTGCCGCACTACGACGATCCGCACACCCACGTGATCATGGAACCGGGCATGACGTTCACCATCGAGCCGATGCTCACGCTCGGCACGATTGACTACGACATCTGGCCGGATGGCTGGACCGCGGTGACGAAGGACCATAAGCGCACCGCCCAGTTCGAGCACACGCTCCTGGTCACCGATGACGGCTACGAAATCCTCACCCTGCCGTGACCGCCTTTTCCAACCTTTCTGCGAACGGCTGTGGTTCCTCTTAATTTTTCCTGCTTAAGTGGGCTGGATCGCAAGTTCGTCCATGGTCCGCGCTCTCGCAACCCGGTGGCCCGGCCTGGCCAGATCCACACTGGCGATGTCGCTTACCTACTGAAAACGTTGACAAATCTGGCGTTGACTACGAAATAAGCCCTGCCACACAATGATCCCAACGAAATCCACTGCCGGAGGAGCGAGCCGTTGACCGCGAAAGACCCCGCCGTCCCGTCCGCGCGCGGCCTCAGGGGCGCCTCCCTCGGCTTCGTCCAGTCCACCGCGATCGGGCTGGCGTCGACCGCGCCGGCCTACAGCATCGCCGCCACCCTGGGCTTCGTGGTCGCCCTCGTGGGACCGCAGACGCTCCTGCTGGTGCCGCTGGCGTTCATCCCGATGTTCTTCTCCGCCTGGGCGAACAAGGAGATGAACCGGGCCGATCCGGACTGCGGAACCAGCTTCACCTGGGCCGCCCGAGCGCTCGGCCCGCGAACTGGCTGGTTCTTCGGCGGCTGGGGCACGATCGCGTCCGCCCTGCTGGCCATGGCCAGCTACGCGCAGATCACCGGCCAGTACACGTTCTTGTTCTTCGGCGCCAAGGGCATCGGCAACAACGCGACCAGCGGCTGGGTGCTGGTCACCGGCCTGGCGTTCATGGCGCTGCTCACCTACCTGTGCTACCGCGGCATCCAGGTGTCGGCCCGTATTCAGGTCGCCCTGCTGGTGCTTGAGTTCGCCATCTTGCTTCTGCTCTCGGCCGTGGCGTTGATGAAGTACGCGGCCGGGCATGCACCGAAGGGGCACGGCACGTTCAGCTGGTCCTGGCTGAACCCGTCGCACTTCGCCAGCCCGAGCGTGTTCATGGCCGGCATGCTGCTGATGGTGTTCATCTACTGGGGTTGGGACACCACCACCTCGGTGAACGAGGAGACCAAGGACTCAGACCGGATTCCCGGCACGGCCGGGGTTGTGTCCACGGTCATCTTGCTGGCAACGTATTTCGTGGTGATCTTGAGCATGCAGTTGTTCGCTGGGTTCGGCTCCTCCGGCATCGGCCTGGGCAACACAAATAACCAGAACGACGTGCTGTCCCCGCTGGGCACGGCCGTCTTCGGTAGCTCCGCGCTGGGATCGGTGCTGAGCCGGCTGCTGCTGCTGATGGTGATGTCTTCCTCGGCGGCCACCGCGATGACCACAATCTTGCCGAACGCGAGGACCACGCTGTCGATGGCCTTCCACAAGGCGCTGCCGAAGATCTTCGGCCACATCAGCCCGCGCTACCTGACGCCCGATTTCGGCACGATCTCGTTCGCGGCCGTCGCCGCGGTCATGTACATAGCGATCAACTGGATGTCCGGCGGGAACGTGATCTCGGACTCGGTGACGGCGACCACGCTGTTCGTCGCCCTGTACCTGGGCATCACCGGCTTCGCCTGCACCTGGTTCTACCGCAAGTCGCTGCTGACCAGCCAGCGCAGTTTCTGGCTGCGTGGCGTGCTTCCTGGCCTGTCCGGGGTGATGCTATTCGGCATCCTCGGCTGGTCGCTGTGGTTCTATCACGACCCGAACAACTCCTACACCACGTGGCATATGCCGTTCTGGCCGCACTGGACTCTCGGTGGCGTGCTCTCCATCGGCATCATCACCGCCCTGGCCGGGCTGGCCTGGATGCTTTCGCTGCAGCGTTCGCACAAGGAGTTCTTCAGTGGCCAGGCGATGTGCGACGGCGTGTCGATCACCGACGACGATCGCGTCGTGCGGGTCGGGAGCTAGCTGCTCCCATCCCGGCGGCCATCTCATCGACCGCGCCCGCTACGAACGCTAGAACGGGGTGAACGTGATTACCGGCATCAGTGCTGCGCGCATCGCGGCGGCGCGTACCCCGGCCGTACAGTTGCCTCCGGCCCACCCTCGCATGGGCTTCAAAGCGCTCACGCCGTTCGCGGCCGCCGCCGCAGTCGTAATCGCGATCGCCGGCGCCGTCACCATAACGCTTGCCGCCTACCGCCCGGCCGGAGGCGCCCTGATCCGCATCCTGCACACGTGGCGGAACGTTCCCCACTGATCATCTGGTCCATCAATCAGCCGGATACCTATCAAGTCGGCGTGACCAGCGGTGCTTTCTCGCAGGTCTGGATGTACACGCCGCGCCACGAATTTCCCGAAGCGGTCGCCTGGTTACCCGGTCCTTATCGCGCGGACTGCTCGGCCGGGCAGAGGGGGCCCGCCTCGCGGGATCCGAACGTCCGCAGGACCAGTCCGGTACGCGGCTTGGGGCCGAACGAGGTGGACTTGCGCGGCACCCGCTCGCCGTGCTCGGCGATCTCACGCACGGCCTCGAACGGAACCGGGTTCAGGATGACGGCCGTCCCGCCAGCGCCGGATGCGCCCTTAACGGGCCCGGATCCCGCGGCGCCCACCGCGGCCGCCGCTTCGGCCGCCGTCCCCCTGGCGCCCACCGCGGCCGCCGCTTCGGCCGCGTCATGATAAATCAGGACATCCTGATCATTGTCAGTAATGCCCCACAGCCGACCCATCAGAAGCTGCTGGAGCACAGACGCGTCAAGCGCCTGCCACTGCGGCGAAGTCTCCGGCGGCATCGAGGCCGACACCTGCACCGGGTCGGGATGGCTCAGCAGACGGTAACCGCACTGGCCGGCCAGCAGGAAAGCGGTTCCTTCCCGGCCGGCCGCGGCGAGCCGGGCGCACGCCTGCGCCAGGCCCGTACCGGCCGGCAGGGTTTCGACGGTGAACGCGGCCTTGACCAGTTCCGCCGCGCGGTCGGGGGCCATGCCCGGCAGGACCCGGTGGATGGCGCCGAGCCTGGGCGGACAGGCCACGGAATCGACCAGCAACGCCAGCCCGTAGTCCCACGGGCCCTCGCCCGCGCCGGTCGCCCGGTTTTCCGCCTGGAGGCCCAGATAAGCCGCATACCGGTGGTGCCCGTCGGCGATCAGCGCTCGCCGCGTGGCGAGGTCGGCGGTGATGGCCTCGCATTCGGCGGGGTCGTCCAGACGCCACAGCCGGTGGGTCACCCCGTCCTCGGTACCGATGCTTAGCAGCGGCGTCCGCTCGTCCGCCACCTGATCGATCACCTCGGTGGCAGTCAGCGTGACGCCGCCCTCCCCCATCCGCTCTCCCCCGTCGTATACCAGGAAGATCGGTTCGAGATTGGCCCGGGTGGCCGCCATCAGCTCACGACGATTGGCCACCGGACCTGGCATGACGTTTTCGTGCGGCAGTATTCCGGCGGTATCGGGCGCGCCGAGCCGGACCAGGCCGATGATGCCGCGCTGCCGCCAGGCTTCGCCGTCCGGTTGATCAGCGGCTTGCTCATAGAGGTACAAGGCGGGCATCCGGTCCTGGATGAGCACGCCGTCCGATAGCCACTCGCGCAGCAAGCAGGCGGCGGCCCGTGGCGCGTCAGCGCTCTCACCTGGCAGGATAAGACGTACGACGTTGTGCGGGTCAGCCGCGCGCAGATGCTCCAGGTTCCCGCCGCTGATCACGTCGTACGGTGGTGAGATAACGTTCGCGATTCCGCTCACCCGGTTCCGGGCATATCGGATGCCACGGAAGGGTGCCAGCGCGACACCGGTACGAGGGTCGGACGGAAGGATCTGCACACCATGTCAGAAGGTCCAAGAGCGAGCAGGGATTCCCGATCCGAGGAAAACAGTCCTGGCCAGGACCCCCCGGAAGAGGACGCGCTCGCCTGGTACCAGCGCGGCATGGAGCTACTCGGCAAGGGTAGCCCGGCGGCCGCCGCGCAGGTCCTGCAGCGAGCCTCAGCTGCCGAGCCCGGTTCGCGCAGCGTGCGGGAGGCGCTGGCCCGGGCTCAGTTCGACGCGGGATGGTATGCCGCCGCGGCGGACAACTTCCGGATGATCGTGGAAGCGAGTCCTTCGGACGATTACGCACACTTCGGATTGGGGCTGGCCCTGGCTCGGGCCGGCAATCACGCCGCGGCCGCCGAGTATCTGGCCCTGGCCGCCGCGATGCGTCCCGATGCCGCCCACTACACTGACGCACTGCGCCAGGTGCGCGCCACGCTTCGCGCCCGCGCGGACACAGAGGAGGGTGATTGATTACTACACCCGGGCCTCATGGTTCGGCCGGACCGCTGGCCACCGTCTATGACACCGCGCTGCTCGATCTGGATGGCGTTGTCTACCTGGGCGGTACCGGGATCCCGGGAGCCGCCGAGGCGCTGCGCAAGGCCCAGGACGAGGGAATGCGGCTCGCGTACGTGACAAACAACGCGTTCCGCACGCCCGCGGCCGTCGCCACCCTCCTGACGCGCCTGGGCGCCCCGGCCAAGCCCGCCGACGTGGTCACGTCGGCCCAGGCCGCCGCGCGGCTGCTGGCCGACCGGCTGCCCGCTGGTGCGCCGGTGCTGGTCGTCGGCGGGATCGGGCTGCGGTTGGCGGTCCGGGAGCGGGGCCTGCGGCCGGTCAGCACGGCGATCGACAAGCCACTGGGTGTCGTGCAAGGTTACGCGCCCGGGCTGAGCTATTCGCTGCTGGCCGAAGGCGGCATGGCCGTTGCCGCAGGGGCGCTGTTCGTCGCGTCCAACGCGGACCTCACGCTTCCCACGCCACGCGGGCAGGCCCCCGGCAACGGATCGCTCATCCGGGTGATCGCCACCGCGACCGGCGTAAAGCCACTGGTCGCGGGCAAGCCGGAGCCGCCGTTGCATCATGAGACCGTGATCAGGACCGGCGCCAAGCACCCGTTGATCGTCGGCGATCGCCTGGACACCGACATCGAAGGCGCGCACCGCGTCGGCACCGACAGCCTGCTCGTGCTTACCGGCGTCTCCGGACCAGCGGATGTGGTGCTCGCGCCGCCCGGCCAGCGGCCCACATACCTGGCCGAGGACCTCACCGGGCTGTTCGAGCCGCATCCCGCTGCCGAATCGCGGGACGGGGCATTCACCTGCGGCGGCTGGACGGCCGGCTGGGACGGCGACCACCTCAGCCTGACCGGCGAAGGCCAGCGGATCGACGGCCTCCGCGCCCTCTGCGCCGCCGCCTGGTCGGCCCCCAGCACAACCCCCGAAGCGGCCCGCCCCGCCCTTCGCCGCCTGACCTAACCCCCGGCTCAATGTCACCCCGGCATTTCCGCCACTCCCCCAACACCGCCCCCATCTCGCCCAGCCGCCCCGTCTCGCCGTCAACCCCCCGCCCAGCCGTCCCCCGCGTCGCCCGCCAACCCATTCCCCCACCCACCCCGACGCCG
>Ga0213881_10000406_pt1 | contig 29233 bp, 26 predicted proteins | sample BarmaccoBMER_R08_FD_160104 | JGI IMG/M metagenome (GOLD analysis project Ga0213881, IMG submission 160104) | Barbacenia macrantha exposed rock microbial communities from rupestrian grasslands, the National Park of Serra do Cipo, Brazil - ER_R08 ...
AGGCGGCTCGCTGGCAGGACCGTCGTCAACAATGACCGAGAGCAAGCCGCACGGCAACTCGCCGATTGGGTAACGGCGGTGTTGGCATGAATGGGATACCTGTCGTTTCCCTGCTTGAGGTAGCTTCTCTGCGACCACACGTTTCGGCTGGCGACGTGCGGACGCTTGTCACCAGGCTCAAGGTCCCAGTCAGCATTGTTGGAGAGATGCGCAGTCACCCTGCCCTCCTGGTTGAGGTGGATAGTGCGCTGGCCGAGAGCTTGGTCGGCCGCGGGCGTACGACGCACTGGGTGCGTCGGTCTATTGCGCGGAAGTCGGCATGTCTCCCTTTAGTCCAGACAGGTCAATATCGGGGTTGCGCCGTCTCATCCCTGCCCGGCTCTTCCTCATCGGCGCCCTGAAGCGCCTCAACAACCTTCCCTGCTGTAGCAGATGGCCCTTCGCATGACGACAGATCAAGGGCAGGTTACGATTCATCGCCTCTCAGTAGTGACCTGCGGCTGTCGTGGAGACCTCACCAACAACGGGCTGCTGAGTCGTCGTTGAGGCCGTCCATGCCTTCGCGTCGCACGGCCTATCTATCGCCCTGCTCTTAGCGCAATCGCACCTTGTATTTTCCACTTGGCCAGAATATCAAACCGCAATTCTCGATCTCATGGTATGCGCCGACAGCGACGCGACACTCGCCGTATGGCAGGAAATCAGCAAATATGTTCTGCCAGTGGCCTTCGAAGTCACCGAGCAGCGCGTGACGATGCTAACGACCGAAGATTGTTAGCGCACTTTCTGGATACTCCCGTACTCCGGTTGTGAGGCGCACCGAATTGTCAGTTACACCGCCACGAACCCCTGTGCGCGTTCCAAGAACGCCCGCACTGCCGGGAGCTTGGCGTGTGGCTTCGTCTGCCGAGTGAGGTCGCGGATACGGTCAGCGCTGAGGGTCGAGGACAGGCTCTCGGCCAGGTGGATTGCCGCTATGCCTTGGGCAGCGGCGGCGTCCAAACCACACTGCTTGCCTGGACGCGCCAAGGCCTCGGCGAGCTGGGTCAGGTAGTATTGTCGGTCGCACCCAGTGCAGGTAGGGCGGGTCCTCGTCGGTGGTGCCCTGCTCGACGTGGGTACGGGCTTGGGAGATCGCCGCGGTGCAGGCTGAGGCGTCTTGCATGGCCACGAAGGCATGGGCCCGGTGGATGTACAGTTCGGCGAGGAGTCGTGGCGTCTGCTGGCCCCGCGTGCCTACCACGGCAGTCTCGGTGAGCGTCACGGCTTCGGCAGGTTGCCTCTGGTGAGCGGCTTGGTAGGCCATCTCGCTCAGGATGTGGGCGCCGAGTGGCCGGTCATCAGCAGAATAGGCAGCGCGCACCAGGTTGCTGGTGAGCGAGCTCGGGTTCGCACTCACGGTCGAGCTCGTCATCGGGTTCATGGGTGCCTTCGGTGAAAGAACTCCTCAGTATTTGAGCCTGCCATGATGGAAGAAGAATGATATCCAGAAAAGGGGCTGATACCCGCATAATTCTCGCGGTCGGAATCATGGCCGGGCTCATGTATTGGTTGTATTGGTTCGTGACGGCCTTCAGCAAAAGCTACCACCAGATCGATCCTCGCTCATTATGGCACCGGAATCGCCAGTTCGGGTTCGTGACCGGACTCGTGACCGCACTCGCGTACGGGCTCGGACAATCGCTCGCGGCCGGGTTCCCGTCCTCAATCGCGGTCTCGGTTGTGGACGTGCTCGCGCTTGGGATCGCGGTGGGATTGGTGTTTCCGGCGACGTGGCAGGTTACGCTTGCGAGTGCACAGCTGTGGCGTCGGGCGAGGCTCCTGCGCGTTTATTGCGGTTTTTGGAAGATGCCCGTAAACGTCAGGTTTTGCGTACTGTCGGCCAAGTGTATCAGTTCCGTCACGCCCAGCTTCAAGACCGGCTGGCCGATGTGAGGGCTGACCCGGCGCACGTCAGATCACTCGTGCCGAGTCGAGCGCCTTCGGATGAGGGCGCCACTCTTCCACCCGTCCGGTAATTATTCGGCTACGGAGCCGGGGTTTGCCAGGGCCAGGGCGTCGCGGAGGCGGTGCGGGCTCATGAGGCCTGCCGTTGGTCGCCCGGCGCGCTGGGCTTGCAGCAGGGTGGCCTCGATGTCGTCGACCGTGGAGCGCAGCTCGGCGAGGATGGCGGGGTCGCCGGAGGCGGCGGCTTCCTGGGGGCTCAGCTCACCGATCACCCCGGGATTATCCAGCCAGCTTGTTTCGACGTCGCGGCTCATGCGCTCAGTGGCCTCACCCACGTCGGCGGCGGAGTTTGTGTCGAGGAAGTAGCTCTCCGCGATGACAATTCGACCTTCCCGGCCGTCGGGGTCCTCGCTGAGGCGCTCGGCATGCCGGTCACGTTCGACGGCGTCCGGGGCGACGTCGCGCAGTTGGGCCTCAAGCTCGGCCAGGCGCGTCGGAGAGTTCGCGGTGACGGTGAAGTCCTCGCCGGTCCGGTTGATCTGCCCGAGGTTCAGCACCCGCCCATCGGGCAGGGCCCGGTGCCAGGCGACCACCTCGTCATCGGTCTGGGTCAGCAGCTGGGTGAGGCGGTCGAAGGTCCGCTGTGCGTGGGGCACCCGGTAGGTGACGCTGCAGTCGTACAGGTCCTCGCCATCACTGTTGCGCAACTGGATCCCGGGTTCGGGAGCGAAGAAGTCCGCGATCTGTTCCAGCGATGGGCCCGAGGCGAGCAGGCTGGTCAGCTCGCGGCGGCGGTGGCGGGGGACGTGAACGGGCAGCGCGAGCATGCGAGGTCCGGCGTCGTCGTGCAGCACCCGGCCGCAGAACAGCTCCAGCCGCTGCGCGCACTGCGAGAACAACTTGTCGGCCAGGTGGATCGGGTCGCCGTCTGGCAGGGCACGCAGCGTGACGCTGGTGTCCCGCGCAACGTCGAGTGTCTCGTAGAGCGTGACCGGGACCCGCCGCCAGGCTTCGATGAGTTCGCGTTCATCGGGGCGCAGCCAATGACCTCGGGCGGCGAGGAACCTCTCCACCAAGCCGCCCTGGAACAGCGCGAAATCCAGCAAGAACATCGCGTACCGTTGCGGGTCCTCGGTGCGGTCGACCAGCGGTGCAATCATCTCAAGGCCGGGAGTGCGCTCGGCGTAGGTGCCCAACAGGGCGTAGATGAGCTGGGCTCGCGCGCTCAGGGCCGGTAGCGCGGCGCGCCGGCAGCAGGCCTTGAACTTGCGGCCCGACCCGCAAGGGCACGGGCTGTTGCGGCCAACATCGTTAGCCGTCGCGGTCGCGGCGATGGCCTCGCGCAGCCCCGGTCCCAGCGGGCTGGGATTCTCGGCGCGCCGCAGATATCTGTCGGCCGTGCCGTAGTCGCCGCGCGCGGCGGCATACTGGGCGGCGTCGTGCAAGGCCGGCTCCAGGCCAGGGCGCAGCGTCAGTGCCTCGTCCAGCAGGTCGCGGGCGGTTGTGGAGTCCCCGGCGCCTTCGGCAGCGCGGGCGGCAAGGAGCGCGACCGCGGCCTTCTCCTCCCTGCTTCGAGCATGCGACCGCAGCGCCGCAAGCCGCGGCTCGATGCCACCACCCTGTGCTGTGTGGCACTCGATCCGGCCGGACAGGTAGCCCAATGCATCATCGGTGGCGCAGGCCAACGCATCGAGAAGGAATCGGGTGTGATCCCCCTCCGGCGATCCGCCGCCGGTGAGCATTCCTACGACGGTCTCAACGTCGATGAGCAGTTCATTCTCGGTGGGCACCTGGGAAAGGGTAGTCGACGCGTGCCGGATCTCGGCGTCTGCGCTTGGGTGTGGTCGCGGTTTGGGTGCGCGCAGCGACAGCGGATGTCGTTTCCGGCACCCAACGGCAATCACGGCAGGAACGGGCATGCTGGGTGTTGTGAGCCCGCGGGTGCTGGTGGTGGACGACGAGCCCGGGGTCCGGCGCGCGCTGGAGCGGGGGCTGCGCGCCGAGGGGATGCAGGTCGTCACCGCATCTGACGGACCCAGCGGGCTGCGCGCGGCACTGACCGGAAGCTTCGACGCCGTGCTGCTGGACATCATGCTGCCGGGCCTGTCCGGATACCGGGTGCTGGAGCGGCTGCGGGCGGCCGGGGTGGCCACTCCGGTGCTGCTCGTCTCAGCTAAGGACGGCGAGATCGACCAGGCTGACGGGTTGGACCTCGGCGCCGATGGCTACCTGGTGAAGCCGTTCTCCTTCGTGGTGCTGGTGGCCCAGCTGCGCGCGGTGCTGCGCCGGCACTCCGAGGCGCGCGGGGAGGCTGTGTTCACCCTGGGGGATCTGGTGATCGACCCGGCTCGGCGCCGAGTGAGCTGGGCCGGCCGACCGGTGCAGCTATCACCCCGGGAATTTGCGGTGTTGACGGCGTTGGCCCGCCGAGCCGGCAGTGTGGTGAGCAAGGACGAGTTGCTGCGCGCCGCGTGGGGCGACGAGCAGGCCGCCAGCCGCAACGCCGTGGAGGTCTACGTCGGCTACCTGCGTCGCAAGTTGGAGGCGGTCGGAGCCGGCGCCGTGCTGCAGACAGTGCGCGGGCACGGCTACGCGCTCGGCGCGCAGGACGGACCGTGAACGCGCTACGACGGGTGTGGGCGGTGCGCCCGCTGCCGCTGCGGGTTGCCGCGGTGGTCATGGTGGTGGGGCTGGTGCTGTTCTTGCTGCTGGCTAAAGCCTCGACCGCGGTGGTGGCGCGGACGCTGACGCACGCTCTGGATAGCGAGCTGGCGGCCACGATGACCGCCGCCGGACCCGCTGTGGCGGCTGGGCGGCCGGCACCGCCCCGCCCCTCGGGCGATGAGATCCGGGTTCGAGTGCTGGACCGGGCCGGAACTCCGGTCGACGGTGGTGGGCCGGTACCGCTGTCGATATCGGACATCCGTCGGCTCCTGGCGGGGCAGGCCGTGTGGACGGGTGGATCTGCGATGTCTGAGCCACCGATGTCTGAGCCACCGACGCTCGAGCCAGAGCGGCTGGGCGACCCCACTCGCTGGGCGGGGCGGGTGGTCAGCGCCCCGGACGGCACGCCGCGGCTGGTGGTGGCCGGCACCGAGTCGGTCGGCTACGCGATGCTGGTCGGGCGAACAGCCGTGGTGCTCGTGGTGGCTGCAGTGCTCGCTGCGCTGGCGATGGGGGCGGCTGGTTGGGTGGCTGCTCGGTTTGCGTTGCGCCCGGTGACCCGGCTGCGGCAGGCGGCGACGGAGCTTCCAGCGGGGGAAAGGCTGCCGCTGCCGGTGGCGCGGGATGAGCTGCGGGCACTGGCTGAGGCGCTCAACGACCTGCTGGGCCGTCGGGACGCGGCGACCGAGCGGCTGCGCCGGTTCACCGGGGATGCCGCACACGAGCTGCGCTCGCCGGTCGCGGCGATCCGTGCCCAAGCCGAGGTGGCGGTGACCCACCCGGACCCGGACCTCACCGAGGCGACGCTGGAGGACATCGCCGCTGAGGCGCAGCGGTTGTCTGCGCTACTTGACGACCTGCTCGCGTTGGCGAGATCCGATGCCGGGGAGCGGCTGCCCGCGCAACCGGTCGACCTCGCCGAGATGGCCCGCGACGCGGCTCGCCGCGTCGCTCAAGGGGAGGTCGCGGCGGGCCGCCGCGCCGGGCACGGGGAGGTCACGGTCCGGGTGACCGCGGCCGTACCTGTGGTGCTGCACGCCACGCCCAGCGACGTTGCCCGGGTGCTGGACAACCTGCTCGCCAACGCCGTGCGGCATGCCCGGAGCATCGCGCGGGTGATGGTCTTGGCGGGTACTGACGAGGTGCGCTTGCTGGTTGACGACGATGGCGACGGGGTGCCCACCGAGCACCGGGGGCTGGTGTTCGACCGTTTCCACCGGGTGCAGGACGACCGGGACCGCGGCACCGGCGGGACCGGGCTCGGGCTGGCGCTGGTCGCCGAGACGGTGCGCCGCTACGGCGGCACCACCCGGGTCGGGCAAGCCCCGAGCGGAGGTGCCCGCTTCGAGGTGCACTGGCCGGTTGGCCAGGCCCGGGCCCGCCCCGAGCGACTGAAAGCCGCGCCGACGGTGGTCGCGGCGGCCGTGGTGCGCGATAGCCGGGTGCTCGCCCAGCAGCGGGCGTACCCACCGGAAGCCGCGGGTCGTTGGGAGCTGCCGGGCGGGCGGGTCGAGCCGGACGAGAGCGCCCGAGACGCGCTGGTCCGGGAATGCCGCGAGGAGCTCGCCGTTGAGGTCGTGCCGGAGAAACAGCTCGGGCCGGACGTGCCGCTACCCGGCGGATACGTACTGCGGGTGCACGTCGCGCGGCTGGCCCAGCCGACGGCGACACCAGTCCCGGTTGAGCATGCCGCACTGCGGTGGGTCGACGTCACCGAGCTGGCTGAGCTGGATTGGCTGGATGCCGATCGCGCCGTTCTGCCCGACCTCGAAGCGCTGTTGAGGGCCCAGAGAAGTGGTGCGGCGGGCAGCACCGGTGCGCCCGAGTAACGTTGAGGTCCCCCGCACCCTCGAGGAGTTCCCGCGTGCTCGCCGCCACCTCTGCCCGCGTGCGCACCGACCTGCGCAATGTCGCCATCGTTGCGCATGTTGACCATGGCAAGACCACGCTTGTTGACGCCATGCTGCGCCAGTCCGGCGCCGTCGCTGGGCGAACCGAGGTAGACCGCGTACTGGACTCCGGCGATCTGGAGCGGGAGAAGGGCATCACGATCCTGGCCAAGAACACCGCGGTCACCCGGTCCACACCGGATGGCGCCGTCACCATCAACGTGGTGGATACCCCCGGGCACGCCGATTTTGGCGGCGAGGTGGAGCGCGGATTGTCCATGGTGGATGGTGTGCTGCTGCTCGTCGACGCCAGCGAGGGCCCGTTGCCGCAGACCCGCTTCGTGCTCCGCAAGGCGCTAGCCGCGCACCTGCCGGTAGTGCTCGTGGTGAACAAGGTGGACCGGCCGGACGCTCGGATCGAGGCGGTGGTCGACGAGGTTCACGACCTGCTGCTGGATCTCGCTGCGGACCTGGAAGGCCTCGAAGCCGGTACCGCCGAGGCGGTGCTGGACATGCCGGTGCTCTACGCCAGCGCCCGGGCCGGCCGCGCCAGCCTGACCCGTCCGCGCGACGGTGAGTTGCCGGACGCCGCGGACCTCACGCCGCTGTTCGATGTCATCCTCACGCATGTGCCGCCGCCCGCGGGTGATGCGCAGGCGCCGTTGCAGGCGCACGTCACTAACCTCGACGCGTCTACTTTCCTGGGCCGGATCGCACTGTGCCGGGTCCGTGCCGGGCGGCTGCACAAGGGCCAGACCGTGGCGTGGTGTCGCCAAGACGGGTCGGTCCGGCCGGTCCGGATCACCGAACTGCTCCGCACTGAAGGGCTTGACCGGGTCCCGGCTGCCAGCGCGAGGGCTGGTGACCTGATCGCCATCGCGGGAATCGCGGAGATCACCATCGGCGACACCCTCGCCGACGTCGATGATCCGCGCCCGCTGCCCCGGATCACCGTGGACGAGCCGGTGATCGCGATGACGGTCGGAATCAACACCAGCCCGCTGGCGGGCCGCGGCGGGGGACGCAAGCTCACCGCCCGTCTGGTTCGCAACCGGCTGGACGCCGAGCTCGTCGGCAATGTCAGCATCCGGGTGTCGCCGACTGAATCGCCGGACACCTGGGAAGTGCAGGGTCGTGGTGAGTTAGCTCTGGCTGTCTTGGTGGAGACCATGCGACGAGAGGGTTTCGAGCTCACTGTGGGTAAACCCCAGGTCGTCACCCGCACAGTGGACGGCGCCCGGCACGAACCGTTTGAGCATCTCACCGTGGACGTGCCCGAGGAGCATGTTGGTGCTGTGACCCAGCTACTGGCCACTCGCAAGGGCCGGGTGGAACAGCTGGGTGCGGTGTCCGGGGACGGCTGGGTGCGGCTGGAATTCACGGTGCCCTCCCGTGGGTTGATCGGCTTTCGTACCGAGTTCCTCACCATCACCCGAGGCACCGGTGTCGTCCACCACGTCTTCGACGGCTACCGCCCGTGGGCTGGAGAGCTGCGCACCCGTCGCTCCGGGTCGCTGGTCGCCGACCGGTCCGGGGTGGTCACCGGATACGCGTTGGCCCAGCTGGCTGACCGGGGCACCTTTTTTGTGGAGCCCGGCGCGGCCGTCTACGCCGGCATGGTGGTCGGCGAGAACCCTCGCACCGAGGACCTGGACCTCAACGTGTGCCGGGAGCGCAAGCTCACCAACATGCGCTCCTCCGCCGGTGAGGAACTCGAGCGGCTGGCTCGGCCGCGGAGGCTTGGGTTGGAGGAGGCGCTGGAGTTCTGCGCCGCTGACGAGTGTGTCGAGGTGGCTCCGGACGTGGTGCGGGTACGGAAGGTCATCCTGGACGCCACCCAGCGCGGCCGGCAGCGGGCCCGGGATCGGGTGGCGCGGGCCTAGCCGGCAGCATCCAGACCCCGGGCACATCCCGGGAGATCGCTTTGCGGCAGCATGTCGCCTCGTGAGAACGCCCGGCGGTGCGTGCAGGGCGGTGACGGCGCTGATCGCCGGGGCCGCGCTCGTTGCGTGCACCCCCCAGCCGCCCCCGCTGCTCGCACCCCGTCACCCCGCCGCAAGTTCCTCAGTGGCCTTGCCCCCCCCGCAGGAGGTGGTGTTCGGGACGGACCAGCTGATCGGTGGTTTCAACCCGCACACCCTGGCCGACCTGACGCCAGTCTCGGAGGCGGTCGCTGGCCTGCTGCTGCCCTCGGCGTTCCATCAGACCCCGACCGGGCAGTGGGTGCTCGATCACACGCTGCTGACCTCCGCCGAGGTCACGAATACCGAACCGTTCACCGTCACCTACCAGATCCGGCGCGATGCGCAGTGGTCGGATATGACCCCCATCGCCGCCGAGGACTTCGGTTATCTCGCTGAGCAGATGCGTACCCAGCCCGGCGTGGTGGACTCGGCCGGCTACCAGCTGATCGACCAGGTGATCTCCGGGGACGGCGGCAAGACCGTCGAGGTGGTCTTTCACCGGCCCTACGCCGGCTGGCGGACCCTGTTCCGCCAGCTGCTACCAGCGCATCTGCTCAAGGATGCGCCGGGCGGGTGGAGCAAGGCACTTGACGCCGGCCTTCCGGTGTCCGGCGGTCCGTTCGCGATGACCTCGGTTGATCGGTCCCGCGGCGAGATGGTGTTGGAACGTAACGACCGGTACTGGGACACCCCGGCTCAGGTGGACCGGATCCGCTTCCGCCAGGGCAGCGAAGCGGCTCTGGTCGAGGCGCTGCGCACCGGTGGTGCCCAGGGTGCCCTGTTCAGCCGTCCCAACGCCATCACCGAATTGCTGTTGCGTGCAGCCAACCTGGGAGTGACCCCAACGGTCGTGCCGCAGCCGGTGCTCGTCTCCGTGCTGTTGCGCCCGGCCAGCCACGTGTTGAGCGATCAGCGGGTGCGTACCGCGGTGGCCGCGGTGCTGGATCGCCCCTCGCTGATCGCCACCGGAGTCGCCAGCGGGCCCTCCGCGGCGCTGCGAGCCGACTCCGAGGTGGTCGCCCCCTCTGCGCCGGGTTACCACGCCACCGCGCCGGCTACCGGTATCCCGGTGGCGCCGGATCCGGACACGGCGCGTCGGTTGCTCACCGGCGCCGGGTACACCCGTGGTCCAGCGGGTTGGGAACGTGCGGGTCAACCGCTGCGACTGGTGGTCGCGGTGGCGGCGAACCGCGAGCCATACGGGACGCTCGCTTTCCGGGTGGCCGATCAGCTGCGGACCGCCGGGATCGATGCCGAGCTGCGTGAAGTCGACCCTGACGAGCTCTACGGCACCATGCTCGGCCCGAGCGCCGACGCGATCTCATCTCGTGGCGGGAGTGCCGAGGTGACCACTCCGGCGGTGATCAATCCAGCGTTAGCCGATCAGGGGGAGGTTGAGCCAGGTGTCGACATTGTCGTGCTGCCGCAGCCTGCAGCCGGCCACCCCGCCACCCAGTTGGAGTCCTGGTCCGGCTGCCCGCTGGTGGTGCCGGCCAAGCTGGCCCCGGCGCCGCCCAACCCGGCGAAACTCTGTGATCTGGCCCTGCAGCCGATGATCGAGCAGGCGCTCACTCAGGACGATCCGGCGGGCCCGGTCCCCCCTGCCGTCGAGGCGGCGCTGTGGGAGCGGGCCGTGACGATCCCGCTCTACCAGCCAGCTTCGCTGCTCGTCACCACCAGTCAGCTGCTCGACGTAGTCCCGGGTACGCCGTTGGAAGGTCCGCTCGACGGAGCTGCCCGCTGGCAGCTTCGCCGGTGATACCAGGAGGTCTCCCCTGATGGGAAAGTCGAGGCGCATTCGGCTCTTGATGGGCTTTCTAGTGGAGACCGTTTGCCTTGTCCTCGTGGTCACCGGTTGTGTGGTGGCCAGCGGAACTGGCCATCCCAACGGCGGCGGGCCGGCGAACACCCTGGCGCGTGGTGACAGGGGGAACGGATCATATCGCGCCCCCAAGGTGTCGCCCGGGCCTGCGGTCCTCGTCGCGCACGATGCACCGTTCTCCGCATACAACAACAAGACGGCGCAGACGAACAACAACCCGGACAACGCCTTGGTACTCAACCAGGTGCTCGTAGACCCGTTCATCGTCGACGGAAACGGTAGATTCCTGCTCAACTCCGACGTGCTGGTGTCAGCTCAACTGACCTCGAAGGACCCTCAGATCGTCACGTACAAGATCAAGCCGAACGTCAGATGGTCGGATGGGCAGCCATGGAATTGCCACGACTTCTACCTGGCCTGGCTCGCAGGCAGCGGCACAACGCCATACTTCACGCCAGCGACCACGCGAGGATTGGATCGCGTTACCGCCGAGTGTCGCGACAAGAATACATTCGTCGAGAGCTACCGGTCGCCCTACGCGGACTGGCGTCAGAACTATATTCATCACTCCATTCTTCCCGCGCATATCCTAGAGCGGGAGACCGGAATCGCTGACATCACTGCGTTGACCCCGACGTCCGCGCCAGCCGACCTGAAGAAGGCCGGTGACTTCTGGAACAGTGCCTGGATCGGTTTCAACGCCAAGACGATGCCGGCATCGGGCCCGTATCAGTTCGACAGCGCGACGTCGAGCAAACAGACCGTGCTGATCCGAAACAAGGCCTGGGCGGGTAACCCCGGCGGTCCGGCGATGATCGTACTCACGCCCGTCGCGAACGGCGCCGCTGCGGTGCAGGGTCTGGCGAACCGGCAGTTCAATGTCGTGCAACCGCCGGCTGATCCGCTGCTGGCCGATCAGCTGCGGGCCCTGTCGGGCCGCGGTGTGATATTCGAGGCACGGGGCGGCCCCACCGTCGAGCACCTGGACCTCAACCTCACCAGTCCACTGTTCCGGGATCCGGTTGTCCGGACTGCCTTTGCCCAGTGCGTCGATCGCAACGAACTGGTCGACGCACTGGTCCGCGGCGTACTCCCGGACGCTCAGCCGCTGGGAAGTCTCGCGTTTCTCCCGGGCGATGCGTCCTACGTTGATCTCTACTCCGACAGAATGGTCGCCGACGCACGGAAGGCACAGGTGACGCTGGAGCGGGCTGGCTGGGTCCTGGGTCCCGACGGAGTCTACTCCCGGGCCGGCCAGCGATTGTCCTTCGCCATCAGTCACGATGCTTCGCCGGCCCACTCCCGGGAGGTGGAGCTGATCAGAACGCAATGCCGGCAGGCTGGAATGGAAATCGCTGACGGTGCCACTCCGGGCGGTCTGGGCAATGCTGTGGCTCGTGGCCGGTTCGACGTCGCTCTGACGACGAGCTCGCGTACTTCCCGAGTGTGGTCCCTGGCCGACCGCTATGCGACCAAAGGTGCGCTCAACTACCAGCACTATAGTAACCCTGATGTCGATGCTGCGCTGGGGGTCGCGGAGACGGAGTACTCCGAGTCCACCCAGATGGATGCCCTGGTGAAAGCTGATCGGCTACTCGCCGATGATCTGGTGTCACTTCCGCTATTCCAGATCCCCCTCATGTGGGCCTATACCAGCAACATCGACAGCGTCTACCGCCACGCTTCGGATGGCGTCACCTGGAACGCCAACGAATGGACCGTGCGCTAAGGCAACGGCAGAATCAGTACGTCCAGCAGTGGCGCATCGGCCCAGCCGGGCCGCAGCCCCGCCGCCGTCCCGGTGAAACCCCGGCGGTCCACGAGGCGGCATGCCCGCGGTCCCAGACCGTGGTATCACCGCGAGAATGAGCGATTGCGTGACTGTGCGTCCTGCCCGTCCCGACGAGCTCGAGGAGGTTGGTCGCCTCACTCTTGAGGCGTACCTCGCTGATGGCGTGGTGAACCCTGCGGGTTCCTACGCGGCGGAGCTGGCCGATGCGTCACGGCGGGCCAGCGACGCGGAACTGCTGGTGGCGGTGAACCCCGACGGCATGTTGTTGGGGACGATCACGGTGTGCACGCCGGGCAGTCCGCTGGGGGAGTTGTGCCGCCCCGGTGAGGTGGAGTTCCGGATGCTTGCGGTAGCACCCGGTGCCCGCCGCCGCGGGGTCGGCGAGGTGCTGGTGAGAACCGTGTTGGCGGGGGCGACCGAGATCGGCGCTTCCGGGGTCGTGATGTACAGCGCTGAGAAGATGCACGTCGCGCACCGGCTCTATGCCCGATTGGGGTTCATCCGGATGCCCGAGCGCGACTGGTACCCGCTGCCTGGAGTCCGGCTACTGGCCTTCGGCGCGACCACGGCGGCGTCAGGACCACGGTAGGTGTTCAGCTGCGCAGTATCACCGCGACGATCCCAGCCAGGTGTTCCAGGCGGGCAACCTCGGCAGCGCGGAACATCGGCCCGCCCGGGCGACCCACTAGCAGGGCCCGCTCCGCACTGCCCAGCGGGGTCGCTGCCAGCTCGGTGCCCAGCTCCCGCCAGGGCGGCGGCACCCAGGGGTCCTCACCGTCCAGGATCGTTGCGCGGCGCAGCGGCCACCATGGCAGGTCTCCGGCGATGGTCTCCGGCGCGGCGAACGAGGCGGTGACCCAATGTGGTTGTCCCCCTGAGACGCTGAGCACAAGGGCCCAACCTGCTCGGATGATCTTAGGCACCCCGTCGGTGAAGGTCTGCAGGCCGTGGGCGGGGTCGGCAGCGATCTCCTCGACCAACTCCAGCTCGTGGTGGGTATCCAGGACACCTGCCCAGGGGCGGACGGCGTCGACCTCGACGCCCTCGACCGACTCCGCCGCCGTGATCAACACATCGGGCAGCCGGCCGGAGGGGAGTTCCACGACAAGGTCGTCGATGGCGATGCCGGATCTCCGCTCGACGACGTCCAGGCTGAGGATGTCGACTCCTACCTTGCCCAGCGCGGTGGCCACCGCACCGAGCGCCCCAGGGCGGTCCGGGAGCTGAACCCGGATCAGAAAGGACATCCGCCATGCCTGTTCATGCGGGCCTCTCCATTCGGTTCTCTCCACCAAGCACCATCAAGTCAGGGAACTCTGAGCGCCCGTGCGCTCGCCGGGCGCCGATTGTGGCAGAGTGAGCCGGAAGTTGCGCCCCCAGTCCGCAGGCGGGTCACCCGCCCCGTCACAAGCCCCCATGAAGGGCCCGAGGCTAGACTCGCCGGGTCAGGCAATCCAGCAGCGCTTCAGGAGTCTCCGGTGCCCACCATCTCCCGTGACGAGGTCGCGCATCTCGCCCGGCTCGCCCGGCTGGCCGTCACCGAGGAGGAGTTGGACCTGTTCGCCAGCCAGCTTGAGATGATCTTGACCTCGGTCGCCCGGGTCAGCGAGGTGGCGGCTGTGGACATCCCACCCACCTCGCACGCCGTCGGGCTGACCAATGTATTCCGTGCGGACGCGCCGCACCCGGGGTTGACCCAACAGCAGGCGCTTTCGGGCGCCTATGCGACTGAGGACGGCCGGTTCCGGGTGCCGCGCATCCTGGACGAGTCGTGACGACCGAGCTGACCCGATTGTCCGCCGCGGACCTGGCCGGCCGGATCCACGCGCGGGACACCACAGCGGTTGAGGTGACCCAGGCGCATCTGGACCGGATCGCCGCCGTGGACCGTGCAGTGCACGCCTTCCTCTACGTGGACGCCGACGCCGCGCTCGCCGCCGCGGCCGCAGTGGACAACAGGCTGCGGTGCGGGGACCCGCCGGCCTCGCCGCTGGCGGGCGTGCCGCTGGCGCTCAAGGACGTGTTCGCCACCGTCGACATGCCGACCACGTGCGGCTCGCGGATACTGCAAGGCTGGCGGCCGCCATATGACGCCACGGTCACCCGCAGGCTGCGCGAAGCCGGCGTGGTGATTCTGGGCAAGACCAACATGGACGAGTTCGCCATGGGTTCTTCGACGGAGAACTCCGCCTATGGGCCCACCCGCAACCCATGGGACCTCGACCGCGTGCCGGGCGGATCCGGTGGCGGGTCGGCAGCGGCGGTGGCTGCCTTCCAGGTGCCGCTGGCGATCGGTACCGACACTGGCGGCTCGATCCGCCAGCCCAGCGCGGTAACCGGCACCGTCGGGGTCAAGCCCACCTACGGCGGCGTCTCACGGTATGGCCTGGTAGCCTTCTCCTCCAGCCTGGATCAGGGTGGTCCGGTGGCCCGCACGGTGCTCGACGCCGCGCTGCTGCACGAGGTGATCGGCGGGTATGACGCGCTGGACTCCACCTCGATCGACGCACCGGTGCCGCCAGTGGCGCAGGCGGCCCGCGCGGGTGCCGCCGGTGACTTGGCAGGGGTCCGGGTCGGGGTGGTCAGCCAGTTCCGTGGGGAGGGCTACCAGCCTGGGGTGCTGCGCGCTTTCGACGTCGCGGTGAGCCGGCTGCGCGAGTTGGGCGCCCACGTCATCGAGGTGTCCTGCCGGTCCTTCGATCATGCGCTGCCCGCTTATTACCTGATCTCGCCCAGCGAGTGCTCCTCGAACCTGGCCCGCTTCGACGGCATGCGCTACGGGCTGCGCGTCGGCGACGACAGCAGCCGCAGCGCTGAGGAGGTCATGTCGCTGACCCGTGAGGCCGGTTTCGGGCCCGAGGTCAAGCGCCGCATCATGCTCGGCACCTATGCTTTGTCCGCCGGGTACTACGACGCCTACTACGGTCAGGCGCAGAGAGTCCGTACTCTCATCATCCGGGACTTCGCCGCAGCCTTCGAGCGGGTGGACGTGCTGGTCTCGCCGACCGCCCCGACCACCGCGTTCCGCCTCGGCGAACGGGTGGGCGACCCGTTGGCGATGTATCTGTCGGACCTGTGCACGATCCCGGTGAACCTGGCGGGCAACGCTGCTCTGTCCGTGCCGGCTGGGCTGTCCGATGACGATGGCTTGCCGGTGGGTCTGCAGGTGATGGCGCCCGCGCTGGCTGATGACCGGGCCTACCGGGTGGCAGCGGCCTACGAGGTGGCTCGTAACGCTGCCGACGGCCCGCTGGCGCACCGGGTGCCTGATCTGACCGAGGACCGCTTGCCTCCTTCGAGCATTGCTGAGGTGGTCGGGCGGTGACCGCTGTGCTGATGGACTACGACGAGGTGCTGGAGCGTTTCGAGCCGGTGCTGGGGCTTGAGGTGCACGTCGAGCTGTCCACCGCGACCAAAATGTTCTGCGGCTGCGCCAATGTGTTCGGGGCACCGCCCAATACTCACGTCTGCCCGACCTGCCTGGGGCTGCCGGGATCGCTTCCGGTGCTCAATCGTGCCGCGGTGGAGTCGGTGATGCGGATCGGGCTGGCGTTGAATTGCTCGATCGCCGCATGGTGTCAGTTCGCCCGGAAGAACTATTTCTATCCGGACATGCCCAAGAACTTTCAGATTTCCCAGTATGATGAACCGATCGCCGTGCACGGTTCAGTGGAAGTGCAGCTGGCGGACGGCTCGACGTGCACCGTCGACATCGAGCGCGCACACATGGAGGAAGACACCGGCAAATCGCTGCATGTCGGCGGTTCAACCGGTCGTATTCACGGTGCGAGCCATTCCCTGCTGGACTATAACCGCGCCGGCGTCCCCCTCATCGAGATCGTCACCAAGCCGATTGTCGGTGCGGGGGCCCGTGCGCCGGCACTCGCCCGGGCCTACGTCACCGCGCTGCGCGACCTGCTGCGGGCGCTGGACGTGTCCGACGTGCGGATGGACCAGGGGTCGCTGCGCTGCGACGCCAACGTCTCGCTGATGCCGCGCGGCTCATCAACTTTCGGCACCCGAACCGAGACCAAAAACGTCAACTCGCTGCGGTCGGTAGAGCGCGCGGTGCGCCACGAGATGGGCAGGCAAGCTGCGGTGCTGGCCTCCGGTGGCGAGGTTGTGCAGGAGACCCGGCACTTCGACGAGGCCACCGGCACCACGTCGCCCGGGCGGCGTAAGGAGACCTCGGAGGACTACCGGTATTTCCCGGAGCCTGATCTGGTGCCGATCGCCCCCAGTGCCGAGTGGGTGCAGCGGCTGCGTGCCACGCTGCCCGAGCTGCCCTGGCAGCGCCGGGCTCGGGTGCGGGTCGAGTGGAGCCTATCCGACCTCGAGCTGCGCGACCTGGTCAACGCTGGCGCACTGGATCTCATCGCGGCCACCGTCGATGCGGGGGCGCCCGCCGAGCAGGCGCGGTCGTGGTGGGTGTCTTACCTGTCCCAGCAGGCCAATTCCCGCGGTGTGGAACTCGCTGACCTGCCCATTACCCCAGAGCAGGTGGCGCGGGTAATCGCCCTGGTCGATGCGGGTGGGCTGACCAACAACCTGGCCCGGCAGGTCGTCGACGGGATTCTTGCTGGGGAGGGTGAGCCCGACGAGGTCGTCGCCGCACGTGGCTTGGCCGTGGTGTCCGATGATGCCGAGCTGACCGCCGCCGTCGAACAGGCTCTCGCTGCCCACCCTGATGTCGCGGAGAAGATCCGCGGCGGCAAGGTGGCGGCGGCGGGCGCGATCGTGGGCGCAGTGATGAAGGCCACCAGTGGCCAGGCCAACGCTCAACGGGTCCGCGAGCTGGTACTGGCGCGGTGCGCCCCGTGAGTGACCCTGCTCGTTGGCGGCAAGCCGCTCCTGCATCGCTACTTCCGGGTTGCCCACCTCAGTCTTGGCCGCCGCCGGGGCCCACCGGGTCGGGTAGTACGAACACTCGCTCGTCGCTGGAGATCGGTTTTCCACCTGTCTTGTTGACTGTGCCCAGCCACATCGTCCGCCCGTCCGAGCTCAGCGCAGCCGCGGAGATACGGCCGTAGCGCTCCAGTGGGATCTCCAGGGGCGGGCCGATGAACGTGCCGTCCGGCCCGATCCCGAGCACGAACATCGGCGCCCCACTGGTGAATGCAACCTGGATACGGCCCATCATGATCACGCATCCCGCGGCCCCGGTGCCGCTGGGCCAGGTCCAGGAGGCCGGCCCCAGCGGGCGTCCCGGCCGCACCCGGCGTAGCAGGTCGTGGTCGGGCTCCCGGTCGGTGATCCACAGTTCGTTGGTTAGTCGGTCGATGCACAGCCCCCCCGGCATGTCCAAGCCGCTGACTAGCACCTTGGAACCAGCAGGGTTGCCCGGCGCGGGATGGCCGAAGGTGTCGATCCGTAACACCTTGCCGGCCAGTGAATGCGGGTCCTCGGCTGCGGCGGGGTTGCCGGCGTTCCCCGTGGCAACCAGGAGCATCCCGTGCGAGTCAACCGCGAGCGCGCCTGCGTTGCCGGTCGGACCCCGGGGGATGCCGACCAACACCGGCTTAGGCATGTCGCCAGGCGCGATCCGGACCACCCGGTTGTCGACGGGAGTGGTGATATAAGCGTAGATCAGCTCATCCTCGGCATAGCTGGGTGACAGCGCGAGCCCGGTGAGCCCGCCATCACCTGCGGGGTCCACGGCTAGGGCGGCTACCTCCTGGTTCGGCCGCTGCCGCTGCACCTGCAGGATCCGCCCTGTGGTGCGCTCCGCGGCCAGACCCACCGAGGCGGAGCCTGGCAGCACGACCAGCGCAGAGATCGGTTCCAGGCACGTCGCGACGACCTGCTGGTCGGGATCGGTGCAGCCCCGGGGCGGGCCCGGCGGTGGACGGCCGGGCCCGCCGGGGCCGGGTGGCCTGGACGGTCCCGGGATCTCAGGCCTCGGTTCGGTCTGTGACCCGATTTCCAGTTTGGCGTGGAACGGTCCGGCGCCCCGGTCCGGAAAGGTCGGTGTCACCGAGCACCCGCACAGCAGCGCCGCCGCGAGCAGTATCGAGATCGCGTGACGGCGGACATCGGCGGGGTCTGGCACGGGGGGCCGCACGGTCGGCCAGGCTATGTGCCGGCCCGTGTGCCGCTGGTGAGTGGTCAAGTGACGCTACTGCCGCCCCTCGGATGCCCCTCGGATGCCCCCTCATCGCCTGCTTCGGCGAGCGGGTCAGGCAGCCGTCCCCCGCTGATCGCCGCCAGCACCGGAAGGTCGCAGGCCCGGACCACGGGCAGCATGACCTCATCCCCGCCGCGCAGCACGGCCCAGACGCGGGACCGCTCATCGATCCGCAGGCCGGCGAGGTCAGACCAGACGATCTGCCGTGAGCCCCATACTCGATATGCCACCATGGTTTCCGGGTCGACTACTGTCCGGGTCTGCACCACCCAGACCGCCAGAGCCAGCGGCACCAGGTACAGCACCTGCAGCCCCGGTGCGCCAAAGGCCACCGGAGTCACGCCCACGATCAGCCCGAACACCCCGATCAGGGCGGTCAACGGCAGCCGGAAGGTCACCGTGGTGGAGTCGGTCACCCCGTCATAGTGACGGACTCAGTCACAAACGTCATAGTGTCAGGCAACCGTAGGCGTACCGTAGGTGCCCGTTGGCCCGTCGCGCGGCGTAGCTCCGCGGGCAGGCGCGCGGGTTCCGCGGTCGATAGCCGTCGTGGTGGCTGATAGCCGTCGTGGTGGCTACTGTCCCACCACCCCCACGGTATCGTCCTAACTGCCCGCTGGCCCCGCCTTGCGCGCCAGTCAGAAGGTCGGGCGTCCTACGGTTCCCAGAATGCGGGAGAGGCTCCCGCCAGGTTGACGGTGCCGGGGCCGGCCCGTTACCGTCGGCGACGTGCTGATCCCCGCCGTCCTTGTACGTCAGAGGCGCGTCGTCTGAAAAGCCACAGACGTCGACGCGCCAACCCTCGCGCCAGTCCTACCCGGGCAGCGAGGGTTTTTTATGCGTTTGTTGATGCTCCGACCGGGCAAACGGTGAACTAAGGCAGGACCATGACGACTGTGACCCCCAGAGAAAAGCCTCGAGAAATGCCGAACCCGAAGCCACCGCCCAAACCGGCTCCGCCCATAGGCGCACCGGTGCGGCTCACCGGTGCGCAGGCCCTGGTGCGTTCGCTGGAAGCGCTCGGGTGCGAGGCGGTGTTCGGAATTCCTGGTGGCACGATCCTCCCGGCGTACGATCCGCTGCTGGACTCCACGATCGTCCGCCACGTGCTGGTCCGCCATGAGCAAGGCGCTGGGCACGCCGCGACCGGGTACGCGCAGGCTACTGGGCGAGTCGGGGTGTGCATGGCGACGTCAGGTCCTGGTGCGACGAACCTGGTCACGCCGCTGGCCGACGCACATATGGACTCGGTGCCGGTGGTGGCCATCACCGGCCAGCAGACGAGAACGCTGATCGGCACGGACGCCTTCCAGGAAGCGGATATCACCGGCATCACGATGCCGGTGACCAAGCACAACATGCTGGTGAAGGACCCGGCGGAGATCCCGAGGGCGATCGCGGAGGCCTTCCACCTCGCCGCCACCGGTCGCCCGGGTCCCGTGCTGGTGGACATCCCCAAGGACGTGCTTCAGGAGCTGATGTCCTTCGTGTGGCCGCCTGAGTTGCATCTTCCCGGTTACCGGCCGACTATCCGGCCGCACGGTAAGCAGATTCTCCAGGCCGCCCGGCTGATCGCTACCGCTCGCCGCCCGGTGCTCTACGTCGGCGGCGGCGTGATCAAGGCCCGGGCCACCCCGGCGTTGCGCGAGTTGGCCGAGCTCACCGGGGCCCCAGTGGTGACCACGCTGATGGCTCGCGGTGCCTTCCCCGACTCGCACCCGCAGCACGTGGGGATGCCCGGCATGCACGGCACGGTCGCCGCGGTCGCGGCGATGCAGCGCTCCGACCTGCTGGTGACGTTGGGCGCCCGGTTTGACGACCGGGTCACCGGGCAGCTGTCGTCCTTCGCGCCGGACGCCATGGTGGTGCATGCCGACATCGATCCCGCCGAGATCTCTAAGAACCGGCGGGCGGACGTGCCCATCGTGGGTGATTGCGCTGAGGTGATCAGCGAGCTGATTCCGGCGGTGCGGGCCGTGTTCGAGTCCGGCCGTCCGGATCTGGCTGCCTGGTGGCGGCAGCTGCGCAACTGGCAGCAGATGTTCCCGTTGGGCTATGACCGTCCGAGTGACGGGATGCTCTCCCCGCAGTTCGCGATCGAGCGGATCGGCGCCCTGGTCGGCCCGGATGCGATTTACACCGCAGGGGTGGGCCAGCACCAGATGTGGGCGGCGCAGTTCATCAGGTATGAGAAGCCGGGCAGCTGGATCAACTCCGGTGGCCTGGGCACGATGGGTTTCGCCGTACCGGCGGCGATGGGTGCCAAGCTGGGCCGGCCCGACGTCGCAGTCTGGGCCATCGACGGCGACGGCAGCTTTCAGATGACCAATCAGGAGCTGGCGACCTGCGCCATCGAGAACATCCCGATCAAAGTCGCGGTGATCAACAACGGTAGCCTGGGTATGGTCCGGCAGTGGCAGAACCTATTCTACTCCGAGCGCTACTCACAGACCGACCTGGGAACCCACTCCCGCATTCCGGACTTCGTGAAGCTCGCCGAGGCATTGGGTTGCGTGGGCCTGCGCTGCGAGGCCGAGCCGGACGTCGACAAGGTCATCGAGCAGGCGATGGAGATCGACAACCGCCCGGTCGTGATCGACTTCGTGGTGGGTAAGGACGCGCAGGTGTGGCCCATGGTTGCGGCTGGCCACGGAAACAACCACATCATGGCGGCGCGTGACATCCGTCCGCTGTTCGACGAGGACGGGTCATGACCAGGCACACCATGTCGGTGCTGGTGGAGAACAAGCCCGGCGTGCTGGCCCGGGTGGCCGGACTGTTCAGCCGCCGCGGGTTCAATATTCACTCGTTGGCAGTCGGGCCCACCGAGAACCCCGGTATATCCCGGATGACCATCGTGGTCGCTGTCGAGGAGTGGCCCTTGGAACAGGTCACCAAACAGCTCAACAAGCTGATCCATGTCATCAAGATCGTTGAGCTCGACCCACTGGTGGCGGTGCAGCGGGAACTGCTGCTGGTGAAGGTCCGGGCCGACACCACGGTGCGCTCCCAGGTGCTCGAGGCGGTCACACTGTTCCGGGCCAAGGTTGTCGATGTCTCCCCAGAGGCGCTGACCATCGAGGCAACCGGCACTGGGGACAAGCTCGCTGCACTGTTGCGGATGCTTGAACCCTTCGGCATCCGTGAGATGGTGCAGTCCGGCATGGTCGCCATGGGTCGCGGCCCCCATGCCATCACCGCCGGCTCGATCCGCTAAAACCCGTGCCCAAGATCAAGAGTCACGAAGATCAGGAGTGACGGATGAGTGCTGAAGTCTTCTACGATAGCGATGCCGATCTGTCGATCATTGCGAACCGGAAGGTCGCGGTGATCGGCTATGGCAGTCAGGGACACGCGCACGCGCTGAGCCTGCGCGATTCCGGGGTCGATGTCCGTGTCGGCCTGCCCGAGGGATCCAAGTCGCGCGTGAAGGCGGCGGACGAGGGCCTGCCGGTGGTGACGCCAGCGCAGGCGTCGGCCGAGGCGGACGTCATCATGATTCTCGCGCCGGACACCAAGCAGCGCGCCATTTACGCCCACGACATCGCGCCGAACTTGAACACGGGTGATGCGCTGTTGTTCGGACACGGCTTCAATATCCGCTACGACCTGATCCGCCCGCCGTCGGATGTGGACGTGGCGATGGTGGCCCCCAAGGGACCCGGGCACTTGGTGCGCCGGCAGTTCGTCGACGGCAGGGGAGTGCCCTGCCTGATCGCTGTCGAGCAGGATCCTTCCGGTGGTGCTCAGGCGCTGGCGCTGTCCTATGCCAAGGCGATCGGCGGTACCCGCGCTGGGGTGATCAAGACCACCTTCACCGAGGAGACCGAGACCGATCTTTTCGGTGAGCAGACCGTGCTCTGCGGTGGGATCACCGCACTGGTGCAGGCCGGGTTCGAGGTGCTCACCGAGGCCGGATACGCCCCCGAGGTGGCCTATTTCGAATGCCTGCATGAGGTCAAGCTCATCGTCGACCTGATGTACGAGGGGGGAATCTCCCGGATGCGCTATTCGATCTCTGACACTGCCGAGTACGGGGATCTTACCCGCGGACCGAGGATCATCACACCCGAGGTCAGGGACGAGATGCGCCGGATCCTCACCGAGATCCAGGACGGCAGCTTTGCCCAGGAATGGGTTGCCGAGGACGACAACGGGCGGCCGAATTACACCAAGCTGCGCGCCGAAGGGGAGCGGCACCCCATCGAGCAGGTTGGCGCTCGGCTGCGCGGGCTGATGTCCTGGATAGATCGCCCGCTCACCGACACCGTCTGACGGCGAGGGCGGCGATCATTCAGCCGCCCGGCACCCCAGCAGGACCCAGGACAGTCATGATCGCGGCTACGAGGAACGCAACGCACGACAAGACGACCAGGACGATACGTCCCGTTGCGTGCGTCACCAGGAAACTTCCTGCTAGGAACAGCAGACCGAGCGCGATCAACAGCGGGTAGTAATTCATGATTTGTCCCCTCTTGTGGCTGTTGCTCGGCCATGCGGCGGCCCCGTGATCCACGTACCAGCTCGGCAAGCGCGACGTCCCCTTAACGTCACTGCCGAGAACCGCACCGTCGCCGCCGTGTTTGACTTGAATCCTACTAGTACCTACCCGCTAGTACCTACCCGCTGACCGGCACCGCTCCTTCCGCAGCCTCGGCGCGCATCCCGGTGTCGACATCAACGCCTACACCGCCGCGCTCGCCGGTATCTCGTCCGACCAGGCCACCGGGCACCTCGTTGCACTCTACGGCGACCAGCTGTCGATGAACCGTCTACCACCGATACCGTGCGACGTGGTCCGCGATTACGCCAGCGGCACCAGATCGGTGTTCAGCCGGGCCAACTCAGCTAACGGCTCGCGCTTTTCGCAGATCACGGCTGTGCCTGCATGGCAGCGGATTGGTCGGCGCGTACCGGGTCACTCCCGAAAGCGGCGGATTGCAGCGAAACTCTCGATGCCATTGAGCAGATCAACTCGCCATCTGCCCGCAAGGAATTACGCCGTGCTGTGCCCGTCCTGAATCGGTGGCATGGCCGCAGTGATGTACAAGAGGTCGTGTACCGGCTGGATACCTAGGTCGCGCATCTGGACGTTCGCGGTTACGCGGCGTGGACATCCTCCGCCAGGTGGAGTATGGGCGCGCGGAGAGCACGACGTTACGGCCTGCGGAGTAAGTATGACCGGCACTCGTCCAGCCTGACCCGCTCAACTAAACTGGGCGGCCGTGACCAGACCGAGCCGACCTGTCGTTCTCATCGCCGAGAAGCTCGCGCCGTCGGTGCTGGAGGTGCTCGGTGACGAGTTCGACGTCCAGCACGTTGAGGGCACCGACCGACCGGCTCTGTTCGAGGCCTTGGCCGGCGCCGAGGCGCTACTGGTGCGCTCGGCTACCCGGGTGGACGCCGAGGCGCTCAGCCATGCCCCTCGGCTGAAGGTCGTGGCCAGAGCCGGTGTCGGGCTGGACAACGTCGACGTGCCGGCGGCCACCGAGCGCGGGGTGATGGTGGTCAACGCACCTACCTCCAACATCATCTCGGCCGCGGAGCACGCCGTCGGGTTGCTGCTTGCGGTGGCTCGGCACATCCCAGCGGCCGATGCCAGCCTGCGTGGTGGGCAATGGAAGCGCAATTCGTTCGGCGGCGTCGAGCTGTCCGGCAAGACCGTTGGTGTGGTGGGCCTGGGCAAGATCGGCCAGCTGGTTGCCCAGCGGCTGGCGGCCTTCGGAACCGAGCTGATCGCCTACGATCCCTATGTGTCGCCGGCGCGGGCCGCGCAGCTGGGCATCGAGCTTGTCGACTTGGACGAGTTGCTTTCCCGTGCTGATGCCATCTCGATCCACCTGCCCAAGACCCCCGAGACGCTCGGGCTGATCGGCGCCAACCAGCTTGCCAAGACCAAACCAGGCGTGCTGATCGTCAACGCCGCCCGTGGTGGCCTGGTGGATGAGCAGGCACTGGCCGACGCGGTGCGCCGTGGCCAGGTCGGCGGCGCGGGCATTGACGTCTTCGCCACCGAGCCGTGCATGGCCAGCCCGTTGTTCGAGCTCCCGCAGGTGGTTGTCACACCGCACCTGGGTGCCTCCACCGCCGAGGCGCAGGACCGGGCGGGTACCGACGTCGCGCGAAGCGTGCTGCGAGCGCTGCATGGCGAGTTCGTTCCTGACGCGGTGAACGTGATCAGTGGCGGGGTGGTGGGCGAAGAGGTGCGGCCCTGGCTGCCGCTGACTCAGAAACTGGGCATCGTGCTGGCCGCACTGACCGGACGCTCGCTCGCATCGGTAACCGTCGATGTGCGCGGTGAGCTGGCCGCCGAAGAGGTCTCCGGCCTGCGGCTCGCGGCGCTGCGTGGCGTCTTTACCGGTGTCGTGGACGAGCAGGTCACCTTCGTCAACGCGCCACGGTTGGCGCAGGAGCGCGGGGTGGCCGTCGCCGTGGTCAGCGCCCCGGAGAGTCCAAGCTACCGTAGCGTGGTGAGCGTGCGGGGAGTCTGCGCCGACGGCACGGTGCACTCGGTCTCGGGAACGCTGTCCGGTCCGACGCAGGTGCAGAAGGTGGTCGAGGTCGATGGCCGGCACTTCGACTTGCGGGCTCAGGGTGAGGCGATCCTCGTGGAGTATCCTGACCGTCCGGGCGTGATGGGCATCGTCGGAACGCTGCTGGGCGAGGCGGGTGTCAACATCGAGGCGGCCCAGATCAGCCAGACGACCGCGCGCACCGATGCGATCATGATGTTGCGGGTGGACCGGCCGGTTCCCGGCCAGGTGCTGGCAGCGGTCGGACCATCGGTCGGCGCCCGCACCATCCGCTCGATCACGTTCGGCTAACCTTCGACGTCCTGGGTGCATCGCAGCCGTTAGCCGTGGCGCACCACGACCGGCGCAGTCCGCTGGGGCGGCCGTAGCGGGACCTGTCCGACCGGTCCATGATGTCCACGAGGAGTACCCGTTCGGGGTCGCTCTTTCGGCTTACCTGTCGTGCAGTGCTCTCGGTAGCTACGAGTAACCTGCCCGCTGCGGAGAGTCCCATAGCGGGGCTCGGGCACTGGAGGTGGCGCATGCGGCTCGCGGTGATCCCCGGCGATGGGATTGGTCCAGAGGTGATCGGCGAGGCGCTCAAAGTCCTCGATGAGGTCGCCCCGGACGCCGAAACCACGCCCTATGATCTCGGTGCCGCGCGCTGGCACTCCACCGGGGAACTGCTCCCGGAGTCGGTGCTGGGCGAGCTCCGCCAGCACGATGCCATCCTGCTGGGCGCGGTGGGGGACCCCTCCGTGCCCAGCGGGATTCTGGAACGCGGACTGTTGCTGCGGCTGCGTTTCGAAATGGATCACCACGTGAACCTGCGGCCGGCGCGGCTGTATCCCGGGGTGCGCAGCCCCATCGCGGACCCGGGGAGCATCGACATGATCGTGGTCCGGGAGGGCACCGAGGGCCCCTATGCGGGCAACGGCGGACTGCTGCGCAAGGACACCCCGCACGAGATCGCCACCGAGGTCAGTATCAACACCGCCTTCGGTGTGGAGCGTGTCGTACGCGACGCGTTCGCCCGGGCCTCGGCGCGCCCACGCAGACACCTAACGCTGGTACACAAGACGAACGTGCTCTCGCACGCCGGATCGCTGTGGTCGCGCATCGTGGAAGAGGTGTCGCTGCAGCATCCCGATGTGACAGTGGCCTACCAGCACGTTGACGCGGCCACCATCCACTTGGTCACCGACCCCGGCCGATTCGATGTGATCGTCACCGACAACCTGTTCGGTGACATCCTCACCGACCTCGCGGCCGCCGTCACCGGCGGGATCGGCCTAGCCGCCAGCGGAAACCTCGATGTCACCCGCCGCAACCCCAGCATGTTCGAGCCGGTGCACGGCTCCGCTCCGGACATCGCTGGCCAGGGCATCGCTGACCCGACCGCGGCAGTGCTGTCGATCGGGCTGATGCTCGCTCACTTGGGGATGGATGAGCCCTCCCGCCGGGTGGAGGCCGCGGTGGCCTTCGACCTGGCCACTCGGGATCACACCCACCCCGGCGGTACCCATGCCATCGGTGATCGCCTGGCTGCCCTGGTCTCCTCGAGCCAGCGCGTCGAACGCGCTGGGCTGTAGTACGCGTCCGGTAGCGGGATCAGCCCTGGGGCCGGCGGGCGGTGATAGTACGGTCACCCCCGGTCCGACGAGGAGGGCAGACAATGACGAGCAGCGTTGAGCAGGCCGGTACGCCGCTAGCGGGTGTCGTCCAGCCGCAGACCTCCCTGGCGGCCGCAGTCGCCATGGGTGAGCTGTGGATGGAGGCCGGTGTCGCCGAGCGCGCGGCAGCCCGCTGCGACCAGGCGGTTAGGGAAATCAACGACTTACTGCGAGACGCGCGCCAGCTCACAGTAAAGCGCAAGTTCGGTGATAACGAGGACGGCCAAGCTGCCGCTACGCGGTTCTCCCAGGCCGGCCACGACTACATCAACACGATGAGGAACGCTCAACGGGTGTTCGCGAACATGGCGGCGACCTACCGGGCGGCCGGGCGCACGGTCACCGAGGCCGATGCAGCGAGCGAGCAGATGTTTGGCCGATCCGAGTGAGACGCGTTCTGGTGATCGCGCTAGGTCTGCTTGCGGCCGGATGCGGTTCCCAGGTGTCGGGGCACGCTCCGTCGCCTGCGGGGGCTGACGCCAGCCGGGCGGATATGTGCACCATCTTGACCGAAGAGGAGCTGACCGGGCTGGGTATCGAAGTGAATACCCGCAAGCAGGTGAACAGGCTCGGCTTGGTCGGTTGTGGGTGGCAGGGTAATGCCATCACGCTGGACCTGGAGCGGGACAAGGAGACTCTCGCCTCATACAAGGCGCGTCGGCGTGATCCGGCTTTCACCAGCTTCGCGGACGACACGGTCAACGGTCGGGCCGGGGCACATTTCTCGGTGGATCGTGACCGCACGGACTGCACGCAGTTGGTTGACGGTGGGCCAGTATCGCTGTGGGTGGCCGTGGCGCCAGCGTTCAGCCTCAATGGACCGTCGGTCGATTCCTGCGCGGAGGCATTGCGGATTGCGCAGATGATCGAGCCTCGATTGCCGAAAGCGGGGAGTTGAGATGTCCGGAGCGTGGAATGTGGTGGCCGATCTGCTCGGCGTGGGCGAGCCCAGTGGCAATGACCATGGGTCGAGCAACTGGGCGGCGTGGGGGCATCCGGAGATCCGTTCGATGCTGGACACCTCGGTCGCCCCGGGCGACATCGGCGATACCGCGCGGCTGTGGCGCGACCAGGGTCGCAATGCGGCGGAGCTGGTAAGTGGTCTCACCCGGGACCTGAGCAGCATCGTGACCGGTGGGTGGCGCGGCGCCTCGGCCAATGCGGCGATCGTCGCCCTCGAACCGATCAACCAGTGGTCAACCAGCATGGTCGACATCACGGAGCGCATCACAGCGCTGATGGATGCCTCCGGCTTCTCCGCCGCGCAGGCCAAGGCCACCGTGCCCCCGCCGAAGTCGCATGACTGGGGCGAATCACTGCGCAGTTTTGCCACCGGCGGCGCGGTTGGCGCGGTCGTTGACGCTGTCGCGCAGGAGCAGCAGCAGTCTGAGACACATGCCGAGCTGTGCGGATTATGACCAATGTGTACTCCGCGCCGATCAATGAATACCATGCTGTGGTACCGACTTACCCGCAGCTGGTCGACCCGACGCTGCAGCCACCTGAGCAGCACCCGAAGCTCGGCCCGGCACCGGGACCCGGCTATCCCGGTGCCGGGGCGCTCGGTGGCGGGGCCGGCACGCATGGGGCTGGCACGCATAAGGGTGGGCGCGTTGCCCACACGCCGTCGGCCCCCCACGCCCACACGCTGTCGGCTCCCACCGCCCGCCCGCAGCCGGCCCCTGTTGCGTTGGAGGGTGTGACCAGCGGAGTTCCGGCGCCGCACGGTGGCGGTCAGGTGGCGCCCGATCAGGGCATCCACCGACCCCCGCAGGTGGGTGGCCAGATCGCTGCGGCGGCCGTGGCGGCAGCGGCCGGTATCCCGGTCATGGGACAGATCGCGGGTGACGCTCGGCGGGTTCGAGCGGTCAGTGGCGGCGTCCGGCTCGGCGGTGGCGAGGTTGGCAGCTATCCAGGCGGTGCCAGGCAGATCGGCGCGGGTCATCCTGCTGAGTTCGGTCCCCGCCCCTCGGTCGCCGCCGAGGAGAGCCGAATGGGTGCCGGCCCAGGTCGTGATGTCACCGGTATGGGGGCCGGACGCGCCAACCCGGGCGAGATGATGGCGCCGATGGGTGGCGGGCGCGGTAAGGGGGGTGAGGACTCCGAGCACCGGCGTCCCTCCTACCTCATCGAGATGGACGACATCTTCACCGACGGCCGCAAGGTCGCCCCGGCGGTGATCGGCCAAGACCTGCCCGAACAGGACGACTGACCCGTGACACCGATGGGATGGCAGTTGAGTGCCGCGCAGTGGGATGTGCTCACCGAGGTACTGCGGCTGGAGGGCTACCCCGCGCCGATCCAGGTGCGTTCGCACGGGCGTACCGACGTCGAGCGCGGTCATATCCGGGCAGAGGTGGACGAGGAACTGCGCCGGCTCGGCGTGGTGCGCGCGGGCCGGGTGGAGGCCGATCTGGAGGCTGCGCTGCGCCTGCTGCACCAGCCGGCGAGTTGGGTGGACTCGGCGTGGCTGCCCGACGCGGCGGCCGAGCAGCCGGTTCGGGTGGTCGCGGCTCGGGGCGGTGCCATGGGCGTCTGCGCGCTGCAACACCCTGACCGGCCTGGTGCGACAGTGCTCGACATCATCCCCTCGGCGGGGTTGGCCGCGGCGGTGGTGGGCCGGCTCCCGCCGCACCCGCTGGGTCGCAGCGCTGCGGTGACCATCGCCTTGGCGCCGAGCCCAGAGCGGCCCGGTGGTGTGCTGGTTTCGGCGTCGCCCGCGCGGACCAGCGTCGAGCGCGAGCGCGCCGCGGTGTCCGCGATCCTGGACCAACCCCACCTGCGGGCCGGGCAGATCGCCGCCAACGTGCGGGACTCCGCTGGCCGGATGCACCGCTCGCAGGTTC